>Ga0256839_1000666_pt1 | contig 44190 bp, 42 predicted proteins | sample 354166metaG_FD_185968 | JGI IMG/M metagenome (GOLD analysis project Ga0256839, IMG submission 185968) | Hydrothermal vent microbial communities from Mid Atlantic Ridge, Atlantic Ocean - 354-166 | ecosystem: Environmental > Aquatic > Marine > Hydrothermal vents | place: Atlantic Ocean: Mid...
ATTTGTTATCGTATTTGCCCTACAGGAGCACTTAGTAGTGATGGAAAGTTTTCATTGATCCATTTTGATGCAATGCTTTGTGTGAAGTGTCGTTTGTGTCATGATGTCTGTGAACCTGATGCTATACAATTACAAGCAGGATTTGAGATCAAAGAATTTTTTGAACCAAGCCAGAGAACGTTGGCAAAGTTTGACATTAAACGTTGTAATGAATGTGGTAATAATTTTACGTATACGACTGGGGAACAGACTTGTCCCCGTTGCAGGATAGAAGAAGAAGAAGCCATGTTCTTACATAACAATGCCAAAAAGATGCAAGATTTTTTAGAAGATAAAAAAGAGGAGGATTAAGTGCAACCACACGAGATAAAACCTGATACAAAATTATGTACCATACTTGGTTATAATGCACAAACAGGTTATATGCGACGTTATTTTAATAGAATAATGAAACATAATGGTCAAAATGCAACGGCTATAGCACTTAATATTACAGATGAACATTTTGAGTTTACTATGCGCAGTGTAGGGCAGTCAAAAGTAGATAAAATGATGATTGAACGTGAGTTTTCTGAGCAGGCTATTTCTTATTGTGAAAATCTTGATCGTTGTGCTACAAGAGAAGGTCGTGTTGATTTTATAGAAGTAAGAGAAGGTAAAGTATATGGATATTGCCTAGAAGATGAAGCACATGCTTTATTTGATACACCTAAGTATTTAGATGATCAAACAGTGTTTGTAGCCAAAATGATGATTCTTGCTTCCCGTTGGTATGGTACGAAGATAGATATTGATGATATTCCACTATTGATAGGAGATAGAGATGCGTGATATGGATGATTTAAGAAAAGAATTTGAGAATTTTGATGATAAAAACTTTGCTCAATTTGGTGGAGATGGTCAATGTGCTACAGAAAATGAAGTGGACTTAAAAGACTATCCTTCATACACAGAAGCACTGTATGCTAAGCTCATAGCACCCTATGTTTCTGGTATTTATATCTCTCGTTGGGATATTAAAGATATCGCATTGGTTGCGGGCGACTCTATGGCGATTCATCCACGTAAACGTATGTTTGAATTGTTGATGAAGTATGCAACAAGTAAAGAAAATATGCAGTCTGTACTTGATGCACTTAAAGCACATATGGAAGATAAAATCGCTATTTATAATGAGTTTATATCAAACTATCCAAGTTCAGCTGAAGTTTTCCAGCCTAAAATTGATAAAGCTAGAAAAACCATGAAGATTTTCCCTCAGATTATCCAAGAGTATTTTGAATAATCCAAGTAATATAAGACATTTTATAATTGTGCAAAAATAGCTTCTGCACTCTCCTTGGCATCCCCAAATAACAAGCGCGTATTGTCTTTATAAAAGAGTGGATTATCTACACCAGAGTATCCTGTAGCCATAGAACGTTTCATGACTATGACATGTTTGGCATTCCATACTTCAAGTACGGGCATACCTGCAATAGGGCTTGTCGGATCATCTAATGCTCCTGGATTTACGATATCGTTGGCACCAATGACTAAAACAACATCTGTTTTAGAAAAATCTTCATTGATTTCATCCATTTCAAGTACAATGTCATAAGGTACTTTTGCTTCAGCTAAAAGTACATTCATATGTCCGGGTAAACGTCCAGCTACTGGATGGATGGCAAAGAGAACCAGTACATCTTGGTGTTGAAGTTTTTTTACAATATCAGATACGATATGCTGTGCTCTTGCTACTGCCATACCATATCCTGGAACAACGATTACTTTTTTAGCATCTTGAAAGAGTTGTACCGTTTCTTCAACTGTCGTAGATAGAGCTTCACCATGTTCTACATCTTGATTATTGCCACTAGCACTTACTGTAGTTCCAAATCCACCTGCAATGACTGAAATAAAACTACGGTTCATCGCACGACACATGATATAAGAAAGGATAGCACCAGAACTTCCTACTAATGCACCAGTAATAATAAGGAGATCATTGGAAAGCATAAATCCCGTTGCTGCTGCTGCCCAACCTGAGTAACTGTTAAGCATAGAAACGACGACAGGCATATCTGCTCCTCCAATAGATAAAACCATGTGTACTCCAAAGAGTAGGGCTATAAAAGTCATAAATAATAAAGAAGATATAGCTATTGTAGAACTTTGTGCATCGATAAAAATGATAAGTAAGTAAATGGATAAGAGAAGCATCAATACATTCAACCAATGACGTGCAGGTAACAAGATAGCTTTACCAGAGAGAACCCCCTGCAATTTTCCAAAAGCAATCAGAGATCCTGTAAAGGTGACAGCACCAATGAATACACCAAGATATATTTCAACATTATGAATGGTTTTTTCTACACCATAAAAATGTGAAGAAGGATCAAGGTAGGTTGCAAAGCCTATGAGTACAGCTGCTAGACCAACAAAACTATGTAGCATAGCTACAAGCTGCGGCATACCTGTCATTTCTATTTTTTTGGCAACATACATACCTGTGAGTATTCCAATAATCATTGCTGAGAAAATAACACCATAAGAAGTAACCTGACTGCCAAGAATAGTGGCAACAATTGCGATAAACATCCCCAGCATAGCATAGATATTTCCACGACGTGCACTCTCCTGTCGGCTGAGTCCACCAAGACCTAAAATAAATAAAATACTAGCAATAATATATGCAGCAGTAATCATACCTTCTGTCATTATTTTCTCCTCCTATCCACTTGTTGAAACATTTTTAACATACGATGGGTGACGAAAAAACCACCACTTATGTTGATGGTAGCTACCAAAATAGCTATAGCAGAGAGTACTGTAACTGTAGTTGAAAGTTCGTTAGAGACTTGAATCAAGGCCCCTAAAACGATGATTCCACTAATGGCATTAGTCACAGACATAAGTGGTGTATGTAATGCAGGAGTGACATTCCATACGACATGATATCCCACAAAGCAACTTAATACAAAAACTGTAAAGTGTGCCATAAAGTTTGATGGTGCGACGCTGCTTAATGCTAAGAGTAAAAGAGCAGCAATTAACATAGAAAGTGCATTGAACCAGCTTGTAGATTTCTTTTTTCTTTTTTCTCTAAAAGGGGGTGCTTTTACAGCAAGTTTAGGTGGCTTGGAAACTGCTTGTATTTGTGGTGCAGGTGGAGGCCATGTTATCTCCCCTTTTTTAATAATGGTAGCTCCACGTATGACTTCATCATCCATATCTACATCTATTTGTCCATCTTTTGTTTTACATAAATCATGAAGTAAGTGACGAAGATTTGTTCCATAGAGTTGGCTTGACTGTGCAGGGAGTCTGCTTGGTAAGTCTGTGTATCCTATAAGTGTGACACCATGCCTAACGATGACTTCCCCAGGTTCAGTAAGAGTACAGTTTCCCCCTTGTTCCGCAGCGAGATCAACAATGACACTCCCTTCTTTCATGGATTCAACCATACCAGCAGTGATAAGTTCAGGTGCTTTTTTACCAGGTATTAAAGCTGTGGTGATGATGATATCAACTTCCATTGCTTGGCGTGCAAAAAGTTCCATTTCTGCTTTGATAAATTCCGGACTCATCACTTTTGCATATCCCCCAGCACCTGAACTGTCTTCATCTGTTTCAATCCATAGAAATTCAGCACCCAAACTTTCTATTTGTTCTTTTACTTCAGGACGTGTATCAAAAGCTCTAACAACAGCACCTAAGCCATTTGCAGCTGCGATGGCTGCCAATCCAGCTACTCCTGCACCAATAACCAATACAGTTGCAGGAGGCATTTTACCAGCAGCGGTAATTTGTCCTGTAAAAAAACGTCCGAAATGATTTGCAGATTCGATAACAGCACGGTAACCAGCAATGTTTGCCATAGAACTCAAGGCATCAAACTTTTGTGCCCGTGAAATTCTAGGTATACTGTCCATCGCAAGTACTGTTGCTTTTTTATTAACAAGCATTTGCATTAATTCAGGGTTAATAGAAGGCCAAATAAAACAGATAAGATAGGCTCCTTCTTTTAAAAGTTCAACTTCATGTAATGCAAGAAAGGGGTGTGCTTCGGGTGCGCGTACTTTTAAAATGACATCTGAGTGTTCCCATAATGTTTTTGTATCTTGGACGATTTCAACACCCATTTCATCATAGAGGTCATCAGAGAAGTGGGCATTTTCTCCAGCCCCAGTTTCAATAGCAACAGAAAAACCAAACTTCTTTAGCCATGTGACTGTCTCGGGTGTTGCGGCAACACGTTTTTCTTCCTCATGAATTTCTTTTGGAATCCCAATTTTTAAAGACATGTTTTCTCCTCATTTGAGCTTGTGAGCAAATAAAAAATGTGATACTTCTACTTTTGTAAGTACACTTTTATTGATTGTAGCAAAGTTAGACTAAGTACTATGCTTAATATAAATTAGTAAAAATTCATAAAAAGTATTATTTTGTGAAGGAAAGAAGTTTTATTGTTGATTTATACTACTTGATGGTAGTATCCTCAACATATTTATGTATAATATTTGATATTTATAAACAAGGTAGAACATGTCAGAAATAACTAAAGAAAAAGTGCTTGAATATCATAAAAATGGTAAAACCGGTATTGATTTAACCAAGCCCTGCACATCACAATATGAGCTTTCATTAGCCTATACACCAGGAGTGGCTATCCCCTGTCTTGAGATAGAAAAAGATGAAAATCTTGCTTTTGAATATACCAATAAAGCAAATCTCGTAGCAGTCATCTCCGATGGTACAGCGGTACTTGGGTTAGGAGATATTGGACCACTGGCATCTAAGCCAGTGATGGAAGGCAAGGCGGTACTTTTTAAGAAATTTGCGAAAGTTGATGCGTTTGATATCGAGTTAGATGTGCATTCGGTTGAAGAGATTGTCGCAACATGTAAAGCGATTGCACCTACATTTGGGGGGATAAACCTTGAAGATATTTCTGCACCAAGATGTTTTGAGATAGAACGTATTCTTAAAGAAGAACTTGATATTCCTGTTTTTCATGATGACCAACATGGAACAGCTATCATTACCACAGCTGGCTTGATGAACGTGCTGGAATTGACAGGGAAGAAAGTGCATGAGATTAAGATTGTTATTAATGGTGCAGGTGCAGCGGGGATATCTTGTGCAAAAATGTATAGAGACTTAGGTGTTAGAAATATCATTATGTGTGACTCTAAAGGTGTTATTAATACAAACAGAACAGATTTGAACAAATACAAGATGCAGTTTGCTGTTGAAACTGCTGCGGATAGGTTGTATGAAGCAATAGAAGGGGCAGATATGTTTTTAGGACTTTCAGTGGCTGGTGCATTGACGAAAGAAATGGTGGCTAAAATGGCGCCAGAACCAGTGATATTTGCTTTATCAAACCCTGTACCTGAGATATTGCCAGAAGAAGTCATGGAAGTAAGAGCTGATGCAATTATTGCTACAGGACGTTCAGATTATCCAAATCAGACTAACAATGTTTTGGGATTCCCTTTTATTTTTAGAGGAGCATTGGATGTACGTGCGAAAAAAATAACAGAAAATATGAAGATGGCGGCGGCAAGAGCACTTGCAGATTTGGCAAAAGAGCCTGTTCCCTATTATGTTAAAGCAGCATATCATAATGAAAATATCGAATATGGGAAAGAGCATATTATACCTTTGCCATTTAATAAAGAGGCACTTATTTGGGTTGCATCAGCTGTGGCACAAGCAGCTGTTGATGAAGGTGTTTCACGGGTTGATTCTTATGATCATGAAGGATATAAAGAACACTTAAGATGTCTTATTTACAATACTACAGAAGAGGAAACAGTCTAGAACAAAGGCAATTAAATAATATTTATTGAGATGGAAGGAAAAGGTTTTAAATGCATAAAGAGAAAATGATTCTATGAATTTAAAATCTTATTTGGATCTTTATGAACTACTTAAAAATGATGTCTCAAGCAGAGAAGAGAGGCGGGCATTTGGATTATCCTATGGTTTAGGGAAGAGTCCTCTTGACCAAGTGATTACTTGGACTTCTAGATATTACAAAAAATTGAAATCACCATTACTCAGTGAGACTTTTTCTTCGTATATGTATGGGGTAACAATGACACTGGTTATTATTGCTTTTTTCTTGGGGGTCTTTTCTGGTATTACACTGCTTAGTTATAATGGACATGAACCTGTGAATGTAGTTTATTTTATGGCTATGGTTATTGTATTACCACTTTTTACTATGCTATTGACCGTATTATCTATGATAAGGTCACAGAGTGCTCAAAGTATTTTAGTACATATATCCCCCGCATATTGGTTGGAAAAAATGTTGGGATTATTACCCAATGCTATGCAAAAAAGTATAGAAACATTCAAAATCAACCCCTTGCTCTCAAATTGGATAGTCATTAAACGTTCACAGCTGCTAGCTATATTTTTTTCTTTGGGTTTGTTGCTCTCACTTTTAGCTGTCGTAGCTACAAAAGATATTGCTTTTGCCTGGAGTACAACATTGCAAATTACTCCAGAGGTATTGCATAGGTATCTTAATTTATTGGCTTTTCCTTGGAGAGAGTTTATCCCAACAGCCGTACCTTCACTGGAGTTGATAGAACAGAGTCAATATTTTAGATTGGGTGATTCCCTGAGTGATGAGATGATACACAATGCCTCAAAGCTTGGGGAGTGGTGGAGATTTTTGGTTTTTGCTACACTTTTTTATGCACTGTTTCTACGTTTTGTTTTATATCTTGTCTCTCTTTTGGGTTACCATCTGGCACTGCAAAAATCATTGATGGGTTTAGAAGGGGTAAACACTTTATTGCGTGATATGAATGAGCCTATTATTTCTACACACGCATTACATGTAGAGAAGATATCCTCTGCTGTGCAGAAAAACATACAACATATCCAAAAATTGGATACTTCATATGATGTCGTACAAGGATGGGCGATACCTCTTTCAAAACTTACTGTGGTAATTGACAGTATGGAGGTGATTACTCCAAATATTTTTGAAGTAGGAGGTGGAAATACTCTGGAAGAAGACAGTGAAATTGTGCATAAAAGTTTTGGAGAGGTTTTATTGTATGTAAAAGCATGGGAGCCACCAACCATGGATTTTTTAGATTATCTTGAGATACTTTTAGAATCTGTAGATAAAGTTATCGTTTGTCCCATCGGTACAGAAGAAGAGTCATACAAGGCAAAAGCAAAATGGGTAGATATTTGGGTTCAAAAACTCTCTTTACTTCACAATAAAAAACTATGGGTCAAGATATGATGAAAAAACATCCACGTTTCGCCGTTGTCGGGCATCCTAACAAAGGAAAAAGTTCTATTGTTTCTGCTTTGGCATTGGATGATACCGTACAAATATCTGATATCCCTGGCACAACGAATAAACAAAGATCTTTTCCTTTGAAAGTGGATGGAAAAATACTCTATGAACTTATAGACACTCCAGGATTTCAAAGAGCAAGACGTGTTTTAGCATGGTTAGAAAAACATGATGTTTCTGCAGATAAAAAGCATGACGTTGTACAAATGTTCATCACTGAGCATAGAGGTGACTCTCAGTTTAATGATGAATTAGAATTATTGGAGCCTATTATGCAAGGAGCAGGGATTATCTATGTTGTAGATGCTTCTAAACCTTATGGAAAAGAGTACGAGGCAGAGATGGAAGTATTACGTTGGACTGGGCAACCTTCTATGGCATTGATTAATCATATAGAAGAAACAGATTATTCGTCTGAATGGAAGAGGGCTCTTGGACAATATTTTAAAATGGTACGTACTTTTAATCCTATGACAACAAATATAGAACAACATGTCAGTATTCTAGAAAGTATGGCTCAATTAAAAGAAGAGTGGATAGCACCTGTTAAAGAGTCCATAAAACTTTTTGAGAGGTATCAAGAACAAAGAATCGAAGAGAGTAGTCAAGTCATTACACAATTGATTTATGATGCACTTTCTCATGTGGAAGAACTCTCCTTGTCAGAGGAAGAAACTACTACAGATGAGAAAGAGAGGCTTGAAGAACAGTACAAACAATATCTCCGAAAGCTTGAAATAGCCACACAAAAGAAGATAGAAAAAATATGGAATCATGATAATTTACAAAAAAAGCAAACATTTTTGACTTTTAAAAATTTAGATCTTTTTTCTGAAGAATCTGCATCAGTATTTGGTTTGACACGTAAAGAACTTTTGATTACTGGAGCAACAAGTGGTGCCATAACAGGAGCAGGGATAGACTTGTTATTTGCTGGACATACTCTTTTACTTGGCGGTACAATAGGGGCTCTAGTCGGAGGGGCAGGAGCATATTTTGGTTTTAATGAACTTTCAGAGATAAAAGTAATGGGACAGCTGTTAGGGAAGCGTTATTTACAAATGGGTCCTATGAAAAATAGAAATTTTTCTTATATTATATTGGGACGTGCTCTTTTTCATACAAGTAGTATTGCTACACGTTCACATGCAATACGCAGCGTGGCAGAACTTTCTATGGAAAATGCATTCAAAGAGAAATGGTTAGATGATAGCTTAAGAACATCTTTGGAAAAATATCACAAAAAATTTCGCTCTTTAGATGAAATAAATAATGAAACTTTGAAAGAGTATGAAACACTTATTAAAAATATATTATTCAAGTTGATAAGGCATTAATAGAGTTTTTCAATACCCATCAATATAATACTTGATAAAAGCCCACCTGCAACACCTGCAAGTACATCATCTAACATGACTCCTAGACCACCTTTAAGTTCTCTGTCTATCCAGCCTATGGTAGAAGGTTTCCAAATATCAAAAAGACGAAAGGCTGCAAAGCTGAAAATAACGGCTAATATTTCTGCATAAGGATAGGGCATTGTAATCGCTGTGGAATATGCAATCATAAGACTTAGCCACATACCTGCTGCTTCATCTATGACAATATGTTGCTGATCATGTACTCCTGTTTCTTTTTCATATTTATTCACTTCAAAGATACCAATGATGATAATTGCAAGTGTGAGCATAAAGAGTGTTTCCATGCCTGCATAATAAAGTATGGCAAGTCCTACAGGAAGAGATGCTAAAGTACCAACAGTGCCTGGAGCCTTAGGACTAAGTCCTGAACCACCAAAAGTTAAAAAAAGTTTTTGTAATGTCATCATTTTTCCTAAGTAAGAGATGAGGTTTGATAGAGTTCAATCAGTTTAAGATAAAACTGTTCATCACTAGGCTTTTCTAGCAGTCCAGACCCTGGCATTAATGCATAATGCATTTGTTGTAGATTCTCAAAGCGTTCAGGAAAAAGAGCTGCTAAAATATTTGCTGAGACTTCTTTCCTAACCAAAATTACAGGGGGGATAACACCAGATTGGATCAACTGCATTATAGAGGCTGAATGGTAGTGTACGTGATGATGTTGTCCATGTGGACAGGTAGTTGTACTGACAAGTGTATTGCATATATTACAATATACATATTCATCTATAGTTTTTATTTTTATGTTAATGTTTTTACAGTGATCAAAGACTGATGCAAGTTTATTTTTATCATAATGGAGACCAAGTCCACTGTGGCTTTTTCCAACAATCAGTTCATGGCAACCATAATTTTTTGCTAAATTTGCATCTGAAAATATTTCATTAAATCCTGTAAAGATATAGGTATTTTCAAAAGGGATTATCAGTGTTTTGTTTTTAGGAATATACGTATCAATAAATGTTTTGAGGGCATTGTATCTTATATCATATCTTAATGCATCCATTGTAAATGGTTTACGTAAAAAGATAATGAGTAAATCTGACTCAGCGATGGTTTGTCTTATCATCCTTTCATGTGCACGGTTTAGTGGACTCGCAGTAAGCATAATAGAAGAGACAAACTTGGCTCCAGTTGCAGCTATTATCTCATTTACACGTTTTTTATTGTCTTCGATAATAGGGTAATCTACATGATATTCCCCACACACAGCCAGTTCTCCAAGTCTGGCCAATGTATTTTTTACACCCGGATGTGAGGGATCTGTTGTACCATAAATATTTTGAAGCCGTTTTGTAAAATTGATAGGGAATGTTTCATCTACAATAATTTCACCTACCTTTCTTTTTTCACATATAAGATCTACAGTTTCACCATGCTCTAGATTTGTAAGTACCCCGTGGTTTTTCTTTCCTTTCGGAGCCAGTACAAAAGCAAAAGGGAAAGGTACACCTTTATATACTTTTGTTTCATTGACTTCTCTGGCTTCAAGTTTGTTCATGAGCCTGTCAATAGGTGCCATGAGTCCTGCTTGAACTAAGGCCAATGTAGAAAGGGCTTCTGTATCTATATAGAGTGATTTACGATTTTGCATTTTAAATCCTTATTGGAGAAGTATGGCTTATTTTTTTTTGAATAAACCATACTTTTTTCTTTTTTCCCATAAACTTTTTCTTGAAATACCTAATTTTTTTGAGAGTTCAGTATCTGGAAATTTATATTGAAAACTGTTTACAATAAATTTAACATAGTCGTCAATGGTTAAAATTTCATTTTGGTCATAAAGCTTTGAATCGGTGTTAAGTGTAATGGTTTCAAATTCTGACTCCAATCCCGAAGTACTGCAAAGTATAAAGTCATAGTCTTTTAACAGTTCTAGTAAATATTCTTTATCTGATTTTTTAAGTGTCTGTATTTCTGTAACATAGAGTAGAGATTCGCTTGAGCTAGAGAGAATTTTTTCCTTCCATGCTTTGTCTGAAAGAGGAACAAAAGCTAAAAGTTTATTTTTTTCTTTTGCATATTCGAAAACAATTTTGTCAACCAATCTATGATAGTTTGTTTCGATGACAAGAGGTGTAAGGATCTTATCGATACGTGCATCTGTTTTGATTTCTTTGAGGAGGTTTTCCAAATACTCTTCATAGAGTATTGTACGTTTTTTAAGTTGCTGGAATTCTTGATAGTGTCCTATTTTTCGTATCAATTCCTCAATCATAAATGGTTTGACGATATAGTCTTTTGCCCCTTGTTTAAGTGGTCTACTTACTGTATCATTGTTAATATAGTTAACCATAAGGATGATAATTTTGTCTTTACATTGTTTAATCAGTGGTTCAGTCGTTTGTCCAGGCATATTGGTAGAGAGAAGATAAACGTCTCCATTAGATTTCATTGCTTCTTTGGTTGAGCTATAGATTTCTGTTTCAAAGCTATTTTCATTTAATTTTGAAGCAATGCTTTGCGCCAAATAAAGTTCATTTTCCACAATAATAATTTTCATAATTTTTTCCAGTTCATATAATGTAAATTTGCAACTGCATGTACAGTCACACCTTCTTTTCGTCCTACAAAACCAAGCTTTTCTGCCGTAGTTGCTTTAATATTCACATGGTTTTTTCGTATACCCAATAAGTCAGCGAGGGTTGTCCTCATCTTGGACTTATAGGGTAAAATTTTTGGGCTCTCCGCCATGATAGTAAGATCAATATTGTTGATAACATACCCAAAGGATTGAATACGTTTTACAGTATCACCCAAGAGTACTTTCGAATCAGCTCCTGAATACAGCTGTTCTGTGTCAGGGTAAAGTTCGCCTATATCACCCATACCTGCTGCACCTAAAAGAGCATCTATAAGTGCATGGATAGCGACATCCCCGTCACTATGGGCTTTAAAACCATAGTCCACATCTATAGGCACACCACAGAGAAACATTTCCTTCTTATCCTCAAAAGGATGGATATCTATGCCAAAACCAGTGAGTGTTTTGTTAGATGGAGCATGGAGACATGTTACTTTTTGTAGGTCTTCAAGGGTGGTGATTTTATGTGCTTTTGTTGAGCCTTCCACGAAGTGTATTCTCTCGCCAAGAGAGGCAATAGCAGAAGAGTCATCAGTAAATAGTGTTTCAGTTTGTAATGCTTTTTGAAGAAGTTTTGTACGGGAGAGTTGAGGTGTCTGTATCATTTTGACTTTTTCTCTGTCTATGGGTTGGTTGTCAAGGTAGAGTGTATCGGTTACAGGTAGTATGGGGACAACACATGAAGCTTTTTCTTTAGCATCCAAGATACGTTGTATCATATCTGAAGGCACACAGCATCTTGCGATATCAGATACTAGTACGTACTCAGAAGTCACGTATGCAAGTGCATTTGTGAGAGAAGCTTGTCTACTGTTACCACCCTGCACATAAGTATACTCAGCAAAGTGTTTCATCGCAGTGATTTCTTCTTGTGTAGAAACGATGATAATATCATCAAAAGAACTGATACTTTCGAAGCGTTCTGCCACATAGAGCCACAAAGGGGTATCATCGGTATAAATCCACTGTTTTTTAACATCAGCAGTAAAGCGAGATGAGCTTCCGGCACCTAAAAGTATTAATGTAGTGTTAGACAAAAATATTCCTAATTATTATCTCTATATGTATCAAATAGTAACGCATTATACACAGGTATAGCTTTATACTTTCTTTTGTCTCAGACAAAATTTATCTTAAACTAGTGAGATATAGACGTATCTTTCAATCTAATTTAAGATTTAGGTGGTATAACTCCTTATGAACAATTACGAAAATAGGAATTAAATGATGACAGAAGAAAATGTATTAGAAGCATTAAAGAATGTAATTTATCCAGGATTTACGAAAGATATTGTAACTTTTGGATTTGTAAAAGATATTGTTGTTGAAGAGAAGACTGTAGGAATTATGTTAGATATAACATCATCAGCAGAAGAACTACACGAAGAACTTAAAACCAAAGCAACTGAAGCACTCAAAAAAGCAGGTTTTGAAGAAATTCATGTCAATATTACAGCACCTCAAGCACCAAAACAGATGTCTAATTCTGTAAGTGGTAAAAATATTGCTCCACATATCAAAAACTTTGTGATGGTAAGTTCAGGTAAAGGTGGTGTTGGTAAATCTACTACTTCAGTGAACTTGGCTATTGCTCTTGCAATGCAAGGTAAAAAAGTAGGTCTTCTTGATGCAGATATCTATGGACCAAATATTCCACGAATGATGGGAGTAGATGGACAAAAACCAGAAATAGAAGGGAATAAGCTTCAGCCACTTAAGGCCTATGGTGTTGAAATTATGTCTATGGGTTCTATTATGGAAGAGGGTGTTGCACTTATCTGGAGAGGTTCTATGATTATGAAAGCCATTGAGCAGTTCTTAAGAGATATTTTATGGTCTGAACTAGATGTACTTGTTATTGATATGCCTCCAGGAACTGGTGATGCACAGCTTTCACTCGCACAATCTGTACCTATTACTGCAGGTATTACGGTGACCACACCTCAAGAAGTCTCTTTAGATGATTCTAGACGTTCACTGAATATGTTTAAAAAACTTGATATTCCAACTGCGGGTATTATAGAAAATATGTCAGGATTTATTTGTCCTTCATGTGATGAAGAGTCAGATATATTTGGTATGGGTACAAGTGCTGCAGTTGCAAAAGAATTTGAAACTGAACTTATGACACGCATACCAATAGAGCCAGCTATTAGAATAGGTGGAGACACAGGTATGCCCGTAGCCTACCATAAACCAGACTCTGAGACAGGTAAACGTTATCAAGAAGCTGCAACTAAACTATGGGAATTTATAGACAAAGTAAATGCTGAAGGTGGAGCAGATAACTCAGGTGTTCAACCTACAACCCCTCCTGGTGTTTCTGCATGTAGTACAGGTGGAGCAGCAGCGACTCCTGCAAAAGAAGTACCAGAAACAAAGGCACCTGCTAAAGCAGCAGAGGGCGAAAGCTGTGGTACAGGCTGCGGCTGCCACTAAATCACCTCATTTCACTATTTATTTGACCAAATTGCTTTATTGTGTTTGGTCATGCCTGGCACTAAATGCCAATACCCCGTTGCTAAAGTGTAAGAGGGGGTATAAGATACTATCCTTACACTCCCTTTCTCCACTCACACAATCCGATTACATCTACAGTAAACCCAGAAGATTTAGAATTTCCACATGATTTGATGCCATCTTCTCTTGAAGGTGGTATATTTCTCAGTAAGGTACAGCATGTACGTTCCTTCGTTATCTACCACCCTTCAAAACAAACCTAAGAATCATGAAAGTAAAACTTTCTATGTTTCTTCCTTCACTTTATATATTGCATAGAAATCTCAATGGCTAGAATACTTGATTAATTATCCCAAAATAAGAGAAAAATATTACTATAGATACTTCAATTTTTACTAAACAATACTTTTTTAAAATATAATAATAGGTAAATCTATAGATTTACTTGACATTAATATTTTATTTTACTATACTTGCACCAATCAAAGCATTTAGAGACTTTGAAATAAAACAATGGAGAGTATGTATGAGATACAAAGCAAACGAAACAAAAAAAAGACCTATAGAAGCTCCATTGATGATGCGCAGAGTTATATTTTACATAAAAAACCGAGTCAAGGTTTTCGTTTCATGGATTGAAAATCGTTTAAACATTGAAATTAGATCGTTATAGGAGAAAGGATAATTGACATGCATGAAAAAGCGTATAGATCGATAGTCAAAACAATCTCTTGGAGAGCGCTAGGAACATTGGATACGATTGTTATTTCTTATCTTATCACTGGCAGTTTAGTTATGGCTGCTTCTATCGGTTCTATTGAGTTGGTTACTAAAATGATCTTATATTATTACCATGAAAGAGCATGGAATAAAATCAACTTAGGTAGGTATGAACCAACCAAAGATGATTATGTGATTTAGGAGAGAAAGATGCAAGTACTGATAGATAGTATTAACAAGTCGCTTCAAAATGCAACTGCGCGAGAAGTACTGGAGTATTTTTTAAAGAGGTATAACAATAAAGTATCTCTTTCATCAAGTTTTGGTGCAGAAGATCAGGTTTTAGCCGATTTAATGCTCAGTATTGATAAGAAGGCTCAGATATTTACACTGGATACGGGGCGTTTACATCCAGAAACCTATGATGTTATGGATGCAACAAATTTAAAATATAACATTAAGGTAGATGTCTATTTCCCAAGGACCCAGAGCGTTGAGGAACTTTATCAAACACAGGGGATTAACGGGCACTATGAAAGTGTGGAGAAAAGAAAAAATTGTTGTTTTATACGAAAAATTGAACCTTTACAACGGGCATTAGCGGATGTTGAAGTATGGGTAACAGGACTTAGAAGTGAACAAAGTGTTACGAGAACACAGATGCCTTTGGTGGAGTATGATGAGAATTTTAAAGTAATTAAAGTCAATCCTCTCATACATTGGAGTGAAGAAGATGTTTGGGATTACATTAAAAAACATCATGTGCCTTATAACAAATTACATGACCTTGGTTTCCCAAGTATTGGGTGTGCACCCTGTACAAGAGCTGTAAAAGAGGGTGAAGATGTGAGATCTGGTAGATGGTGGTGGGAAAATCCCGAACATAAAGAGTGTGGTTTACACAAGCAATAGTAGGAGCAAAATATGACGAAAAAAGAACCAATAAGTACAGAACGACTAACCCATTTAAGACAGCTTGAAGCTGAGTCCATACACATCATGAGAGAAGTGATAGCAGAGTTTGACAACCCTGTGATGATGTATTCTGTAGGTAAGGATTCTGCTGTGATGTTGCATCTTGCGCTTAAAGCATTTGCACCAGCAAAACTACCTTTTCCTTTGTTACATGTAGATACTACATGGAAATTTAAAGAGATGATTGCGTTTAGAGATCAGCGTGCCAAAGAAGAAGGTTTTGAACTTTTGGTACATACCAACCCAGAAGGTCTTGCACAAAATGTTGGGCCATTTACACATGGTTCAGCTGTGCATACAGATATTATGAAGACGCAAGCGCTTAAACAAGCACTCAATAAATATAAGTTTGATGCCGTGTTTGGTGGTGCCAGACGTGATGAAGAGAAGTCTAGAGCTAAGGAGAGGATTTACTCTTTTAGAGATAAAAATCATAGATGGGACCCTAAAAGTCAAAGACCAGAATTATGGAATGTCTACAATGCAAGAGTGCATAAAGGAGAGTCTATTCGGGTTTTTCCTATCTCAAACTGGACAGAACTTGATGTGTGGCAGTATATTTACCTTGAAGGTATACCTATTGTGCCACTCTATTTTGCAGCCAAGCGTCCTGTAGTAGAGTATGAGGGAACAAAGATTATGGTAGATGATGAGAGAATGCCTAAAGCGTTAAGAGAAAAAGCCAAATTAGAAACTGTACGGTTTAGGACACTAGGATGTTATCCACTCACAGGTGCAGTAGAGTCAACAGCTACGACATTACCTGAAGTGATTCAGGAGATGCTCTTGACTAAAACTAGCGAGAGAGAAGGAAGGGTCATAGACAATGACTCAGCAGGATCAATGGAAAAGAAAAAAATAGAGGGGTACTTTTAGGATGTCAAATCAAGAAACAAAAATAGCTACAGATATTGTAAGCTATTTAAAAGAGCATGAAAACAAACAATTATTGAGATTTATCACTTGTGGTTCAGTAGACGATGGAAAGTCTACCCTTATAGGTAGACTTTTGCACGACTCTAAGATGATATTTGAAGACCAGCTTGCAGCCATTAAAAAAGACAGTAAAAAAGCAGGAACGACAGAAGGTGAATTTGACCTTGCTTTACTTGTAGATGGTTTACAAAGTGAACGAGAACAAGGCATTACTATAGATGTGGCATACAGATATTTTACAACAGATAAACGCAAGTTTATCATAGCTGATACTCCAGGTCATGAGCAATATACACGGAACATGGCAACAGGTGCTTCCACCGCAGATCTGGCTATTATTTTGATAGATGCCAGACATGGAGTGCAAACACAAACAAAACGACATTCATTTATAGCACAGTTACTTGGGATAAAACATATTGTTGTGGCTGTAAATAAAATGGATTTGGTTGATTTCTCAGAAGAAAAATATAATGAAATTTGTGAAAACTATTTACGTTTTGCAAAAGAAGTAGAGTTGACAGAAGATATTACGTTGATCCCACTTTCTGCACTCAATGGTGATAATGTTGTCAATTTAAGTGATCAGTCTCCCTGGTATAAAGGTGAAACCTTAATGCATATACTTGAGACAATAGAGATTGATCAAGACAGAGACTTGGCACACTTTAGGATGCCTGTACAGTATGTCAACAGACCCAACTTGAATTTTAGAGGTTTTTGTGGAACGGTTGCTTCAGGGATTATAGAAGTGGGCGATGCCATAACGGTTTTACCTTCAGGTAAAAGTTCAACCATTAAAGAGATAGTCACGTATGATGGAAATTTAGAGTATGCTTATGCACAGCAAGCCATTACCCTCACATTAAATGATGAGATAGATATCTCACGTGGAGATGTGATAGTTAAAAGTGATGAACAACCTGACCAGGCAAAAAACCTGGATGTAGATATTGTATGGATGAGTGAAGAACCGCTTATCAAGGGAAAACAGTATTTTATCAAGAGAGCGTCAACACAGACAGTTGGTACTATTGATCATTTTTATTATAAAACAGATGTTAATACTTTAGAGCAGTCAACAACCAATGTTTTAGAGTTAAATGAAATAGGAAGAGCCAAATTAGATTTAGAGCAAAGTATCGCGTATGATTCCTATGATCACATTAAGACTATGGGTGCATTTATAGTCATTGACAGGATTACAAACAACACCGTAGGTGCAGGAATGATACGTAATAAATCAGAAGACCAAAGTAAAAAAGAGTCAGCATATTCTGATTTTGAAATAGAGTTCAATGCACTGGTTAGAAAACACTTTCCACATTGGGAAAGTAAAATTATCACATAGGATAAGATTATGGCTAAAGAAACAGCAGCACAACGCATAGAAAGAATAAAAAGAGAAAAAGATGGTTTGTCTGTCTTGTCAGATATTAAAGCATATGCCAAAGGTGAAAGGGAAATTGATCCAGAAGACATAGATAGATTTAAATGGTATGGGCTTTATACACAGAACAAGAATCTGCAAGACGATGATGATGAAAATTTGTACTTTATGTTGAGACTTAAAGTAGAACATGGCTCAGTTAACATAGAACAGCTTAGATGTGTATCTAACATAGCTAAAGAATTTGGAAGAGGTACAGCAGACTTTACAACAAGGCAAACGATACAGATACATTTCCTTCATGTCTCGGCATTGCCTGAGATATTTGACCGGCTTAAAAGTGTAGGACTTAGTTCTATTTATGCTGCTGGAGATGTCCCTAGAAATGTTGCTACTTGTCCAGTCTCAGGCATAGACCATGAGGAGATTGTAGATACAACTGATTTAGCTGTTCAAATTAATGACTATTTGCGTGCGAACAAGACACTTGTGAATTTGCCACGAAAATATAAAATAGGTATCTCAGGATGTGCAAAACACTGTATGGGGCATGAAATACAAGATTTGTCATTTACAGGTGTAAACATTAATGGTGAGATACTTTTTGATGTCAGTGTGGGTGGAGGTCTTGGATCGAACAAACAAATAGCACTACATCTTGGATATATCAAAGCAGAAAATGTGCTTAAAGTGACACAAGTTGTCTCTGAGACCTACAGAGATGACGGTCTTAGAAAAAGCAGAAGAAAAGCGAGATTAGGACACCTTATCGATGAATGGGGTATAGAAAAATTTAGAGATGTGATAGAAGAGAAGCTGGGATTTCCTTTTATCGTAAAACCAGTACAGTCATACACACCTTATGCAAAAAGAGAACATTTTGGTATACATGCCAGTAAAGAACAAGGTAAATCATATGTTGGTTGTGCGGTCAACGGTGGGCATATAGGTGCTGAAGGATTATCAAATATTGCGGATGTTTTGGAGAAATTTGGTGCAACGACTATTAAGATAACCAATACACAAAATTTTGTGATAAAAGATGTACCTAATGCCCACACAGAAGCTTTATCTGAAGCATTGAAAGTGTTTGACATTGAAGTACACCCAAGTCCTTTTAAAGCAAGAACTATCTCATGTACGGGTATGAGATTCTGTAAGTTTGCCATAGCTGAGACGAAGAATCAAGCCATTGAATTGGCATCTTATTTGGAACAAGAATTTCCAGATTTTGAAGAAAATGTTTCTATCTCTCTCAATGGTTGTCCAAACTCCTGTGCGCACCCACATGTTGTTGACATTGGACTTTTGGGTGCCAAGGTAAAAAATGAAGAAGGAAAGTCTGTCCCTGGATTTGAAATCATTTTAGGAGGAAACTTAGAAGGTGAAGTGTCTAATTTTGGTTTAAAAACAGGTATTAAAATTTTGCCAGAAGATGTGAATTTAACAGTGCAGAAGATTATTAACCAGTACATTCGTAGTGAACAAAACGGACTCAATAGATTTTTAAAAGAGAATATTGACAATGAAGCATTTATCCACTCACTAAGCCCTACAAAGGAAGCATTATGAGTAGATTTAAATTACCAATTTCTCTAGAAATAGGGATTCAAAATTCATCACAGGTCTTTTTGATAGGATGTGGGCTTGGTGATGTAGAGCTGTTAACAATTAAAGCATATAATTGTATCCAGACTGTAGATGTCATTTTATATGATTATTTAATTTCAGAAGAGATTATGCAGATAGTGCCACCAAGTACTGTGCAAATCTATGTAGGAAAAGAAAAAGACAATCACTCTAAACCACAAGAAGAAATCAATGCACTTATACTTGAGTATGTGAAAAAAGGATATACTGTAGCCAGACTTAAAAGTGGAGATCCTTTTATTTTTGGCAGAGGTGCAGAAGAGTTACTGTATCTAACGCAAGAAGGCATCAAAACAGAAGTGATACCTGGTATATCTTCATCTATTTCTGCTCCATTAATGGCGAACATACCAGTCACAGCTAGAGGATATGCGAGTTCTTTTACTGTGGTATCAGCGCATTTAAAAGGCAGTAAAATCAATCTTGATTGGATTGATTTATTGCATAAAAAGAATCATACTGTTGTGGTACTCATGGGGCTAAGTTGTATTGAAAAGATTGTAAAGGAAGCTAAGAATCAAGGGGTTGAATTGAGCAAACCTGCTGCCATTATTTCAAATGCAAGTAGAGCAAATCAATCGGTTCAACTATGTACACTCCAGAGTGTGGAAGAGAAAGCATTAGATGCATTAAAGCCAGCTATTCTTGTTTTTGGAGATGTTGTACATTATCTAAAAGTATTGAATACAACTTCTACACATAGGGCAGAAGTTTAAAAAACCTAATTTATGTATAATTAAAGTAGGTTTTTAATGAGACTACTCTTTTGTTGATGTCTCTTTAGGGGGATTCATATATTTGTCAAAATTTTTGATATAATCATCTAGGTTTTCATCTAACATGAGTTTATATTGGTTTAAAAAGAAATCAAGAATTTTTTCTTTTTCATTGGCAAAGTCTTCAACCTTGGCATACCCAGATGCTGCTAGCCATGTATTAAAGCGTGATGCTGCAAACATAAAAGAATTACTTTCAAAGGTTGGCTCTACTTTAGATTTAACATATCCATTTGCTATGGCAATATGTGTATCTACTCTTGCATAAAATTGTTCATCTGTTTTTTTTTCTTCAGTTTTGGACATAAGTCTTTCCTTATTTTTGAGACATTGTACATTTTTTTTGCTATAATTCGACCATACTAATACTAGGAAATCCTATGACAAATGCTGATAAACTCAAAAATCTTTTAGAACTTGAAATCATCCCTGACTTAGAAGCTGCGATAGATGAACTTTTTGCTGCTATTGATAAAGGTAAAAATGCAAGTAAAGCACAAAAAGATGACTTAGAGGAAATGCGTGAAATGCGAACAGAGTGTTTTGCCATTGTTGAAGAGTTGGGGCGAGATGAACTTGAGTCTGATGAAGTAGATGAACTCCTTGCAGAGTTAGTTGATATGAAAACAGAAGAATAGATTGCAGCATTCAACTTTCACATATTTTTTCTTTAAGAAGACTTTTAACTTATTTATACTATATTGACATTATCAAACCTCTCGGGGCGCTGGCATCTTTGTGAAAGGATGTTTGGCTGAGATAAGCAGTAATGCTAGTCCCGCTGAACTTGAACTGGTTAAGACCAGCGTAAGGAAGAGATTGTGATTCTACAATAAGTGGATAACTTGACTACTTTTTTAAAGTGATGAGATTATCCACTTTACTTCGTATGACACTTCTCTCTTTTCGTATTTTAATTATTATGAAAGAGAATTATTATGACAAAAGCATTTAAAGACAAATTTAGCACATCGAACGATGAGCTCACACGTGAGCCATTTCCTGCATCTACTAAAGTATACTTAAAAGGTGAAATCCACAAAGACATTCGTGTACCTGTAAGAGAGATACTTCTTGGTAACGAAACAAAACTACGCGTATATGATACTTCTGGACCTTACACAGACCCTACAGTTGAAATCAACGTAGATGAGGGTATCCCTGCTATTCGTAAAGAGTGGATAACAGGACGTGGCGATGTAGAAGAGTATGAAGGTCGCATCATGGCACCTAAAGACAATGGATATTCTACAGATGAACAACTTGAGTTTGTGACAGCAGGAGCAACAGGACTGGTACGTACACCACTTCGTGCTAAAAAAGGCAAAAACGTATCTCAAATGTGGTATGCACGTCAAGGCATCATCACCCCTGAGATGGAGTTCATCGCATTAAGAGAAAACCAAGATGCTGCCATGAGAGAAGAGTACCTTATGGATGAAGAGCGTGAGGCAAGACTTAAAGGTGAAAACTTTGGAGCAAACCTACCAGAGCAAATCACTCCTGAGTTTGTACGTAAAGAAGTAGCAGAAGGTCGTGCAGTTATACCATGTAACATTAACCACCCAGAAGTTGAACCTATGATTATAGGACGTAATTTCTTGGTAAAAGTCAATGCAAACATCGGTAACTCAGCAACCACTTCAAGTATCGCAGAAGAGGTAGAAAAGATGGTATGGTCTACACGTTGGGGTGGAGATACTGTGATGGATTTGAGTACGGGTAAAAATATCCACACTACGCGTGACTGGATTTTACGTAACTCTCCAGTGCCTATTGGGACTGTGCCTATCTATCAAGCTTTGGAAAAAGTAAACGGGATTGCTGAAGACCTTACTTGGGAAGTCTTTAGAGACACGCTTATAGAACAAGCTGAACAGGGTGTTGACTACTTTACTATTCACGCTGGGCTTCTTCTTCACCATGTACCGATGACTGCTAAACGTGTAACGGGTATCGTAAGTCGAGGTGGGGCTATTATGGCGAAGTGGATGATTCACCACCATAAAGAAAACTTCTTAAATACACACTTTGAAGAGATTTGTGAGATTATGAAGACGTATGATGTGACTTTTTCACTAGGAGACGGTTTGCGTCCAGGCTCAGGAGCTGACGCAAATGATGAAGCACAGTTTGGTGAGCTAGAAGAGCTAGGACGTTTGACTAAAATAGCATGGAAACATGATGTACAAACCCTCATCGAAGGTCCTGGTCATGTACCAATGCATATGATAAAAGAAAACATGGACAAACAACTAGAAGTCTGTCATGAAGCACCATTTTACACACTTGGGCCCCTGACTACTGACATAGCCCCTGGGTATGACCACTTTACATCAGGTATCGGTGCAGCGATGATAGGTTGGTATGGATGTGCAATGCTTTGTTACGTCACACCAAAAGAACATTTAGGACTTCCAAATAGAGAAGATGTAAAAGAAGGACTCATTACGTACAAGATAGCAGCTCACGCAGCTGACGTTGCCAAAGGTCACCCAGGAGCAAGAGCGAGAGATGATGCGATGAGTTTGGCTCGTTTTGAGTTTAGATGGGTAGACCAGTTTAACATCGGTCTTGATCCAGAGCGTGCAAGAGAGTATCATGATGCGACACTTCCTATGGAAGCAGCAAAAGTAGCTCATTTTTGTTCTATGTGTGGGCCTAAGTTTTGTTCTATGAAGATTTCAGCTGAAGTACGTGAGTATGCAGATGAGCTAGGAACAGATGTGGAGTCTGCTAAGCAAGTGGGTATGGATGAAATGTCAGAAAAATTTAAAGAGATGGGTTCTGAGGTTTATGTGGAAGCAGATAAAATAACAAATGCATAAATAATATTGCCGAAGAGATATCTTCGGCTATGAAACAAAGAAGGAGTACCATGAACATTGGTATCGCAGGTATTGGTCTTGTAGGAAGAGTTTTAGCATTAAATCTGTTACGTCAGGGGCATACTCTCACACTATTTGATGAAGATGCAGCTTATGGTGATAAAGCAGCAGGTATGACTGCTGCTGGGATGTTAGCAGTCTTTGCTGAACTAGAAAGTGCGGAGTCTGTGATATTTGAGCATGGTAATCGTTCTATTGCGCTTTGGCCTGATTTATTAGAGCAGGTGGATGTTTCTGATGCATATCAACAAAAAGGTAGTATTATTACGGCACATCCACAAGACTATAATGAACTAGATCATTTTATAGAAACGCTCAAATCTAAAGTGCCAGAAGCCTCAGAAATAAAACTTTTAGACAGGAGAGAACTCACACAGCTTGAACCAGACTTGGCACAACATGCCAAAGCCTTTTTTATCCCACAAGAAGGACAGGTAGATGCACAACGTTTTATGCAAGCATCAAGTTATTATTTGATGAGACATGATAAGGTTAAGTGGCATCAGAATACAAAGGTCTCTGATATCTCTCATGGGGGCATTGTGATAGAAAAAAAAGTGCATCATTTTGATTGGGTATTTGATACACGTGGCTTAGGTGCAAATGAACAAGTGGAAAACTTACGTGGTGTAAGAGGAGAAGTGCTTTGGTTAGATGCTCCTGAAGTGAACATTACCAGACCCACACGAATGTTACATCCTCGTTATAAGATTTATATTGTCCCTCGTGAAAATAATCGGTACGTGATAGGTGCTACAGAGATAGAAAGTGAAGATAAAAGTCCTGTGTCAGTACGCTCTTCTTTAGAATTATTGTCAGCAGTATATAGTATGCACTCTGGATTTGGAGAAGCACGTATCGTTAAGATGCTCACAAATTGTAGACCTACACTAAAAGATAACTTACCCAATATAGAACATAGTGAAAAAACAACACGGATTAATGGTCTTTATAGACATGGATATTTACTGGCACCTGCTATAGTAGAAAAAGCATTAAAGGAAGGAGTTTTAAAATGATAGAAGTAATTGTAAATGGAAAAAGAACGACAATTGCAAGTGGCTTAAACATAAAAGAAGCTATCACAGCACTTGAGTATAAAGGTGAAGGGTTTGCCTTGGCGCTCAATGGTACTTTTGTGGCAATATCTACTTATGAAACAACCATCGTAAGAGAGAATGACAGTATAGAAATACTCGCACCTGTTCAAGGTGGATAAGATGACTAAGTTCATTGAGACGCAACCAGATACATGGGAAATAGGTGGAAAAACTTTAAATTCCAGGTTGCTCATAGGTTCTGCACTTTATCCAAGTCCTGCCAATATGGAAAATGCCATTAAAATCTCAGGTGCTCAGATAGTCACTGTTTCCCTGCGTCGTCAAGCAGCAGGGGATACGACATCTAAAGGGGGTCATCAGTTTTGGGATATCATTAAGTCCATGGGGATAGAAGTACTTCCAAATACAGCAGGTTCGCACTCTGCTAAAGAGGCGATTACTACAGCACAGATGGCACGAGAAGTTTTCGGTACAAATTGGGTCAAACTAGAAGTTATAGGTGATCAGTACAATTTACAACCAGACCCTTTTGAGACAGTAAAAGCAGCAGAGATTCTTATAAAAGAAGGTTTTGAGGTATTTCCTTATACAACAGATGATTTAGTAGTGGCTAAAAGATTAGCAGAGGTTGGATGTAGAATCATTATGCCATGGGGTTCTATGATAGGTTCAGGTAAGGGGCTTATGAACCCAGATAATCTGGTGGCTATTCGTAAACAGTTTCCTGAACTTAAACTCATTATAGATGCAGGTATCGGCAAACCTTCACATGCTACACAAGCGATGGAACTAGGTTATGATGGCGTGTTGCTTAACTCTGCTATAGCTTTAGCACAAGACCCTGTGAAAATGGCTGATGCTTTTAGGGTGGCGGTGGAGGCTGGGCGACTTGGGTATGAAGCAGGGGTAATGAAAGAGAGGGAGTTTGCTTCACCATCTACACCGACGGTTGGAACACCATTTTGGCATCAATTTGAGGATTAAAATGAAATTTCCAAAATGTGACCAAATACCTCTAGGTATTTATCCAGTAGTTGACCGTGCTTACAAATTAAGACCCCTTTATGAAGTAGGCATCACTACAGCACAACTACGGACAAAAGATGCGTTCTCGGGTAAAGAATTAGAAGATGAAGTTATAGAAGCTATTAAAATCTCAGAAGAGTTTAATGCACGTTTTTTCCTTAATGACTTTTGGGAATTAGGCATTAAGCATAAAACCTATGGTATACACCTAGGACAAGAAGATATCCAAGAAGCAGATGTGAAAGCTATACTTGATGCTGGCATACGCCTTGGTATTAGTTCACATACTCCTAAAGAGATAGACATTGCTCTTGGTTTTAAACCAAGTTATTTAGCAATCGGTCCCATTTATGAGCCTATTTCAAAAAAGCTTGTGTATGACACTGTAGGCCCTGAAGATTTAAAACATTGGGCTAAAAGTGTGGATTATCCTATCGTAGCTATAGGAGGGATAACTATTGAAAATATTCACAATGTAGCCCAAACAAAAGCAGCATCTGGGATAGCGATGATTTCAGATGTTTTGGAAAATGGTGAAGTTTCTAAAGAAAAAACTGTTGCATTGATGGAAGTATTTGAAAAATATTCATTGTAACACAATGTGTTGACGCAAAAATAAATTTATGCTTGATTAAGCATAATACAATCTACTTTAAAGTATAAGTGTTTGTCAATCTCTCGGGGTGCTTTTTAGCTGAGAAAACCCGTTGAACTTGAACTGGATAATACCAGCGTAGGGAAGAGGATTGTATATCATTTATTTTTATACACTTCTTTCCTTTATTTAGACATTATTTAAGGGAATAATATGAAATCAAAATTTTTAACACTGTCACTTATCGCATCAGTTGCATTATTGGGGACAGCTACATATGCAGAAGAAGTTACACTCGATCCTATCGTTGTGGGAGCGGACTTTAGGGAACAAAATCTTTCAAAGGTAGCTGCTTCAGTGAGCATTATTACTGAAGCAGACATTTATGACAAAGCAGCACAGTCCTTTGTTGAGGTCATTTCGGCTGAACCAAATGTAAACTTTTCTGCAGGTGCATCCAAGGCAAAATTTATCCAAATTCGTGGTATTGGTGAAAGAAGTCAGTTTGTCACACCTATTAACCCTTCGGTAGGGATAATGGTCGATGGGATTGATTTTTCACAATCTGCTTTGGGTGTGACCATGTATGACTTAAAACAGATTGAAGTACTTAGAGGACCACAGGGAACTACTTTTGGTGTCAATGGTCTTGCTGGTGTTATTAACATTGAGAGTAATGACCCAACCAGTCAAGCAGGAGGTCACCTTGAGGCAACTGTAGGAAATTACAATACTAAAGCATTAGGGTTTACCTTTAATACACCGCTAGTAGAAGATAAATTGCTCGCAAGATTTTCACTTTATAAAAATACATCTGATGGTTATATGAATAACGTTTTCTTAGGACGTGAAGATACTCAGAATATTGATGAACTCTCAGCAAAAGCAAAATTTCGTTGGTTTGCAGCAGATAATCATACGATTGATTTGACATTACAACATATTAATATTAATAATGGTTATGATGCCTTTACTTTTGACAATTCAAGAAATTCTTATGCAGATGAGCCAGGGCGTGACACACAGAAAACGAATGCTTTTGCACTTAAGTCTACGTATCAAGTGAATGAAGCGATGCATCTTATTTCTGCTGTGAGCTATAGTAAATCAGACTTAGAGTATAGTTTTGATGTAGATTGGTCTTATGTAGGTGAGTTTGATGATGCATTAGGTCCTTACAGTGCATTTGATCAGTACTTAAGAGACAGAGAACAGCTAGATGTAGACATACGTTTGGTTTCAGACGAAGCAGGTCGAATTTTTGCTGGGATGACAGATTGGACTATAGGAGCGTATTATAGAGATTATTCTGAAGATTTGTCTCGTAATTATGACTTCATAGCACCGTTTAGTTCACTGTATGATACGAAAAACAAAGCTATCTATGGACAACTTGACACACACTTATCTGATAAGTTAACTTTGGTGACAGGACTTAGATTAGAGCAATGGGAGTCTGAATATGCAGACTCTGAGAATGTGGTTATTCAAACGGATGAGTTTTTGATAGGTGGTAAGATTGGACTTAATTACCAAGCTTCAGCTGAGCGTCTATACTATGTTACTCTAGCCAAAGGGTATAAGCCTGGTGGCGTAAATGCTGACAATCGATTATCATTGGCTCAAAGACAATATGAAACAGAGACATTGTGGAATATTGATGTCGGTGTTAATTCAAAATACTTTAACAACAAAGTAAAGAGTCGTTTTAACCTCTTTTATGGAAAACGTAAAGACCAACAAGTTAATGATTCATTGCTAATTCCACAACCAGGTGGAAGTACAGAATTTGTTGGATATACTAGTAATGCGGCAGAAGGTAATTACTATGGTTTGGAATCACAGATTGATTATTTTCCTCTTGAAAGCTTACATCTATTTACAAGTTTTGGTCTACTTCAAGCAGAATTTGATGAATATCCTAATAATCCTACAATGACAGGACGTGCACCTGCAAATTCTCCTGAATATCAGTATAATGTAGGTTTGGATTACCAGTTTTTGGATGCATGGCTATTCAAAACGAATCTTGAAGGAAAAGCAAGCCAGTACTTTTCAAATAGACATGATGAAAAAGCAGATGCATATAATTTATGGCATGCAAGTATAGAGTACACTACTGGTACTTTTACGGCATCCTTATGGGTAAGAAACATTACAGATGAAGAGTATCAAACACGAGGATTTGGAACGTTTGGTAACAATCCTGGAAATGGATATGCAACAGAACTTTACACACAACTAGGAACACCAAGAACAGCAGGTGTAACACTCTCTTACGATTTCTAGGAAAATAAAATGGAAATCTCTGTAGACATCAGCATGTATCCGCTTCAAAAGGATTTTGAAAAACCTATTTCAATTTTTATAAATCTTCTTGAGAAAGAAGAACGTGTTGAGGTAATGCGTAATGAACTCAGCACCCAAATACATGGTGACTATAAAGTCATTATGACATTACTTGAGAAAGAGATGTTCTCTGTGTTTACAGAAATTCCAGATTCTGTATTTGTCCTCAAATTTGTTGGTAATAACAGAAGAGGCATTTATTAATTTATGCGTTAGTAAACGAACCCTACATTACGGTATAATCCCTTATGTTAAAAATTTTTACACTATTCTTCTTTATGTCTTTAGTAATCTTTGCTAAGGAAAAACCCATACTTACTATCTATACCTATGACGCTTTTGCCACTTCATGGGGGGCAGGGCCTAAGATCAAGGAAGTTTTTGACAAAAAGTATAATGTGACAGTTAAATTTATAGGACTCTCTTCTTCAATCGTAGCATTACGTAAGATACAACTAGAGGGAAAAAAGAGTAAAGCAGACATCCTTATGGGGATAGATACAAATATCGCAGAAGTGGCAAAAAAAACAGGATTATTTCTACCACATGGGTTAGACACTTCTAAATTAGAACTACCATTCCCTTATATAGACGATACTTTCGCAGCATTTGATTACTCGTATGTAGCTTTTGTATATAGCCAAAAGAGAGTCAAAAACCCTCCACACTCTTTTGAAGAGTTAGCCTCCATGTCAAAGGACTTTAAAATAGTCATCCAAGACCCTCGTTCTTCTACTGCAGGCTTGGCATTGCTCTTGTGGGTAAAATCGGTGTATAGTGACAAAACGTATGAGTACTGGAAACGTTTGGCTCCTCACATACTTACCATTACTAAAGGGTGGTCAGAGGCGTATGGCTTGTTTTTAAAAGGTGAAGCAGATATGGTGCTAAGTTACACCACTTCACCTGCCTATCACATTGTAGATGAAAACAGAACAGACATTAAGTCTGCACCTTTTAAAGACGGGCACTATGGTCAAATAGAAGTAGCAGGTATCTTAAAGAGCTCAAAACAAAAAGAGTTAGCTAAAAAGTTTTTAGCCTTTATGCATACAAAAACTTTTGCAGATATCATCCCTACTAGTAATTGGGCATATTCAGTTGTCAAAGGCTCAAAACCTTTACCTCAAGCATTTGACACGTTACATAAACCCAAAATGCTTTTGATGAGAGGAGAACGAGTGGAAGCTCAGAGAAAAGCTATTATTAATGAGTGGTTGAGAGCCATACAGAAATAGAGATGTTACAAAGTTTACTTCGATTTAAAGGTGCAGTGTTTCCTGGGGTTTTAATATCCTTCTCGTTACTTTCATTTGCATTTTTACTTTTTATGACATTGTATGTTGCACAAGATAGTAACCTTCTTACTGCACTGGACAAACGAATAATCGGACTCTTGAAATTTACCCTTTATCAAGCGTTGTTATCTACTATACTTTCTTTAATTGTGGGTGCATTATTAGCATGGGCATTGGCACATCAGTCTCAGTTTAAGGGTAGAGGATTGTTGGTAGCATTGTTTTCTTCGTCACTTGTATTGCCTACACTTATCGTAGTTTTTGGACTCATAGGTATCTTTGGACGTAATGGTTACTTAAACCAGATGGGTCTCTTTCTTTTTGACTACTCTTTTGGTTCCTATCTGTATGGGTTAGGGGGTATACTCTTAGCCCATGTGTACCTCAATGCCTCTTTTGCATCGCGCGCTTTACTACATAGTTTTGAGTCTATACCAAAAGAGAAATATAAATTAGCAAAGTCTTTGAATTTCTCTGTGTTTGAACGTTTTTTATATGTGGAGTATCCTGCCATAAAATCTACGCTTTTAAGTATAGGGTCAACTATCTTTTTACTCTGTTTTACTTCTTTTGCAGTAGTACTTTTGCTTGGAGGGAATCCAAGTTATAACACCTTAGAAGTTGCCATTTATGAAGCAGTGAAGCTTGACTTTGACATAGGACTTGCATTAAAACTTGCACTTGTGCAGTTAGGTATTTCCGCAATGTTGGTGATACTTTCTTCTGGATTTAGAACAGGGCTTGGTAATTTAAAGACAAGCCATACGCTTATACCATGGAGAGAGACTCATGTATTGAAAATAGTCCAATGGAGTATTATCACACTTTTTACACTCTTTTTTATCTTGCCTTTGGTTGTCATTTTTATAGAGGGGATAGGAGCAGATTTTGATCGTATTTTAGTAGAACCATTGTTTGTCAAGTCATTTATAACATCACTATCTTTGGCACTGGCTTCTAGTTTTTTGACGGTGTTTATTGCTTTGCTTCTAAGTAATGCAAGAAGAAATTTTACGCTCAATACACGTTTAGGTGCTACATTTTTTTCTAAACCTCTGGATGCCATTATCGCATTTTCTGGTAATCTTTATCTTGCTATACCTTCTTTGGTGATGGGGTTAGGATTTTTTTTGATGTATCAAAAGTATGATGGGTCACAGTTGATTTGGTCAACTGTAGCAGTGCTTACTGCAAATGTATTGATGTCCCTACCTTTTGCTCTCTCTGTCTTAGCTCCCGCTATGCAAAAGACAGCCAAACGCTATGATAAACTTGCCTTTTCACTAGGACTCACAGGCTTACAAAGATGGATATATATAGAATACCCATACATTAAGTCATCACTGGGGTATGTCTTTGCATTGGCTTTTTGTTTTTCTCTAGGAGATTTAGGTATCATAGCACTCTTTGGGTCTGATGAGTTTAGTACTCTACCTTGGTACTTGTATCAGCTTATGGGCTCATACCGTACCACAGACGCAGCAGGTGTAGCCTTGGTACTTCTGCTGTTGGTACTTACAATATTTATTATCATACCACAATTATTTAGGAGTAAAGTTGCTTAAGATTCAAAATCTACAATACAAGTACAAAGATGCTAGCGATATATATACGTATAATCTACAGCTATCTCCGGGAGAAATAGGAGGAATAGTAGGACAAAGTGGCTCTGGAAAATCAACATTACTAGACATCATTGCAGGCTTTATCGAGCCTTATTCTGGTTCAGCTATACTCGATGGAGAGGAACTCATAGGAAAGCCTATAGAAAAACGTCCCATTACTATACTTTTTCAAAACCATAATTTATTTGAACATCTAAGCGTACAAAAAAATATTCTTTTAGGTATCAATAAAACCTTGAAAAACAGTAGTGAAGATATAGAAAAAGCAAAAAATATACTCAAGGTTGTAGGGTTAAAAGAGTATGAATATAAACTAGCTTCGCAACTTTCAGGCGGACAGCAACAGCGTGTGGCACTTGCACGTGTGCTGATGCGAAGAGAACCTATCTTGCTACTGGATGAACCTTTCTCGGGACTAGATGACGCCACACGTATAGAAATGCTAGAACTGGTACAAAAAATCACTCAAGCATACAAGCTTCATACCATTATGGTTACCCATGATTTAGATGACTGTGAACGTATAGCCAACTATGTCTATAAGATGCAAAATCATACACTTGTAAAACAATGATAGATACACTTAAGAAGCATCCTTTTTTTAATGCTAAAAAGATACAGTCATGTATGCGTTTAGAACATCAAGGGTATTGTAATGAGAACTATTTACTTGTGGTTGATGAGATAAAATATATTGTTCGTAAGTTATTACGAGAAGACATAAATAGGGCATTTGAATGGGAAGTACAAAGTATAGCTTGGAAGCTTGGCATAACAGCCAAACCTCTAGTATATGATGAAGCCAATAGGTTTATGATTTTTGAATTTTTAGACGGTATACATAAAAATATACTTGATAATCATGCGTTAAAGTTGTTGGCTGTGACATTGGAGAAATTGCATCATATAAAGATAGATGCAAAACCTATAGAACCATATATAAACAATCGAACCTATAAAGTATTGAAATCTTTTGAAATTATAGAAAAATATCCTAAAGAGTATGTTCTTTGTCATAATGATTTAAACCCTAAAAATATATTGTTTACTAAGGAGATAAAACTTATTGATTTTGAATATGCAGGCATCAATGATAAGTATTTTGACTTAGCTTCTGTGTGTGTTGAGTTTCAATTAAACGATGTAATGCAAAAAATATTTATAGATGCTTATTTTCAAGGGAAGGATTTTTTATTAGATAAGTTGGAAGCTTATAAGGTGATTTATAGTGTTATGTGTGAGGAGTGGTTTCACAACAATTAAAAATTTTTCTATCTAGCATTGATGAAAGTCAAGAGTGAGAATATTGTAATATGTTATAATAATCCAAATGATAAAAAATCTTTATTAAGGATTGTGATGTCAGACATAGAAAAAATATTTTCAGATGTTTTAGCTTTGAATACTGAAGATAAGTTACGACTAGCAGATAAAATATTAGCATCCTTGTATCCTACTAATCATGGTGTAGATATGGTTTGGGAAGAAGAAGCAGAAGAACGGATCAGTGCTTATAAAGAAGGGAATCTTCCTGCAGTAGACGAAGAAGAGTTATTTGCTAAGTATAAGAGCTAGCGGATGGTACATATACAGTTCTTAGAAGTAGCACAAGATGAGTTAGATGATTTTTTTGAATCTTATGAGTATAGACAAAAAAATATGGGATTTACATTTGTAAAAGAAGTACAGAATACATTGTATCTCCTAAAAACATATTCAGATGCATGGGGGGAAAGCTCAAGTCATACATCTAGATGTATGATAAAAGGTTTCCCTTGTGCTATTATGTACCAAAAAGTAGACGATACTATTTGGGTAGTAGCTATTAAAAATTTGCATAAAAAACCAACACACTGGGTTTCAAAAAGTGTTTCAGAATACTCAACTAACCGTATTTCTAGTCTTCCTAGCACTATGTATACAAGATAATAGATATAGGTTTATATTCTATTCCATTCTATGTAATCTTCAGGAATTCCCAATGTTGAAGTATCAAGCAATGCACCTGTTTCCGGATGTATAACAGATTGAGTATTATTCTGCACCAAGTCTTTGATAGCAACCCACATATCCTTGTACCCACCTAAATCTTTATCATTATATATTGGATGATAAAGATTATCATCCGATTTTCCTATATAAAATATGCCTGCGCTTGTTGTGTAAGATAATATATGTTTCATAAATACCTTTGTATTGTTAAATTTAGTTATATGTTATTCTACGGTCACTGATTTAGCTAAATTTCTTGGCATATCTACATCATTACCCAGTCTTACTGACACTTCAAGTGCAAGTAACTGAGTGACAACCATCATCTCAAAATACTCAAGCATAGGGTGTGAATCGTAGTGTGTTTGGATAAAATCATCTGCTAGTTCAAATGGTTCTGGGGAGATAGCGAGTATCGTGGCATCTCTAGCAGAGAGTTCTTCCACATTTGATTTTATCTTATCATAATGCATTGACTTAGGCATAAGTGCGATAGTAAAGAGTTCAGAGTCTGCTAGGGCTATAGGACCATGCTTCATCTCTCCTGCTGGATAACCTTCTGCATGCATATAAGAGATTTCTTTGAGTTTAAGTGCACCTTCAAGTGCAAGGGGGAAGAAGATATCTCTGCCTATAAAAAAGAAACCATGTCCATGTAAATAACGTTTAGAAAGTCTATGTATTCTTTCGTGGAGTTTATCATCTACCAGTACGGCTTTGGGTGCATGTATCATAGCATCTATTTCTCTTTTGATAATCTCTTTTGAAATCGTATCTCTTATTTGTCCGACATAAAGTGCTAACATCCAAAGAGTCATACTTTGTGTTGCAAAAGCTTTGGTACTGGCAACCCCTTTTTCTATACCTGCACGTGTGAGTATAGCTGCATCACTTTCACGGACTATGGATGAGTTGTCCACATTACAAATACTCAGTGTTTTCATACCTGCACGTTTTGCCATTTTAAGTGCTTCAAGGGTATCTGCAGTCTCACCACTTTGAGAGATGGTGATAAAGAGTGTTTTCTTAGTTAAAAAAGGTTCTTTGTATCTAAATTCAGATGCGATTTCAACATCACAACGCATTTTACCAATACGTTCAAAAAGGTAGGAACTAGCAAGTGCAGAGTTATATGATGTACCACAAGCACAGATAGTAATGGCATAGATACCTTCAAATAAATCTTTGGGGAGTTCTTCAAAGTTGATAGAATCATCTAAAACACGACCCATCATCGTGTCTGTCATGACTGTACTTTGTTCGTAAATCTCTTTTTCCATAAAGAAACGGTAGCCATCTTTTTGTGCAGAGATTTTGTCAGCAGTAAGTGCTTGTTTGGTGAAGCTTTTTTCTCCTTTGGCATTGAAGAGTTTCACTGTCCCTTGTTTGGCATAGCCATATTCACCATCTTCAAGATAATATACTTCAGTTGCTTTACCGATAATAGGCGTATCTGATGATGCAAAATATACATCATCCCCATTAAAACCTATCAGCATAGGTGAACCATTTTTGGCAAAATAAATAGTGTCTGGATCAGACTCGGTAATTAGGAGAGTTGCGTATGCACCTTCAAGTCTTTGAATCGTTTGTTCAAATGCAGAAAAAACATCAGAGTTGGTTTTATGATTTTTTTCAAAAAGATGCACGATGGTTTCTGTATCTGTTTGACTTAAAAAGGTCACACCATCATTTTGGAGCTCTGCCTTTAGATTTTGGTAATTTTCAATAATACCATTATGTACAACGTAAGAGTAGTCCCCTAGATGTGGGTGTGCATTGAGTTCTGTTGGTTTGCCATGTGTTGCCCAACGGGTATGTCCTATAGATATACCAAAACCTTCAGTAGAATAAGATTTTGTTTTTTCGCGTAAGTTTTCTAATTTTCCTATGGCTTTAAAGTTGTTAAGTTTTTTCCCTTCAATAATGGCAATACCCGCTGAATCATATCCTCTGTATTCAAGTTCTTGTAACCCATCTAAGAGAATTTCTTTTTTTTCGTTAAAGCCTAAATATCCAACTATTCCACACATAAGTTCTTCCCTATATTTATAAAATTTTCTTACCATTATTCTATTATACAAAAGTCAAAAAAAGTCAATTTAATTGTCCTGTTTTGTCAATTTATCAAGAATTTTATCTGTATTATGACAAAAGTTTCCATTCTTCTCGATGAGAAACATATCCCTGGCACGATTTTTAAGCGTATGCACTTTTGCTGTAACAATATCAATATTCATTTCATCAAACATATCAATCACAAACGCAAGTAATCCTCTTTGGTTTTTCGTATGCATATGCATCACAGCATAGGTGCGAGAATGTTCACAGTCTATGATGATTTCATCTTTACTGATGGTAGGAGCACGAGATATATGATTTGGCTTAGGTTGAAAAGAATTATGAATAATTTCCTTTATGCTCTCTAATTCTTCTTCATCTACTTTTTGAGAAAAATCAATTTTAAAGTATTTTAAATCATCAAACAGTTTACATATATCCATATTGGCAACATCAAGGTTAACAAGTTTTCCTAAAAGAAAACCAAGATGGAAGGGATCTCTTCTAATAATTTCTATGGTTAAATGTTTTTCACTACTAAGAGAGAATTCATAGTTGCTGATTGCAAATGCTTTTGTTGTGATCGCAAGTATTCTCTGAGGAGAATAGCGTAAGAAGAGGAGGTTAGAGGGAATAGTAAGAATTTTTTTCTGTTTTGTATTGCTGAGTGACATAAAAGCATTTGTACGCTTGAGAGCTAGAATTTTTTTAAAACGCTTTTCTGCTTCATCTAAAAGATTTGTTTTATCAAGGACTTCAATTGAATGTTTATAGAGTGTCTTAATTAATTTTGCATTAAATGAATTATAGATACCTTTTCCCACACCATTCATATCAGCGTAGGTTAATATATAGATTAAGTCTAAAAGCTTTTTACTTTTAAAATGTGAAACAAAAGACAAAATGACAGTTTCATTATAAATATCTTCACGCTGTGCAACTACGCTCATGAGTGTATGATATAAGATGAGTGTTTCTCCAAGTGTAATAAGAGATGAATCAAAGTGTAGTCTGGTTGCAAAAATTTTAAAAAGTGATGCTCCGACATCATGATGGTTTCGTTTACGACCTTTACCTGCATCATGTAAAAAAATAACAATTTTCAACATGGCTCTTTCATCTTCATTGAGTGAAGTCCATAGCATTTGTATAAAATTATCTTGAATATTTTCGACATGATAAAGACAACGTAATGAGTGAATATCTACAGCATATTGATGATAGCCGTCAAATTGGGGCAGATTGATGACTTTTCGAATAGGGGGAATCGTATACTTCAGGAGTTTGGCATAAGAAAGTGTTGTTAAAATAGAATAACAATAAGGCATGTAAAATAGTGTTTTAATTGTTGCATAAAGAGAGTCATCAAGTCTTTGTGGTTTTTCGATATGTATAAGTTTTTGTAAAAAAGTTGGATGTGCATAAAAAGGTTTTTGTGCATATTCTTTCAGTTGTACCAATGTCTCATTAAAAGTTGTTACTTTATTGCTAGGATAAATATATCGTTTCCCAGAATCATTTTTTTCATAGTCACGTATCAGTATATCAACCCAAATCATGCTGTAGAGTCTAATGATTTTCAGGCTATCCGTCACTTTTGCCGCAAATTGCATATGAGCCTTCTTACTTGTTTCATATCCTAGAAAGGTAGCAATCTCAGGTATAAGGTCAAGCCGTAATTTATCTTCTTTCTTTTTTGCAACGAGATGCAGTGCTGAACGTACACGGAATAAAAACTCTAAAGCAATACGGAATGTTTTATATTCTTTTTCATCAATGACATGTAGAGGAATATTTTTAATATTGTCTACATTGTAAAGCAGTTTACCGATCCAATAGACAAGGTTTGCATCACGAAAACCACCAGAACCATCCTTGAGATTAGGTTCCATGGTTATAGGATATTTTTGATGCTTTAGATCTTGTTCCTCAAGCTTGAGTCGAATAAATTCTTGAGGATTATCGTGGCGTATCTGTGTGATAGCATTTTGAGTGTCTGTCCATATGAAATGTGAGCCTTCAATGAAACGTGACTCCAAAATAGCTGTTTTAATGGTGATATCAGTTTTAGAAATAGCGTGGAGTTCTTCAACAGTATGTACGCGATGTCCAAGCTTAAGTCCAGTATCCCAAAGGATATAAAGTATTTTTTCTATCATTAATTTAATGTTGTATCCAGGAATGTCTTTATACACAATCATTAAATCAATATCTGAATGTACACAAAGCTGTTCCCGACCGTAAGAGCCTAATGCAACCAATGATAAAGGTATAGAGTTTTTCATAGGTACATAGTCACCAAACATAGATCTAAGCGCTACTTTGAAAATCATCTTTAAAATAGTATCTATTTTTCTAGTATGTTTGACAAGGAAGTCTTTCCCTCCAGATGTTGAAAAAGTACTTTCAAGTGTGTCAAAGTAAAGCTTGATATCTTCTTTTAAAACTTTAGCTATCTCAAAATCTGAGCCATTTTCATGCAGTAGCTCTTCTATTTGTGCTTTAATTTGATTCACTTAGTAACTCCTTAACTATTAGTGTTATAATACCCAAAATATCTAAGGGCAAATAACAATATGGATTTAGTAGAAAAAGTACGTAACAAAGAGCGTTTGACACAAGAAGATGGTGAAGCACTTTATCACTTAGACTTGTATACTCTAGGGGAACTTGCCGACAATATCCGTAGAGAAAAATATGGTAACAAATCTTATTTTAACATCAACCGTCATATTAACCCTACGAATGTCTGTGCAGATGTCTGTAAATTCTGTGCCTATTCAGCTACGAGAAAAAACCCAAATCAGTACACTATGAGTCATGAACAAATTTTAGATATTGTAGACAATTCAGTAAAAAATGGTGCCAAAGAGATGCATCTAGTCTCTGCACACAATCCTAATGATGGTGTAGAGTGGTATATGGGAGCTTTCAGAAAAATCAAAGCCAAATATCCAGATCTTCATGTGAAAGCAATGACAGCAGCAGAGATAGACTTCATTACACGTGAATATGGACATAGTTATGATGAAGTGCTAGATATGATGATAGAAAATGGCGTAGATTCCATGCCGGGTGGTGGGGCAGAGATATTTGATGAAAAAGTACGAGAGTACCTTTGTAAAGGCAAGGTGACTTCTGCACAATGGCTAGATATACATGAAAAATGGCATAACAAAGGTAAGCAGTCAAATGCCACCATGCTTTTTGGGCATATTGAAACACGAGCACACCGTATAGACCATATGATACGCTTACGTGATGTACAAGATCGAACAGGTGGTTTTAATGCTTTCATCCCTCTTGTCTACCAAAGAGAAAACAACTACATGAAAAATTGTAACTATCCTTCTGGACAAGAGATTCTTAAAACCTATGCCATAAGTCGTATTATCTTAGACAATATCCCACATATTAAGTCTTACTGGGTAACAGCTTCTATAAATCTAGCCCTTATAGCTCAAGAGTTCGGTTGTGATGACATGGATGGTACCATAGAAAAAGAGTCTATACAGTCAGCGGCTGGCTCAGAAGGTGCTCATGGCATGAACCTAGATGACTTTGTATCACTTATCAAAAATGCAGGATTTACACCAGTGGAACGTGATAGCCTTTATAATGAACTAAAAGTGTACACTTAGGGTGCGTTTGCCAACGTACCTTTAAGAATATAGTTATGCAAAAAATATATTACCCTTACGAAGAATTTAAAGATGACCTTCAAACGCTCACACAAAAAATAGACCAACCTTTTCATGCTATACTTGGTATAGCAAGAGGTGGTCTAAGTATGGCTCAAATGTTGGGTGAGTTTTATGATGTACGTGAAGTGTATGCTATTAACACTATAGGATACAATGATACACAAAAGAAAGCAACTGTTGAAGTTTTTAATATCCCTGATTTAGCATCAATTAAATCTGTATTAATTGTAGATGATATAGTCGATTCAGGAGATACTTTAGCAAAAGTCTTAGCGATTTTAAATAGTAGGTATTCTGATACTACCTTCTATACCGCCTCACTTTTTTATAAAAAAACTGCTAAAATAACGCCAACATGGTATGTAAAAGAACCTAAAGGTTGGATAGACTTTTTTTGGTCAGTAGATTTAAGGAATTAAACAATATGGTATTAATGATAGACAATTATGATAGTTTTACTTATAACGTAGTGCAATATTGTAGAGAATTGGGTGCTGATTTAAAAGTTATTAGAAATGATGAACTTAGTATTGATGAGATAAAAGCATTGAATCCAGAAAAAATCATACTCTCACCTGGACCTTCCACTCCAGATGATGCGGGGGTTACATTAGGTGTTATAAAAGAATTTGCAGATACAACACCTATTTTTGGTATATGTCTTGGGCATCAGAGTATTGCACAGGCTTTTGGTGGTGATGTTGTGAGAGCTAAAAATATGATGCATGGTAAGACTTCTCAGGTTGAAGTAGATTTTGAAACACCTATATTTAAAGGCTTACCGAAAGAATTTAGGGCAACACGTTATCATTCTCTTACGGTTAAAAAAGAGACACTACCTGCATCTATTATCGCTACATCCCACAGTAAAGATGATGATGAAATCATGTCTTTACAGATTAAGGATAAACCTATTTATGGTGTACAGTTTCATCCTGAGTCTATTATGTCTGAATATGGGTATGAAATGTTAGATAACTTTTTAAAGCTCTAGTGAGACTATGAAAAAACAATACTTTTTTATTGTAGTAATTTTATATACTATTGCTGTTTTTTATTTAAGTATGACAACACCTGTAAGTCCACATGAAGCACATATGTTTTATACCTCTTCAGACCTTGTTTCAACGTTGATGCATTGGGGTAGTCATTTTATAGAAGGTTTTCTCGGGCTGCGAATTTTCTTTATTGGTTTTGGTCTTTTATCTATCGCTCTGTTTTATAAACTGTGTAGAACATATTTTCCTCGTATCGAAGATGCTTATTTGGCAACAATTATTTTTATGATTTTGCCAGGTATCCTTACCGCTATTACTTTAGCAAATATATCTATTGTTGTACTTTGTGTTATTCTACTCTTTGTGTTACTCTATGAAAAAGGTTATTACGCGTTTTTACCTTTTTTGATGTTAATACTTTTTTTCATCCATGAAGCATCAATTATTTTTTTTGTAGCATTATTACTGTATGCAATAGTAAATAAAGATAAAAAACTAGCGATAGGTTCATCGGCATTTTTATTGGCATTTATCTATTTAGCAAAAGGTATTGAGATTGGAGGCAGACCTTCGGGACATTTTATAGAGATATTTGGCTTATATGCAACAGTGTTTTCTCCTTTATTGTTTTTATATTTTTTTTATGCCATGTATCGTATACTCTTACGTGAAAAGAAAACATTACTTTGGTATATTTCTTTTACTGCCTTAGTATTTTCTTTGCTTCTTTCATTAAGACAACGTGTTAGCATTACAGATTTCGCACCTTATGTTATGATTTCGGTTGTACTGATGTTAAATACTTTAAATAATAGTGTAAGAGTACGTTTACCAGAGTTTCAAAAACGATATAAACAAGGGTTCTATATTGTGATGATATCATTGGGTTTAAGTGTTTCTCTTATCATATTCCATAAAGCATTATTTTACCTATTCGTTGACCCTTCACAACATTTTGCAAATAGAATTTATAAACCTTATAACTTAGCCAGAGAGCTAAAATCAGAAGGTATTGAGTGTTATGATGGAGCACATGGGAGAGAACGCTTTCAATTAAGATACTATAACATTCTTCCCTGTCCAGAATAGCCATAAAATTGTTTCTAAAATACACATAATAACTTTATTAGGAACGCATTGAAATCTCTAAACATAAAGTTGAATCTACTTCATGTTAGACTTGAAGGAACTAAACTAAAGGAGAACTCGATGGCTCAAAAGGCGATTAGAGAGTATGACGCAAAGTCAATTCTAGCAAAACATTGGGATAAGTATTTCCCAGATTTTACTTATTCATATGAAACAGTACTGGTACAAAACGGATCAGAACTTAAAGAAGCAGCAAAAACACATAAATGGTTAAATGAAAAAACATTGGTAGCAAAACCAGATATGCTTTTTGGGAAAAGGGGTAAAAATGGATTGGTACTTTTTAAAGATCAAAAACCTGGTGATGTAACCTTAGAAAAAGCTGCAAGTTGGATTGATGAAAAAGGTGGAGAGAAACAAGAAGTTTATTTTTCATTTGACGGTGATACTCCAACAGGAGAGCCATCAATTGATTACTTAACACATTTTTTAGTTGAACCATTTATGCCACACACGCAGGAAGAAGAGTATTATATCTCTGCCACATGTGTGGGTGATGATGATATGTTATATATGTCTGCAGAAGGTGGAATGGAAGTTGAAGAAGGTTGGGATGAAAAGGTAACAGAAGTTGCTTTTGCTATCACTGATACTGAAGATCAAATAGCCTCTAAGATTAGAGCAAATATACCTTCTGATGTTGCAGACAAAGATAAAGAAGCATATGCAGAGTTTGCTATTGGATTTTTCAAAGCATACCGTGAATTAAACTTTGCATATTTAGAAATTAACCCATTTGTTCTTCAAGGTAAAAAAGTTGAGCTTCTCGATATGGTAGCAAAGCTTGATGATACTGCTGGATTTATGATGGTTAACGAATGGGGCAATGTTGAATACCCAACTTCATTTGGTATGGAAGAGAAATCTCCAGAAGTATTAGCAGTTGAAGAAGCAGATGCTAAAACAGGTGCCTCACTTAAACTTACTTTACTTAAGCCAGAAGCTAGAATTTGGACAATGGTTGCTGGTGGTGGTGCTTCAGTTGTATATGCTGATACTATTGCGGATATGGCAGGTATTGAAGATCTCGCAAATTATGGAGAGTACTCTGGTGGACCAACAACGGGTGAAACAAAATTTTATGCTGAAACACTTTTTGATCTTATGACAAGAGAACCTGATCCAAGTGGTAGAGGTAAAGTGCTTATTATTGGGGGTGCGATTGCAAACTTTACAGATGTTGCAAAAACATTTACAGGCATTATTCAAGCCTTTGAAAACTACCAAGATAAGCTCAAAGCAGTAGATGTTAAAATTTATGTAAGACGTGGTGGACCAAATTATGAAAAAGGTCTTAAAGATATTAAAGAAGCAGCTGACAGAATGGGTCTTTACATCGAAGTATATGGGCCAGAAACACACGTAACAGATATTGTACGTATGGCATTAGAAGCGTAGGGAGAAGATATGGAAAGATTATATACTAAAGACACACAAGCAATTTTTTGGAATAACAATAAAACAGCTATACAAAGAATGCTAGATTATGATTATACAATTAAAAGAGATACCCCATCAGTAGCTGCGATTGTAGCACCTACTTCAAACAATAAGTTTGAAAAGTTCTTTTTTGGAGCAGATGAAGTGATGATTCCACTTTTCAAGTGTACAGCAGATGCAAAAGCTGCTCAGCCTCAAGCTGATGTACTTTTAAATTTTGCTTCATTTAGATCTGCATATGATGTAACCATGGAAGCACTTGAAGTGGGTGGTTTCTCATCTATGATGATTACAGCTGAAGGTATTCCAGAAAGATTAGCGCGTGGTATGAATCAAACAGCAAGAGAACATGGTGTAACCATCATAGGACCTGCAACTGTTGGTGCGATTACTCCAGGTGCCTTTAAAGTTGCCAACATTGGTGGTACTATCTCTAATATTATTAATTCTAAACTGCACAGAGCAGGTTCTTGTGGACTCGTAACACGTTCGGGTGGACTTTTTAACGAACTTTCTAATATTATTTCTATCAATGCAGATGGCATTGCTGAAGGTGTAGCTATTGGTGGAGACAGATTTGTTGGTTCCGTATTTATCGACAATCTTCTTAGAATGGAAAAAAACCCAGATGTGAAATATATGATATTACTTGGTGAAGTTGGTGGTACAGAAGAGTACAAAGTAATTGAAGCAGTTAAAAACGGTACTATTACTAAACCAATTATTGCATGGTGTATCGGTACAATTGCGAAGTACTATGATTCAGGTGTCCAGTTTGGTCATGCAGGTGCTTCGGCAAATGCTGAGTCTGAAACAGCAGAGTTTAAAAATAAGGCTATGGCTGAAGCAGGTATTCATGTACCGGCTACATTTAATGACCTTCCGGCAAAAATTAAAGAGGTCTTTGAATCACTTAATCTTGCTCCAATCCCTGAACCAGAGATTAATATTGTGCCAAAAGTTAGAAGAAGTAAAGAGTTTATTTGTACTATTTCTGACGATAGAGGTGAAGAGTGTACTTACGCTGGATTCCCTATTTCTTCAGTAGCAACACCAAGTACTGGTAAAGGCATTGGTGATGTTATTTCACTTTTATGGTTCAAAAAACAGTATCCAGAGTGGGCTACTCAGTTTATTGAAACAGTGATTAAAACAGTTGCAGACCATGGACCAGCAGTATCAGGCGCGCACAATGCAAAAGTAACTGCACGTGCAGGGAAATCAGTGGTAGAATCACTTGTAACTGGTCTTCTTACAATTGGACCAAGATTTGGTGGTGCTATTGATGGTGCAGCGAAATACTTTAAATATGCTGATGATAACAACCTTGATCCAAAAGGTTTCTTGCAGTATATGAAAGGTGAGGGTGTACCAATCCCAGGAATCGGACACCGTATTAAGTCATTGAAAAATCCAGACCTTAGAGTAACAGGTCTTATGGACTTTGCAAATGAGTATTTCCCAGCTACGCCACTTCTTGACTATGCAAGAACTGTTGAAGCATTGACAACATCCAAGAAGGAGAATCTCATTCTTAATGTGGATGGGACTATTGGTATCCTTATGGTAGATATGTGGAGAGCCTTAGGGTACTCAGAAGATGAAATCAATGAATTCATTGAGTCAGGTACACTTAATGCATTCTTTATCGTGGGACGTTCTATTGGATTCATTGGTCATGTACTTGATGAAAAACGTCTTGCTATGCCTATGTACAGACACCCTATGGATGATATACTTTACGACGTCCAAAAAGCAGAAAAGATATAAAAGTCTA
>Ga0256839_1000667_pt1 | contig 44172 bp, 47 predicted proteins | sample 354166metaG_FD_185968 | JGI IMG/M metagenome (GOLD analysis project Ga0256839, IMG submission 185968) | Hydrothermal vent microbial communities from Mid Atlantic Ridge, Atlantic Ocean - 354-166 | ecosystem: Environmental > Aquatic > Marine > Hydrothermal vents | place: Atlantic Ocean: Mid...
CTTTGTATGGTGCCCCCGGAAAGACTCGAACTTTCGACCAACGGATTATGAGTCCGCTGCTCTAACCAACTGAGCTACAGGGGCAAAACTTATAAACTACTAAGGCTGCTGCTCGCCTTCCATAAAGCTACGCAGTGTTTCTGAGCGACTGGGGTGACGCAGCTTACGCAGTGCCTTGGCCTCTATTTGACGAATACGCTCGCGGGTAACATCAAACTGTTTACCCACCTCTTCGAGGGTGTGATCGGTGTTCATATCGATACCAAAACGCATCCGCAACACTTTAGCTTCACGGGCGGTAAGGCTCTCCAACACCGATTGCGTGGTCTCGCGCAAACCCTCAAAAGTAGCCGAGTGCGAGGGTGATACCATATTTTGATCTTCAATGAAGTCACCTAGGCGCGAATCTTCATCGTCACCAATCGGCGTCTCCATCGAGATGGGCTCTTTAGCAATTTTCAACACCTTGCGAACCTTATCTTCAGGCATCTCCATGCGCTCTGACAACTCTTCAGGTGTCGCTTCACGACCCATCTCTTGCAACATTTGACGCATCACGCGGTTGAGCTTATTGATGGTCTCGATCATATGCACGGGGATACGGATCGTGCGCGCCTGGTCAGCGATTGAACGGGTGATCGCCTGGCGAATCCACCAAGTGGCATAGGTTGAAAACTTATAGCCACGACGATACTCAAACTTGTCAACGGCCTTCATCAGGCCGATGTTGCCCTCCTGAATAAGATCAAGGAACTGCAAACCACGGTTAGTGTATTTTTTAGCAATCGAGATTACCAACCGCAAGTTAGCCTCGACCATCTCTTTCTTGGCGCGACGGGCCTTCGCTTCACCAATCGACATTTTACGATTGATCTCTTTAATTTCAGCGATACTCAAACCACTGGCCAACTCAATCGCTTGCAGCTTTTTCTGTGCGCGGATGATGTCACTCTTATGTTCAATCAAAACATCCGAGTAGGCATAACCATTCAACTGCGCCTCTAGCCACTCGGCACTGGTCTCATTTTCAGGAAATGATGTAATAAACTCTTTGCGTGACATATGTGCCTGATTGACACAGATGTTCATGATCAAGCGCTCGTGCCCTCGAACAACCTCGACCACATCGCGCATATTCTTAATGATGACATCGAGTACTTTTACCACAATTTTCAGCTCACAGAAACGCTCACCCATCTCCTTGCGAACCGACTCATATTCTGCATGACCCCTGCTCTTACCCTGATCGATTGAGAGCACCATAAAGCGCTCATACAGCGCACGAATGGAAGCCATGTGCGCAGCGACCTCTTCAGGATCAGGCCCTGTATCGATCTCTTCCTCATCATCATCATCGTCTGAAGCGGCGGCGGGTACTGGCGGCGCAATAACATCCTCTTCAATGGCATTAGGGTCAATAATAGCAAGGATAAGATCAGTCAGCCGAATCTCTTCCTTTTCAACTCGCTGGTAGGCAGCCAATAACAGTGCCACCGCACCAGGAAAGGTGGCCAAGGCACGGGTGACTTGAGCAACGCCCTCTTCAATGCGCTTGGCGATTACAATTTCGCCTTCACGGGTCAACAGCTCAACCGCACCCATTTCACGCATATACATACGCACCGGATCGGTGGTACGACCCAGCTCTGGGTCGACCGTGGCCGCCAGTGCAGCCGCTGCCTCTTCGGTGGCATCTTCATCGTCCGGGTTGTCGCCGGTAATAATGATTGAATCGGCATCGGGGGCAACTTCATGCACCTCAATACCCATGTCATTAATCATATTGATAATATCTTCGACCTGTTCAGGGTCAATATCATCAGGTAGGTGATCATTTACTTCACGATAAGTGAGATAACCCTGCTCTTTGCCTTTGGCAATGAGCAATCGAATCTGTGATTGCTGGTCCGCTTCGTTCATATTGACGATTTCCCGAGCCTCAAAACTGTAAAAAATTAGCCCGCGATTCTAACATAGAATGCAAGCCACATGAATTTTAATGCCCCTTAATCCCGAGGGTAAAACGTGTAATGATCAACATTACCGCCCAGTCACTCCCTGCGACCTATCTGCTTTTAGTCGTTGCGCACACCACTGAGTTCACCCAAATGGTGCTGAATTTATCTGTTTTGTAACCCTGAGAGCAGACCAAGAAACTCTTTTTTTTCCTGATCACTCAGCTGCTGTTTATTGCGGAGCTCATCCACACGCTGCTCACTGAGCATTGCATCAAGGCGTAATAACACCCCGTCAAACTCCTCCTCAATGCCGTCCTGCGGGACCACCACCGGCGCGTTCATTAAGCGAACTAAGTGCCGCCAGTTGTCATGATCGCGCCAGTGCTCCACCAACGCACCGGCTGACATTTCCGGGTTTTCGCTCAAAACCAGCAACACTTCACATAACAGCGGTATGCCGGGCAATGGCAAGGATCGGAACCGCTCACTCTCACCCGCCTTTTGGGCCAATGAGGGAACATTGAGCAACAGCAGCAGTGCTCGTCGTACCAGTGACAAGCTCTGCCACCCTTTTGCCGTATTCTCGGTTACCGGGAGACTCTTTTTCATCTCACCCAGCAGCGAGTTAAGGCGCGTGGAATCTATTTGCGCCACTCTAGCCAACTCATCTTGCATCATCTGCCGTAACACGCCGGAGCGTAATTTCTCAAGCAGCGGTCGGGCAAGGTCTACCAACCGTGCCCGGCCACTCACGCTGCTTATGTCGACCTGCTTGGAGAGGACTTCATAGAAAAACCCGGAAAACTCCTGAGCCTTCTCAACTCGCTGCTCAAATGCAGTCGATCCTTCACGGCGCACCAGAGAGTCAGGGTCATCACCATCCGGCACAAACATGAAACGCAGCTGCCACCCCTCTCGCATCACCTCAAGGGCATTATTCAGAGCGCGCTCTGCGGCTTCCCTGCCCGCACGATCACCGTCGAAGCAAAAAACAACCTCATCAACAATACGAAACATGCGCTCCAGATGCTCTTGAGTGGTTGAAGTGCCCAGGGTCGCCACGCAATTTCGAATGCCAAACTGTGCCAGCGCGACCACATCCATGTAACCCTCAACGACAATCAGGCGATCAAGCTTACGAACACTCTTTCGCGCCTGAAAAAGGCCATATAGCTCGCGTCCTTTATGGAACACCGAGGTTTCGGGTGAGTTCAAATACTTAGGTGTCTCATCACCCAACACCCGACCACCAAAACCAACCACCCGACCCCGTGCATCGCGGATGGGAAACATCACCCGATCACGGAAGCGGTCGTAACTGCCGCCGTTATCTTTTTCGATTAGCAGACCACTATCAATCAGATCGCTCGGTGGCACTTTAAGTGCCGAGTGCAGGTTATCCCAACCTGGGGGAGCATATCCCAGCTCATATTCGCGGGCGATCTCACCACTCAAGCCACGCTGTTTGAGATAATCCACCGCCGCATGAGACTGCGGGTGCTGCACCAGCTGACTGCGATAGAATTTCACCGCCCGCTCCAGCAGCTCGTAAAGCCCTTTATTCGAGGCTAAACGCCCCTCTTCACCTGGCGTTGGCTGTTCCCGAGGAACCTCTAAACCCGCTATACCCGCAAGATCTTCTACCGCATCGACAAAACCCGCATGCTCAAACTCCATCAAAAAGCTGAGTGCATTACCGTGTACGCCACAGCCAAAACAGTGATAAAACTGCTTTTGCTGGCTTACTGTAAACGAGGGGGTTTTTTCATCATGGAATGGGCAGCAAGCGGTAAACTCCTTACCCGCCTTACGCAAAGAGACTCGAGGATTGATAATATCAACGATATCAATCCGCGACAGTAGTTCGTCAATAAACGGCTGAGGAATTTTCCCTGCCATGCTATCCGCTAGGTTTTTTCAAAATACAACAGAATACGAACCCTAATGATATCAGGCGAGCAGGCGTTTTTTAACATCGGCGCTCACCTGCCCCATATCTGCCCGACCCTGAAGCTTCGGTTTTAAAGCCGCCATCACTTTGCCCATATCTTTTAGGCTCGACGCACCTGTTTCAGCAATCACCTCGTCAAGTGCTGCATTCACTTGCGCCTCGCTCATAGCCTCAGGAAGAAACTCCTGAATTACCGCCACTTCGGCATGCTCAATATCGGCAAGATCTTGGCGACTAGCACTCTCAAACTGACTAATAGACTCTTTACGCTGCTTAACCATTTTGGTTAGCACCTCCAGAACCTGCTCATCATTCAGCTCAATGCGTTCATCGACCTCTTTTTGCTTAATCGCCGCATTAACAAGCCGTATCACACCCAAGCGAGCGGTTTGCCTGGCACGCATAGCATCCTTCATAGAGGCTATTAACTGCTGTTTTAAGGTAACATCAACCATCAAGCGACTCCGCAATTGGCAAACTGAGACCGAGCCTAGTAAAGACGTACTCGGCGTGACTGCTCTTTTGACATCTTCTTCATGTGACGCTTAACGGCGGCCGCTGCTTTGCGCTTGCGGACTGCGGTTGGCTTTTCGTAGAACTCGCGGCTACGCAACTCACCAAGGACACCCGCTTTTTCACAGGTACGCTTGAAACGACGCAATGCAACGTCAAATGGTTCGTTCTCTTTTACGCGAACAACTGGCATGTGGACTCAACCCTCTTTATATAAGTAGTCATCATTTCATTCAGAGGCGCGATTCTAGACAGTTATCAACAAAAAATCAAAGTTCTTGCGCATATTTGTTTTCAACGGGACAATACGCCCCATGAGAATACTTGGCATAGAGTCATCCTGCGACGAAACCGGCATTGCAATTTACGATGCTGATAAGGGGCTACTCGCCCATAAAATACACAGTCAGATTGAGCTGCACGCCGTCTATGGCGGTGTTGTGCCTGAACTTGCATCCCGCGATCACATCCGCAAAACAATCCCGCTGATACGCCAAGTAATGCTCGAAGCGGATACCACGCCGGAACAGCTGCACGGCATAGCGTATACCGCAGGCCCCGGCTTAATGGGCGCACTACTGGTAGGCGCATCCATTGGGCGCAGCCTCGCTTATGCCTGGAATATCCCGGCAGTCGCCATTCATCACCTCGAAGGGCATCTACTGGCTCCCATGCTTGATGAGCCAAAACCTGCCTTTCCTTTTATTGCACTGCTGGTATCGGGCGGCCATACACAGCTCATGGAGGTGCAAGGTGTCGGTGATTACCGAATGCTGGGTTGCACACTGGATGATGCTGCGGGCGAAGCTTTTGATAAAACAGCAAAACTACTGAAGCTGGGATACCCAGGCGGCCCAAAAATTGCCGAGCTAGCCATGCAAGGCAACCCTGACCGTTATAAATTTCCTCGCCCAATGACCAATCGACCAGGGATCGACTTCAGCTTTAGCGGGCTAAAAACCTTTGCCTTAAACACGCTCCATAAAGAGGGTGACGACCCACAGACAAAGGCAGATATCGCACTCGCTTTTGAGGTTGCCGTTGCCGAGACCATGGTTATTAAATGCCGCCGTGCTATCGAGCAAACCAAACTCAAGCGACTAGTCATAGCGGGCGGTGTCAGCGCCAACCTGCGCTTGCGGCAACGCCTTGAAGAGATGGGCGCAAAACTAGGCGTTGAAGTCTTCTACCCACGCCAAGAGTTTTGCACCGACAATGGCGCCATGATTGCCTACGCCGGACTGTTACGCCTGCAAGCGGGCGAGCGACAAGGCACCGCATTTGGTGCGCGACCACGCTGGCCACTGGATGAGCTGAGCCACCTTTAAACTCGCAGCGAAGGCACACCGCCATTATCTGGCTACCACGCTCTTCCGAGCCTCCCAGACCCCAAGAGTTTTAAACATAACCGTAGGAGCAAGCTTTAGCTTGCGATAAGCTGAGGGGCTATATGAAGCGCCCCGTACGGAGCCACATACAGGGTGTTGCGGGGGCTGAGGGCTAGAGACCCTTAGCTACCCGACTATGCATCTATTTCCATTGCCTGCTTCGCCTAAATCTGTCCACCTACACCTTTAAACTTCTCAACAAAAGCGGCTATCTTTTGAAAAACACTTTGTTTTTTTGTCCTGTATTGCGGGTTAAGCGGACTCATTTTGGGGAGTACTGCATTGAGTTCGGTGCCGTTTTCACTGGCATACTCTCGTTTTAGTGATGCGGTGATATAACGCCGTGCAGGCTCCTCATTTAAGCCCTCTGAACGGATTAACGCTTTAGCTTCGCGCTCCTGTTCCGCTCGTGCAAAGGTAAAGAACGCATCAATGATGCTGGCCTTGTCGGTAATCTCATCCAGGTTGGTTTGATTGATAAAATCAACAATCAGACTCTCTTTGGCACGGTTACCGAGGCTGGCGCGAATGAGTCGGCGTACTTCATCAATAAGTTCTGCTTTGCTCTTGCTCTTCTTGTTACGCTCAAAAATCAATTCGAGAATGTAGTCGAGGTTGATCTCTTGTGATTTTAGCAGATCGACTTCAAACACCACATCATCCCAATCAAGGCTGGATGCCTCTCTCTCTTCTGCGCTCTTTTCGCGACGTAGCCAATCTCGAATATCATTATAGGTGGAGCGGTAATCCTGAATGATACGCTCTGCCGGAACCTGAATGGCTTGCAGGGCAGCCAGCTCTTCATCATTCAAATAATGCGCTGCCTTAAATGCCTCCAGCGCCTCCTGGTCACTCATATCCACGGTTTGCAAGGCCTTCAGGCTGGCAAATTCATCATAATTTTGCAGTACATTTTCCACCCGCAAATATTCGCCAAACAGCTTGGCAAACTCTTTTTTATCCGCCTCTTTTTCAATCGCCGAAGGGTCAGGAAAGCGTTGCTGTAATTGCGTGACCACCTCTATAAATCCACGCCTTGCTTCACCCGTGGCACTATCGGTAAAGCCCTCCATGTACTCCTTATAACTTTTTTCCAGCACCACATTAGCGGTATTTTGATCGCCAAACAGGGTAATGGCATCAATGGTAGCCTGCTCCAAATCGCGGAAGGTGACGATATTGCCAAAGGTTTTAGTGGCATCAAAAATGCGATTGGTACGAGAATAAATAATCTCTGGCACTCGAATAGCGCCAATGTTCTGCTTTATCCACATAACCACGCTTAACCGGGTGGGCTCGTTCCCACCGTCCTCGGTGGGAATGCATACCAGTGCTGATGCTGCTAATACTGTATGCCACTTGTGACTCTGCGTATGCATTCCCACGCAGGAGCGTGGGAACGAGGTAAAGAAAATGCGACCAACTCAATTGTCGCACCAGTGGTGCGACAATCTCAATATCGGGAAATATCCCTGCAAATTTCATCATCCTATGGAGGTTTTTCACCTCAAAGCCCTTGCCATATTCCAGCACAAGGGTGTCGGCAATCTGCGCAACAACCCTTTGGGCTCGTTCCCACCGTCCTCGGTGGGAATGCATACCAGTGCTGATACTGCTAATACCGTATGCCACTTGTGACTCTGCGTATGCATTCCCACGCAGGAGCGTGGTAACGAGGTAAAAGGCAAAATCCGCCTTGGATTTGGGTGCCAGCACACCCGCAGGCGCAAAGCGGTCATCATTGATCAGGGTCGGGGCATCCGAGCCAATCCATTTGACTGAATAGGGCGGATTGGAGACGATGGCATCAAAGAGTTTGTCATCGCCAAAATGCGGATCGATCAGGGTATTGCCTAGCTTTATGTTGAACTTGTCGTAGTTGATGTTGTGCAAAAACATGTTCATCCGCGCCAGGTTGTAGGTGGTGTGGTTGACCTCCTGTCCGAAAAAACCCTCTTCAATTATATGTGCGTCAAAGTGCTTTTGCGCTTGAAGCAACAAGGAGCCGGAGCCACAGGCGGGGTCATAAATCTTGTTGACCTTGTTCTGCTTGTGCATGGCAAGCTGGGCAATCAGTTTGGAAACATGCTGCGGGGTGAAAAACTCGCCGCCCGATTTTCCGGCATTGGCGGCGTAGTTGGAGATGAGGAATTCATAGGCATCGCCGAACAGGTCGATCTGGTTGTCTGCAAAATCGCCAAAATTAAGCCCTTAAGGAAGCTCCGATCAGCCCGTTTGAGAGGATGTGAGGTGGGTTGAAAAAGGGTGAATATCGCTACCTCGTGACGACTTTAACTTTCGGACAACCTCCTAGATCCGCAGTGGAGGCACGCAGCCATTCAAACGGTAGTTTTTGTAATCCGCCATTATCAAGGCATGGTCGAATGCCATCACCTCAGGTAGTGCATCCACAGCAAAAAGATCAACCCCGGCCGCATCATCTTCAGCGTGTGGCTCACCTACAGCGGTCGCAATGTAGACGGCGCTTACGGTGTGACCTCGCTCATCACGACTGGGGCTGGAGTAGCAACCGAGCAGGCTTTTAAGCGTTACATCCAGCGTGGTCTCCTCCTTTGCCTCACGGATGGCCGCTTGCTCCAGCGTCTCTCCAACATCCACAAAGCCACCCGGCAAGGCCCAGCCATGAGGTGGGTACTTTCTCTCTATCAGCACAATGGGCGCGTGTGTGCGATCAATCAGCTCAATCACTAGATCAACGGTGATAAGTGGGGTAGTCGGGCGCATATTCACACCAATAACAGGGCGGCTAGGCCGAGAAATGTTAGGAAACCGATTACATCGGTCACCGTGGTTAAAATCACACCACCCGCTAGGGCGGGGTCGATATCCATACGCTGCAGAACTAACGGGATAATAACCCCGGCAAAGGCCGCGCACATCAGATTAACGAGAATGGCGGTACCAATCACCCCGCCCAACATCACATCATCGAACCAGGCGATTACGATAGCGGCTACCACCAGCGCCCAGACAACGCCGTTGACCGCGCCCACCGCCAGCTCTTTAGCCAGCAGTCGGCGTGCATTACTATCACCCACCTGCCCAAGCGCTATGCCACGAATCACCAGTGTGAGTGTCTGACTACCGGCAATGCCCCCCATCGATGCCACCACCGGCATCAATACCGCCAGCACCACCAATTTTTCGATGGTGGCATCAAACAGACCAATCACCCAAGCGGCGAGAAAAGCGGTGAGCAGGTTAACACCCAGCCAAATAGCGCGACGACGTGAGCTGGTGAGTGCGGGGGCAAAGACATCGCTGGTTTCACTTAAACCCGCCATGCTCATGAAGGAGTGGTCCACCCCTTCACGGATAACATCCACCACGTCATCGACTGTAATACGACCCAGTAATCGGCCATACTCGTCAATAACGGGGGCTGAGACAAAGTCACGGTGTTCGAATAGTTTGGCAACCTCGTTGGCTGGCATACTCGCGGGGATGCCTTCAATTTTTGAATTATAGACATCAAGTACATGCAGATCGGGGTTTTTCACCAACAGCTCAATTAGCGGCAATACGCCAAGGTAGCGCCCTGTTCGGTCAATGACCATCAAACTGTCGGTATTATCAGGAATTCGCTTCTGCCAACGCAAGTAGCGCACCACCACACCCAGTGTTATATCGGCACGCACAGAGACTGTATCCACGTTCATTAAGCCACCGGCACTATCCTCGGGATAGGCGAGTACCGTTTTGATCTGCTCGCGGCGGTGGGCGTCAAAACTATACAGTACTTGGCGGATGACAGCGTCAGGAAGCTCTTGCAGGAAATCCACCAGATCATCCAGATCCAGCTCTTTTGTGGCTTCGGCCAGCTCCTGCGGTGCCATGGGCTTAATGAGTGGGGAGCGCACTTCTGGGTTGAGGTAAACCAGCACGTCACCCTTACGCTCAAGGGGCATCAACTGCCAGACTGATTCACGCTCTGATGCCGGCAGTGACTCCAGCAGCAGTGCGTTTTCTGAGGGGTGTAACTCATCCAACATCCGACGAATATCAGTGACAGATCCTGCATGCAGCAGCGCTATCAACGCCTCGACGCGCTCGATGTTCTGTTCATGTTCTTTAACTTCAGGCAATGAAGGACTCGCTCATCGTGAGTTCGGATCAGGCAGGCAGCCCACGACCACTACTCCGCCTCTCCAAAGCGGTTGGCGACGAGTGAGCAGAGTTGCTGCAATGCCCCCTCTTCATCATCGCCGTCCGCATAGATAATAATCTCTTTTCCTCTACTCGCCGCAAGCATCATAACTCCCATGATGCTTTTACCATTAACACGGCGTTCACCATGCTCCACCTCAATTTCGCACGAAAACCCAGAGGCAAGTGATACCAGTTTGGCCGCTGCCCGCGCATGCAAGCCCAGCTTATTAACTATGGTAACTCGCTGGCTTTTCATTGACACTCTTCACCACAAATAAAGATGCCCTCGCGGCCACCCTCTTGCGCCTTAAGCGCGACGGCATCGATCTTTAGGCTGGCATAATTTAGAACCCGCACCACCATCGGCAGGTTGATCCCTGAAACAACCCGCACATTAGCGGCTTTCGCCAGACGATTGGCAATATTGGAGGGTGTTCCACCATACATATCTGTCAAAACAACCACACCCGAGCCGCTATCCAACTTCTGGATCAAATCGAGTGCTCGCTCATAGCGCTGTTCGCAATCACAATCCATCGGCACAGGAAGCAGCTCGGTTGCCAGCGGGCAGATGCCGACAATTTTGGTTGCCGTCTCTAAGATCACACGGCCCACCGCATCATGAGTAATAATCAGCAAGCCGATGCTCATGCCAGCTCCCGATGCCGAGCGATCATTTGTGGGTAACGCTGTTTAAGCTGTTGCTGTAATCTTTCCACACAGTAAACAGAGCGGTGCTGCCCCCCAGTGCAGCCGATAGCAACTGTCATATAGCTGCGATTTTCAGCCTCAAAACGAGGTAGCCAGCGCAACAAGAAATCAGCAATGTCCGCTTCCATTTGAGCCACTTCAGGCTGCGCTGCTAGGTAGTCCATCACCGGTTTTTCCAGGCCTGTCGCGTGTCGTAGATGCGACTCCCAATGGGGGTTAGGCAGACAACGCACATCAAATATAAAATCAACATCAGCGGGGGCACCGTGTTTAAAGCCAAATGACATCAGCAGCAGTGAGAGCGCTCCTTTTGTTCGCTTCACCACTCGATCTGCAATTATTGACCGCAACTCGCGAACATTGGTGTTGCTGGTTTCAATGCAGATGTCTGCACATTCACGCACTGCACCCAGCAGGAGCCGCTCTTGCTTCACCGCTTCAGCCAATGAAACATTATCTTTACTCAAGGGGTGTTTACGGCGTGTTTCACTAAAGCGTTTCTGTAACACAGGCTCGGTGGCATCAAGAAACAGCACTTCACACTCTGCGCCCAGCTTACGAACATCATTTAGCACTTCAGGAAAGTGCTGAAGGTCACTACTCAGGTTCCGCACATCGATCCCCACCGCCAAGCTCTCGACAGGGTGTTCGCGGCCCAAGCTTTGCGAAACAAAATCTTTCAATAACATTAGCGGCAGATTATCAATACAGTAGTAACCCGCATCTTCAAGTACATTCAGTGCGGTACTTTTACCTGAACCTGAATAGCCACTGACCACAATCAGCTTCATAGATCACCTCTGGCAAGCTGTTCGGAGTGTCGCCGCATAAACTCCTGATCTGCATAATAGCCCTTGCTGCGTAAAATATGCTGGCTCGCCGCACTCTCCACCAAAACCGCAAGGTTGCGGCCCGATGCCACAGGAATTGTGATCTCGGAAATCTCAACTTCCAGCACAACACGACTGGCGCGATCACCCGCTAGGCGGTCAATTTGCTGCATTTCGCTATTGTTCATCTGTTTTAGCTGAATAATCAGGCGAAGGTTTTTATCCTGCTTAATCGCGCTATCACCAAAAAGCGCACGCACATTCAGGATACCCAAGCCACGAACCTCAAGGAAATCCTGTAAAAGTGACGGGCAACGCCCACGAATGGTGTCGGCTGAGATCCGAAAAAACTCCGGCGCATCATCCGCGATAATACGATGACCACGACTTAGCAGCTCCAGTGCCAGCTCACTCTTGCCGACACTGCTTTTTCCGGTCAACAAAACACCCACACCTTTAACTTCCATAAAGACACCGTGCAACACTTGTTTGTCAGCAACTGCAATCGCGTAATACTCTTGCAGATAATTTATTAATTTCCGGCAAGAGGCCGAGCTGGTGAGGAGGGGAAGGTCGTTATCGTCGGCGGCCTGTTGAAAGTCAGCCGGTACTTTTGCCTGATCAGCGATGACAATACTCATCGGCGACAATGCAAACAGTGCTTTTATTTGGCCAGCACGCGCATTTTTTTTCAGTCGATCCAGGTAGATTAGCTCGTGATCACCCAGCACCTGAATATGGGGGGGCTGAATAACATTCATGTAACCAAACAGAACATCGTTGTTCTCTTTGCACTTTTCAAGGTCGATCGAGCGGCTAACGCCGGAATAACCTGCCATCCACTCAAGGCCTAGCGTCTCTTGGTGTGCTTCAAACAGCGCCTTAATGGTTAAAAGAGAGGCCACCCGTCAGTGATCTTTTGACCAGCCGGTGATCAATGCGTGTAACTGCTCATTATCTTGGCACTCACGAAGGGTTCGACAAAGTGCATGATCACTAAACATTTCAGCCAATTGAGCCAACATCTGCAAATGTTCATCGGTCGACTCTTCGGGTACTGCCAAGATAAAAAGCAGATCAACAGGTTGACCATCAATTGCGTCGTAATCAACCGGCTCCGACAACTGAACAAAAAGTGCCATGGCCTTAGTTAAGTTTTTAACACGACCATGGGGTATCGCAACACCATGCCCAAAACCGGTGCTGCCCAGTCGCTCTCGGGCAATCAGGCTATCCTGAATAACACCCTGAGGAACTGTCGCACCACCGGCTGCAAGCACTTCGCTGGCAAGTTCCAGCACACGTTTCTTGCTGGCAACACTCACCCCACAGAGTACATTTTCTGGGGCAAGAATATCTGAAAGTTTCATACTGTTATTATCTTCAACCCTTCACGCGTTATCTATCTCGACCGCTTGGCTCTTGACTGCAGCCGCCTCACTCCGATGGTGGTCGGTCAGTTTTTCTTTATGTTTTTTGATCTGCCGGTCAAGCTTATCAACTAGGGAGTCTATTGCCGCGTACATATTCTCATTGGTCGCCTCAGCAAACAGATCACCACCCGCCACATGAACCGTGGCCTCTGCTTTCTGGTTTTTCTTTTCAACCGAAAGAATGACATGAACATTGGTTACATTGTCAAAATAGCGCTCAAGGCGCGTAATCTTGCTCTTAACGTACTCTTGCATTGCTTCTGTTAAATCGATTTTCTGGCCAGTAATATTTAATTGCATTATTAACTCCTAGTCTTAACCGAGTCGCTTACGTTCATTTGAAGGAGGAATAGACATCGCCTCACGGTATTTGGCTACTGTTCGGCGAGCAACATTAATGCCTTGATCACCCAACAAGTTTGCCAATTTGTTATCGCTTAAGGGCTTTTTAGGCTCTTCTGCAATGATAAGTTTCTTGAGTAGGGCACGAATGGCGGTAGAGGAACACTCTCCGCCGCCCACTGTCCCCACGTGGCTGGAAAAGAAATACTTCAGTTCAAAAATTCCACGCGGGGTGTGCATATATTTTTTTGTGGTAACACGGGAGATGGTCGACTCGTGCATGCCCACTTCTTCGGCTACATCTGCCAATACTAGCGCCTTCATCGCCTCTTCGCCATATTCGAAAAAAGCACGCTGGTACTCTACGATGCATTTAGAGACTTTTAGTAGTGTCTCACTACGGCTCTTCAGGCTCTTAATAAACCAGCGAGCCTCTTGAAGGTTGCTCTTTAAATAGGTGTTATCTGCGCTGTTATCCGCACGCTTAATCATACCAGAATAATAGGGGTTTACCCTTATTTTTGGCGCGCACTCAGGATTCAGTTCCACCTTCCACTTGCCCTTTACTTTCGTCACCAACACCTCAGGAACAATATACTCTGACGGTGATTCCGTAATGGCATTGCCCGGGCGGGGGTTAACCGATTGCACCAGTGAGATGACTTCCATCAACACCTCTTCACTCAACTGCATTCGGCGCATGATCTGTTTAAAGTCACGCGCAGCCAATAGCGCCATAAAGTCACCAATTAGCCGTTTTCCTTCTTGAAGCCTCGGGGTATCCGCATCATATTGCTCAAGTTGTAACAGGATAGATTCGCGCAGGTCTCGCGCCGCAACACCCGGTGGATCACAATGCTGCACCACACACAGTACCGCTTCTATTTCATCGAGCTCAATACCCTCATCCTCATCAAAACCCTCAAGGAGCTCTTCAAGTGCGACGCTAAGATAGCCTTCATCATCAATGGAATCGATAATGGCACTGGCAATATCGCGGTCACGAGGTGACAGGTTGCTCATCTCAATCTGCCAGACAAGGTGCTCTTGCAGCGACTGACTGCCGCTGCCGTGCTCAAATTCGCGCTGATCCTCATCAGCACCACCCAGCATGGGGCCTGCCGGCGCTTCAAACACATCATCCCAGCCACTATCTACAGGCAAGTCATCCGGAATATTTTCGTTACTTTGCAGTTCGCGCTCTTCTTTTGCCGGTGCCTCAGCCCCACTCTCGGCCTCAACTGCTGCCCGCTCGTCTGCTGGCGGGGCATCACTGTCACGACCAACGTCTTCATCCACCTCAAGCAGCGGATTAGAGTCGAGTGCCTCTTGTATCTCCGCTTCCAACTCCATACTGGAGAGTTGCAGCAGGCGTATTGCCTGCTGCAGCTGCGGTGTCATTGTCAGACTATGACCTAGTTTTATTTGAAGCGATTGTTTCATGCGGCTCTTTATCTTCTCTCTCAGCACCCTTAGCGGCATTGATACTTACATCTTAAAACCGTGTCCCAAATAAACATCTTTTACTTGCTGGTTTTCCAAAACCTCTTGTGGCGTACCTGTGGCCAGTACCTCACCGGCACTCATGATGTAGGCCCGCTGGCAGATACCAAGCGTTTCGCGCACATTGTGGTCTGTAATCAAAACACCAATCCCTCGCTGGCAGAGGTGTTTAATAATCTGCTGAATATCAAGCACCGAGATCGGGTCAACACCCGCAAAAGGCTCATCGAGTAAAATAAAGGTGGGGTCAGCTGCCAGTGCGCGGGCAATCTCAACCCGGCGGCGCTCACCACCCGACAAGCTCATTCCTAGGCTATCTTGGACCTGGGTCAGGTGAAACTCTTGTAACAACCCCTCCAGTTTGCGTTGCCGCTGAGCGGGAGAGAGCGCCTTGTTCAGCTCCAATACCGCCATGATATTGTCGCTCACAGAGAGCTTGCGAAAGACAGATGCCTCTTGCGGCAAGTAACCGATGCCGAGTTTTGCACGGGCATGTAATGGTAGCGCAGTCAGGTCTTTGCCGTGCAGGGTGATTTTCCCCTTATCACTCGGAACCAGCCCCACAACCATATAAAAGCAGGTGGTTTTTCCAGCACCATTGGGCCCAAGCAGGCCAACCACCTCTCCTCGGTTGACGTAGAGGGAGACATCTTTAACAACTTGACGACTGCTGTACTGCTTCGCCACCCCGTCCACAACCAAGTCATTCACCGGCAGCCCCTTGTGGTGAGGGGCGCTCACGAAGTGCTTCAGGTTGAATCACAACCCGCACCCGCTGCTTTTCATTGCCTTGGTGGCTGGCTAAAACCCTGTCGTTATAAATATCAAACTCGATCCGGCCACCACTAAAGTGGTTCCCACCTTGCCACAGTTGAGCCTCGCCCTCCATGAGCAGACGTCCGTCACTCATTTGATAGCTCATTGTTTTGGCTTCCGCCCGAATGGTTTCACCCGCCTCACCCACTATTTCAAAGCGAACCGGCGTGCCTTCTGATTCAATTCGGTGCAGAGTGCGCTTATCACTGAAAACGGACACCTGATCTGCACGCAAGCTCATGCCACCCTGCTGAAAAAGCACCTCACCACGGTAAACACTCACCCCTTTTGGCTCATCAATCAGCACTTCGGATGCCTCTATCAGTACCGGGGCGTTACGATCTGTCTCTGCTGCCATCAGTGGCATAGAGAGCAAAACAGCGAACAGTGCAGCCCATTGATTAAAAATTCTCATACCTTACCCGAACTTTAGATTGCAACTGTAAACGATTATTTTGCAGATCAAGCAGCAAACCCCGCCCCCACAGCTCGCCTACATCATGCTGTTTAAGAGAGATATCCGCCTCACTGCTCGCCTGCTTTTTCACTAGGTCAACTATAATATGCTCCAATTCCAGCTGGAGTGGAGCGGCATCGCCCCCGCCCTCACGAAGTGAGACATTATCTCGCAGCTCTAGCTGCTGCTCTCTTTTCTTTAGTAGGCCCTCTTCAGCCGCCACGACCCAGCCAGGTTGACCTTGGTGATAAATTACTATTTTAGGCTCTTGTAGGCTCATCGTATCATTGTGCGGAAAATGCGTCAGTGATGAGGCAAATACATGGTATTTCGCATCGCCACCTTCGCCGGAGACGTGAAGGTTTAAGCCCCGCATGTGAAAATCGGATTGACTCTCCATTACCAGCTCGCGCTCACTCGGCGACTCCATAACCTCCTGAGAGAACCAGACTATAGCGATGACAGCCGCCAAGCCAAAGCCCATCACTAGGTAGTGACGACGAGCTAACAAAAAGAGCCCATCCTGCGGCACGCCCAGCGTGGGGATTTCACAGGTATCGGCGCAGTGCTGACTCCAGAGAGCCTTGCGCCTCCATAATCAACTCGCAAATATCACGAGCAGCACCGCGGCCACCGCAGCTGGGTGTCTGCCAATGAGCGTGTTTTTTAACCCAGCTGTGCGCATCCTGCACCGCAACCGCCAAGCCAACACGTCGCATAATTGGCAGGTCAACCACATCATCACCCACATAAGCCACTTGCTCGGCCGTTACATCCAGCCTCTCTATCAACTCCAGAAAGGCCGGCAGTTTTTCATGCTGCCCTTGATAGACATATTTAATGCCAAGATTCTCCATGCGGTGGGTCACTACATTAGAGGTGCGGCCGGTAATGATAGCCACCTCAACACCACTTTCGCGCAGCATTTTCATACCGTGGCCATCGCGGGAGTTGAATGCCTTCATCTCCTCGCCACTGTCGCTAAAAAAGAGTGAACCATCGGTTAAGACACCATCCACATCAAAGATAACCAGCTTAATCTGCTCAGCCCGCTCTAGAATATCCTGCATATTTCCACCTGCATTTTTGTCGATTTTTAGACCACACCCGCACGTAGAAGATCGTGCATATTGAACGCGCCTACCACACACCCTGCATCATCAACCACGGGTAATGCATTGATTTTATACTCATCAAGTATCTGCAACGCCTCAGCCGCCAGCCTATTGCATTGTACCGTTTGGCAGGGTGTTGTCATATGCTCCTTTACCCGCATCTGATGCAGGTTGATCTCGCCATGATCGAGCATACGCCGCAAGTCACCATCCGTAAAAACCCCCCGCAGCTGCAATTTATCGTATGAATCAACTACCACAACCATCCCCAACCCTTTGCGCGTCATCTCCACCAAGGCATCACTCATTGGCTGTTCGCCGGTAACCAGGGGGATTGCCGAATCAGCGTGCATAATATCACTCACATGCAGTAACAACCGTCGGCCCAGACTACCGCCAGGATGGGAGAGTGCAAAATCTTCCGCTGTAAAACCCCGCGTCTCCAACAGTGAAACCGCCAGGGCATCCCCCATTGCTAGCGCTGCCGTAGTGCTCGCGGTGGGTGCCAGCCCAAGCGGACAAGCCTCCTTGCTCACACTGACATCGATATGAACATCCGCTTCACGCGCCAAGGTGGAGTCTGGATTACCGGTTAACGCAATCATCGGTACGCCTGCACGGCGAATCAGCGGCAGGATGGTTCTCAACTCACCCGTCTCACCCGAGTTGGAGTAAGCCAGCACCACATCTTTTGCTGTAATCATCCCCAGATCACCATGACTCGCCTCACCGGGGTGCATAAAAAAAGCGGGGGTTCCGGTGCTGGCCAGTGTCGCCGCCACCTTACTACCGATGTGACCCGACTTGCCCATACCCGTCACCACCACCCGCCCTTCACAGGCCAGCATAAACTCACAGGCACGCACAAAGTCATCATCAATTCGGGCAATCAGCGCGGTGATCGAGTCAGCCTCGGTTTTTAGCACCGCCGTCGCCAATGCGGTTACTTTTTGCTTATCCATGGGGCTTACTCTACCTTCTCTGGGTAACCCAGCGCATCCAAGCAGCGCGCCAAATCAGCACGGTCAAGGTGATCACCACTAATAATAACCGTACCGGTGGTTGGCTCAACTTCAACCTCCATCACCTCATCTCGCGCCAGTAACCCCGCAATGATGTTGTTCACACAGCTCTGACACTTCACATTTGCGACCGTTAATAGTTCCGCCATAATTTATTACCCCACCACTGCAAAATAGAGCATGACCATATAAGCGACAAAGGAGGCCAGCAAAATAGTGCCTTCAATGCGATTAATCTGGCCATCCTTGCCTTTAAATCCATACGCCATCAAAAACAGAACCACGGTTAATATCGTCATGACAACAAAATCGCGGCTCATCACTTCCGGTGCCAACGCCGTCGGCATAATAATTCCCGGCAGCGCCAACACAGCCAAAATATTGAACAAGTTAGAGCCGATGATATTACCAATGGCCATCTCATGCTCTTTTTTCAGTGCCGCAGCTACCGTCGCTGCCAACTCTGGCAGGCTGGTACCGATAGCGATAATTGTCAGGCCAATAATTAAATCACTCACCCCAAAATAGGTTGCAACATTGACCGCCCCCCAAACCAGCAGCTGTGAACTTGCCATCAACAAGACAAGACCCAACAGCAGCCAAAAAAATGCCTTTCCTGTCGGCATGTCTGTTGGAATTTCACCCTCAAACTCCGCCTCCATAGGCTCTTTTCCTGCGCGCTGCTCTTGCCTGGCAAGACGTACCATCCACCACAACATCACCACCACACCAGAGAGTAGAATGAAGCCATCAATTCGGCTCAACTGATTGTCGATCATCAACACCGCTGCCAGCGCGATTACCAAAAAAAGCATCGGAAACTCACGCTTCAACACTTTGGAGTGAACAGTCATCGGCGCAATAATAGCGGTAAATCCCAAGACTAAAGCGATATTAGCAATGTTGGATCCCAACGCATTACCCACTCCCAGCTCAGGATTACCACCCCAGGCCGCCATGCCAGATACCAACATTTCGGGGGCAGAGGTTCCAAACCCCAGAATAGTCATACCGATAATTAGTGGTGAAATACCATAGTTACGCGCCACCGCTGAGGCACCCAGAACAAAACGATCTGCACTCCAGACGAGCACCACCAAACCCAATAAAATTGCAGCAGAAAATAACAACATAACCGAGAAAAACTCACTCCAGATAATTTAATAGTGCCTGTGTTCAAGTGGCTATACACCCAAACAGCCTGAGCCGCGAATCATACCACATGCAGGGCTAGGCCAATGCGTAATGAGCCGCCACACCCAAAAACATCACCATGCCAAACCAATGGTTATTTTTAAATGCTTTCATACAACCCGCTGCATCACGATAACGAATCAAATATTGCTGGTAGACCATCAGCAGAGCACCGATACCTAAAGCCAGTTGGTAATAGCCCCCTAACGACAGTCGCTGCCCTACAAGAAACAGAATTAGTATGACTAAAGCCTGCAGCACACCAATAATGGCTTTATCTGCCGTTCCGAATAGAATTGCCGTGGAGCGCACTCCAATTCTTAAATCCTCTTTGCGATCCATCATTGCGTATATAGTGTCGTAAGCGGTTGCCCACACCACCGTTGCCGCCAACAACAACCACGCTTCGGGTGGAATAGCATTGGTTTCCGCAGCAAAAGCCATTGGCACGCCCCAGCCAAACGCCAGGCCAAGAAAAATCTGCGGCATGTGGGTGTAGCGCTTCATAAAAGGGTAGATAGCCGCCAAGACAACAGCGACCAGTGATAGCCAGATGGTCAGTGTGTTAAGCAACAATACACCGAGAAATGCCAGAAATGCCAACCCAGCAGCCAACAACAGCGCCTCTTTTTTTGAGACCGCGCCACTGGCCAGTGGGCGATTTTTGGTGCGCTCAACGTGCGGATCAATATTGCGATCCGCATAATCATTGATAACACAGCCCGCTGAACGCATCAGAACCACGCCGACAATGAAAACAGCCAAATTTAGCCCACCAGGAACACCCTCTGCCGCAACCCACAGCGCCCACATACAGGGCCAAAGCAACAGATAGATGCCTACAGGGCGATCCAACCGCATCAATAAAAAATAGTGCCGCCAACGCTGCTGTAACATCCGATTCATCAACTACCTCCACTCACACTCGCACCCTCCAGCAACCCAAAGAGTGAAGGCAGAAAATATTCACTCACCATTAACGGCTTATCGGCCAGATAGAACACCGAGCGCCGCCCCCAAACTGGCTCATCACTCAAATCATGTTGCAACAGACTTCCCGACAGCCTGGATACCTGAATTCCCGCACGCCGCATCCCTTTACTGGAAAAGAGCAGCGCCCCCAGAGGACGGCCACCTAAATGGGCCAAACGACGCGCCGCCCCTTGCAGGGTCGAAAAAGGTATGACTGTCCGCGCATAAACCAGTGGTATCGATCCAGCACAGAGGTAGACCTCGCGCACCCGCGCCTGTTCACCCCAGCGAATCGAAAGCGCGCTCGCCTCGTCGAGGTGTGGCCGGTTGCGCCCCTCCCCCAACAGCTGCACATTGAACTCGCTACCACACAACCGGATCAAACGACGGGTCAGCGAGCCACCATCAAGCAGCCACGACTGCTGCTGAGGCGTCGCCTGCTGCAAAAAACAGCCCCTCCCATCTCGCCAAGAGACGCGACTATTTACCCCGACTACTGACACCACTCAACACACCCAATTAGAGAAAAAACCCATCATACACCTCAAAACCACGCCAACCCAATCATCACATCGGAGCCTAATCCCATAAAAACTTACATCTTGACACAACAAAACCCCTATGGCATAAAGTCAGTTGTTCGTAACAATAATTATAAAAGCGAGCGTGCTAGGAAGCTCTGATTTAAGTCTGGATAAATTTAGGCTGAGAGGAAATTGTTTTCATCTGTTCCGAAATGCGCAGCAATAGTCGCTCTATTGGTGCAATTTTCGGGATAAATGAGGGCAATTTCAGCCAGCATAAAACGTTCATGACTTGACCAGAGTTTCCTTAAACAACCCTTTCGGGGGAGGGTTTCCAAGTGGCAAGTCGCCATCTACTTTGGATATAAAACCCAAAATCATACCCTGTAAAAAGGGGATTAAATTTCCGTTGGAGGAGAATTATAATGAAAGCTATCTGGTTAACCATTCCTGCTGTTGCTGCCCTACTTGTTGCCGGTACTGCTAGCGCCGATCTGGCCCTAGCCAAAAAGAACGGCTGCATGGCTTGTCACGCCATCGATAAAAAAGTAGTAGGTCCAGCCTGGAATGCTATTGGTGCCAAATACAGCGCTGAAGCAGACGGCAGAGCAATCGTACTTGCAAGCATAGTCGATGGCAGCCGCGGCAAATGGGGCAAGGTGCCTATGCCACCTCAAAAACGAGTCTCTGCAGAGAATGCGGAGAAGTTGACTGACTTTATTCTCACACTGAAGTAAACCGCTCAGCTGCCAGCAAAAAAGGCCGACATTGTCGGCCTTTTTTATTGCCTCACACCTACCAGCGAAGAATCATCCACGATGGAATCATCACATCAGGATCCAGCTCATTACGACGACTCTCCAGCTCCCCATCTCCATCTGCATCTATCAAATAATAGGGGTGACCCACTTTAGGGGTAATCTTAATCATGTAGAGCGAGCCATTCAGGCGATACTCTTCAACCATACCCCGACCATCCTCGTGAATCGTCACTTTAGGCTCCAACGCCTGCTCGGCACTCTCAATAGCCTGCTGCTGCGAAGTCACATCCTGCGCCCACAGTGGTGACATGCAAAATAGACACAACGTAATCCCGTAACCCACCCTCTTCATAACTCTACCCCTATCCCGTTTCTCCTGATTATAAGCACTCCATCGAGAAGGGCGAACAAAAGATAGCCTCCAAGCGGAAAATAATCATTAATTCGAGCGCTTTGCATGAAAAATATGAATCGTGCAAAGCGGTCGATTCAGGCATTATATATTGAACTGATGCCACCACGGCAGCCCACAACCAGAGCGACAACCCACCCATGAAAAAAAACAGCCCGTTTATTCTGGTCGATGGCTCCTCCTACCTGTTTCGTGCCTTTCATGCCATAAGAGGCCTCAGCAATAGCCAAGGCGTACCCACCAATGCGGTTTACGGGGTCATCAACATGATTCGCAAACTGATCCGAGAGTATCAGCCAGAGTTGATGGCCGTGGTCTTTGATGCCAAAGGAAAAACCTTCCGCAACGACCTCTACCCGGATTACAAAGCCAATCGCCCACCGATGCCAGAAGATCTGCGCGTTCAGATCGAACCTATTCACACTATTATTCGCGCTATGGGAATCCCGTTAATTGTTATCGATGGCGTTGAAGCAGATGATGTCATCGGCACACTCTGTCAACAGGCCAGCCAACAGCAGCAAGAGACCTTGGTCTCCACCGGAGACAAGGATATGGCACAACTGGTCAATGAGCATGTCACATTGATCAACACCATGAACGATACCCTGATGACACCGGCGGGTGTGGTTGAAAAGTTTGGCATTCCACCTGAAAAAATTATCGACTACCTAGCGCTGATGGGTGACAGTGCTGACAATATCCCCGGTGTCCCCAAGTGCGGACCAAAAACAGCGGTTAAATGGCTTAATCAATTCGGCTCTTTTGATGAGGTGCTAGCACAAGCGGATAAAGTGAAAGGAAAGGTGGGCGAAAACCTACGCGCCAGCCTGGAGTTTCTCCCACTCTCCTACCAGCTCGCCACCATAAAGCTCGATGTTGCACTCACCTCACCACCCGAACAACTCAAGTTACAGCCCCCGGATTATGAGATGTTAATCAAGCTGTTCAAGGAGTTGGAGTTCAAAAGCTGGCTAAGTGAAGCGATCAACAACTCGAATAGTGGCGACAGCCCAGAGAAAGGCACCACAGAAGTGGCCGTTAAAGAGGCCCACTATGAAATTATTCTTGAGCAGTCTCAACTTGACCATTGGCTGAAAAAATTAAAAGAGGCTGAACTATTCGCCTTTGATTGCGAAACCACTAGCCTCGACTACATGGAGGCCTCTGTGGTCGGTGTCTCCTTTGCCGTTGAAGTAAATCATGCCGCTTACCTGCCACTGGCACACCGCTATCTGGATGCGCCGCCACAGCTTGATAAGAGAGAGGTACTGGCGCAACTTAAACCACTATTGGAAGAGAGCAAGCATGCCAAGGTTGGGCAAAACCTCAAATATGACATGAGCGTACTGGCTAACGAAGGGATCACCCTACGCGGCATTCGCTTTGATACCATGCTGGAGTCATACACGCTTAATAGCACCGCTAGCCGTCACGACATGGATACACTGGCGCTCAAACACCTGAGCCATAACACTATTCATTTTGAAGAGATTGCTGGCAAAGGAAGAAATCAACTCACTTTCGACCAAATCGATATCGACACCGCTGGCCCCTACGCCGCAGAAGATGCCGATATTACACTGCGCCTGCATCAAACGCTGTGGCCACAACTCAGTCAACTTGATGGCCCCAAAAAGATATTTGAAACCATTGAAATGCCCCTGGTTAGCGTACTCTCACGTATTGAGCGTAACGGTGTGTTAATCGATGCCAAAATGTTACACAGACAGAGCCTAGCACTGGCAGAGCGAATCTTGGCTCTTGAAAAAGAGAGCTACCAAGTGGCGGGAGAAGCCTTCAATATGAACTCCCCCAAACAGCTGCAAACCATCCTGTTTGAGAAGTTAAAACTACCTGTCATCAGCAAAACCCCAAAGGGGCAGCCATCCACCGCAGAGTCTGTTCTTGTGGAGTTGGCAGAGCAAGGGCACCAACTGCCCCAACTGATCACCGAGCACCGCAGCCTCAGCAAACTTAAATCCACCTATACCGACAAGCTGCCACAACAGATCAATCAACAGAGTGGTCGCGTACACACCTCCTACCACCAAGCGGTCACCAGTACGGGGCGACTCTCCTCATCCAATCCTAACCTACAAAACATTCCGGTACGCAGTGAACAGGGGCGGTGCATACGACAAGCGTTTATTGCACCTGTTGGCTTTAAACTGCTGGCCGCCGATTACTCACAAATTGAACTGCGCATTATGGCCCACCTCTCCAATGACCAAGGGCTACTCGATGCCTTTGCCCATGATAGAGATGTACACTCAGCAACCGCCGCCGAAGTTTTCGATATCGAACTCAACGATGTCAGCAAAGAGCAGCGTCGTCGCGCAAAGGCGATTAACTTTGGTTTGATTTATGGCATGTCCGCATTTGGTCTCGCTAAACAACTCGACATCAGCCGCACAGAAGCCCAGCAGTATGTGGAGCTCTACTTTGAGCGCTACCCCGGCGTGAAGCGTTATATGGATGAGACCAAAGAGCTCGCCCGACAACAAGGTTATGTGGAGACCGTCCTTGGCCGTCGCCTCTACCTGCCCGAAATTAATGCTCGTAATGGGCAGCGCCGCCAATACGCCGAGCGCACCGCCATTAACGCCCCAATGCAAGGCACCGCAGCAGACATCATCAAACTGGCAATGATCCAGTGTGACCAGTGGTTACAACAGAACCCCCAGCTAGGACGCATGACCATGCAGGTACACGACGAACTGGTCTTTGAAGTCAGCGATCAACACCTGGCTGAGTCAAAAGCAAAAATCATTGAATTAATGAGTTCAGTCGTGAAGTTGAAAGTGCCTCTCAAAGTTGAAGCCGGGGCAGGTGATAATTGGGAGCAAGCTCACTAATCACAGCAAAACGGTCAGATTTATAACATAAAACCACATTTTTTAAGAAAACCGTGAACTAAACAGAAAACACCCAGTCGTACTACCCGTATGGCAAGTCACCGGGCCCTGGCAATCCTCCATCGGCAGGGTCATATTAAGCGCCGCCCCCCTTACGGCGCTTAATAACTTTACCGGCTGCAACTGCAGTCGGTAATTTCTTATTCTGAAGCTTCACCCGCAAAACCTAACCAAACATCTAAACATTGATGAACCTCATCAACCCCTTGGCGCTTCAACGATGAAAAAAGCTGCACGCTCACCGCGTTATCGTAATGACTAACCGCCTTGCGCACTGCCAGCAGCGCATTACTTGCCGGCCCGCGCTTCAACTTGTCACTCTTGGTCAATAAAATATGGACCGGCATCGCAACCACCGCCGCCCAATCTAAAAACTGCTGGTCAAATGTTGTCATTGGATGGCGGACATCCATCACCAACACCAAGCCGGCTAGACATTCACGGGTTTGAAGATAACGTTCCAGCAATTTTTGCCATTGGATCTTCATTTTTTCCGGCACTTTGGCATAACCATAACCGGGAAGATCCACCAAACGGCGCTTCTCATCAATCTCAAAAAAATTAATCAGCTGAGTTCGCCCTGGTGTTTTACTAATGCGAGCCAGCCCCCTGATATTGGTCAACGTGTTAATAGCGCTCGACTTACCCGCGTTGGAGCGTCCGGCAAATGCCACTTCGCGCCCATCTTCACTCGGCAACTGAGAGAGAGAAGCCACACTGATAACAAACTGGGCTCGATTATAGGCCGGATTCATGGTGTATTTCCTTGGTTAAAAAGAGGTAAATTCTGTAAAACGGTTGACTCGGGACAATTAACTACAATAACCTTTCCTGTAACTATTTTCACAATAAAGACTCAGAGAGGCCAAGCCAGCCTCCGTGAATCTGACATATAGGACAAAAAACATTGCTTAGACATCGAGTGAAAATGCTATTGATCACCTTGCTATTAATAAGCCTGACCCCCGCCGTATACGCGGCTGGTAACCCAGTAGCAGGCAAATTCAAAGCGATATCATGCCAAATATGTCACGGCAAAGATGGACACAGCACCAACCCGCTCTACCCAAAGCTGGCCGGGCAACACGCCGCCTACATTGAAAAACAGATGCATGACTTCAAAACCCAAAAGCGGATCGATCCGGTAATGAACGAGATGGCACCCTCAATGTCAGATCAGGACATTGCCGATATCGCCGCCTATTTTCAAAGCGTCAAATAGCACCACCACCATAATAATGATATAACTTTATAACCTTAAGTAAGGAAGGATCACAGACCATGACAAAAACCGTACTTGCCGCACTCGTTTTAGTGTTTGCCACCTGTACCACCGCTCAAGCTGCTGGCGATGCTGGCGCAGGCGAAGAGAAATCAATGGCCTGCCAAGGCTGCCACGGCGCTGATGGAAACAGCCCTGCGGGCATCTGGCCCTCCCTTGCCGGCCAGGCAGAAAAATATCTGGTCAAACAGATAGAAGATTTCAAATCAGGGGTTCGTAAAAATGAGACCATGGAGTCGATGGTTGCCGAATTGAGCAGTGAAGATATTGCCGATATCAGCGCCTACTTCGCCAAGCAAAAAGCCACTGCCAGCGGCATCAATGATGACGAAGGCCTAATCACCTTAGGCAAAAAGATCTACAAAGGTGGCAACCACGATAGCCGCCTGATGGCCTGTGCCGGCTGCCACGGCCCGAACGCCGAAGGTAACGGCCCAGCAAACTTCCCAAGACTGGGTGGTCAGCAGGCTGAATACCTGCTGATGCAGATGGAGGCTTTCTCAAGCGGCGCTCGCACCAATGATATGAACGGAATGATGAAAAACATTGCCACACGCATGTCACAAAAAGAGATGGAGGCTGTTTCAGCCTATCTAGCAACACTAAGCCAGTAAGTACCGGCTACATCAGCTGTAAAAAAAGGGCGGTTAAACCGCCCTTTTTTGTTTTAATATAGACCCTGAAATATCTGAGTTAACGCTTACCCGCTGCCCCATATAGATAGTGAGAAAAGGTTGCTACATCTTTACTGACCCGCCTTAGTAGGTGATCCAAACTAACAATCGCATGTTCCAGAAGATTAACCGCAATATAGGGGTGTTCCACCCGTAACCGCAGATACATGGGACGAGGCAGACGCAGTAGCTGTGCCTCTGAAGAGACAGCACGCATACGAACCGAACGTGGTTGACGGTCAAAAAATGACATCTCACCCATCAACTCCCCCAGCTGTATCCGCCCCACCTCCGTCTCTTTGCCGTTGTTATCATAAAACAGCGCCGCCTCACCATTAACCATAAAATAGAGCGCCTCGCTGACCTCACCAATATCCGCAATTACCTCGCCACCCTTAACCTCAACCAGCTGCATATAATCGAGCAAAATACGCACCTCTTTGATAGTTAACGACTCACATAAATACTGTTGATTAAGAAAATGCGCTAAATCAATTTTCTCATCCATTCCGAATCCCCCGGTTAATTCAATTCTAAGTAATACCTAAATCCTGCTAGGTAATAGTTATAACGCTTCTTGTCCACTTCTTCGATAACTTTTTTCGAATACTGCTCACGAAAAATATTTTATTCTGGCAGGAAAAAATCTTGGGGATAGAGAGATTAACAGCTACCCATAAAAAACCCGAATTGACCTGAACCAATCAGCGACTCATTAATCCAACCTGCCAAGGGCTCTTTCGATCAGCTCTCTGTTGCCTTTAGCCATCCATTTGGATACTCTGCAAAAAACAAATAACATATGGAGAATTTCATGCGGTTACTTAGCATCACCGTCATCAGCCTATTACTTGCCTTTGCTAGCAATAGCGCCATTTCAGCCCCGTTTGAAGAGGATGTCGACTACGAAAAGCTGGAACAGCCCCAACCCACCAAAAGTAAAAACAAGATCGAGGTGATCGAATTTTTTTGGTACGGCTGCCCGCACTGCAATAACTTTGACCCCTACCTTCAGCGCTGGAAAAAAGGCTTAGCCAGTGATGTTGAGGTCATATTAGTCCCGGCAATTTTTCGCCCTGAGTGGGAGATTCAGGCACGCGCCTTCTACACTGCTCAAATGTTAAAAGTATTGGATAAACTTCATCCTGCTATGTTTAATGCGATTCATAACCGTGGCATTCCTCTCTCCAACGAAGCGCAGATCAAAGCACTTTTCATTAACAATGGCGTTAAAGAGCGAGACTTCAAGCGCATCTTTAATTCATTCGCGGTCGAAAGCAAGGTACGCAAAGCCAAAACACTGCACCTTAACTACGGCGTAAAATCAGTGCCCAACATGGTGATCAATGGCCAATATCGTACCAATGCTGGACTCGCTGGCAACAATGTTAATGTCTTAAAAGTAGCCGATTATTTGATCAACCAAGAACGCAAAAAATAGCCCTGCGAGTGAAACCCATGAAAGCAGCCGAGCTGTTCATTAAGTGTCTCGAAAATGAAGGCGTTGAATACATTTTCGGCATTCCAGGAGAAGAGAACCTGGATGTGATGGATGCCCTTCTCAATTCGAAGATTGATTTCATCACCTGTCGACACGAGCAGGGGGCTGCCTTCATGGCAGATGTCTATGGGCGGTTAACCGGACGTGCCGGGGTCTGTATGGCCACACTGGGGCCGGGGGCTACCAACCTGATTACCGGCGTTGCCGATGCCAATATGGATCACGCACCGGTAGTGGCTATCGCAGGCCAAGCGCCTACCTATCGGCTACACAAAGAGTCCCACCAGGTATTGGATCTGAACAAGATCTTTCAGCCTATCACCAAATACTCCAGCCAGATTCTAGAAGCCGAAACGATTCCCGAGGTGGTGCGTAAGGCGTTCAAACTTTCACAGGCGGAAAAAAGTGGTGCCACCTTTATCGAGTTCCCTGAAAATATCGCCAAACTGAGCACCGATGCTCAACCACTTCAATTCAAGACCCCCTCATCACCCGAGCCAGCACGGAAACGGATAAATAGAGCAATAGAGATTATCTCTAACGCCAAAAACCCGATCATTCTGGCAGGTAACGGAGTTATCCGTGCCGAGGCATCACTGCAACTCGCGGAATTTGCCGAGCAACTCAATATCCCCGTCGCCAACACCTTTATGGCCAAAGGGGTCATTCCTTTCAAACACCCCATGGCGCTGGGCAGTGTAGGCCTTCAGGCGCAAGATCATGTGCTGTTTGGCTTTACTCAGGCCGACCTCATCATCTGCATCGGTTATGACCTGGTGGAGTACCACCCGCACCTTTGGCACCCCAGCAATGACCGAACCATTATCCACATTGATGCAAGCCCGGCCGAGGTCGATGCCAACTACACCATCGAAGTGGGTGTCATCGGTGATATCAAACTCAGCCTAGCACGCATCGCAAAGCAGCTCCCCCCCCGCGAAGGCCACCCACTACGCCCCCTGAGAACCGCTCTGATTAACGAGATGAATCAACACGCCCAGGATGAGTGCATACCCCTTAAGCCACAGAAGATCATCTGGGACCTCCGCACCGCGCTGGCGCTTCAAGATACTGTCATTTGTGATGTCGGCGCACACAAAATGTGGATGGCACGCATGTTCCGCTGCGAATACCCCAACACCTGCATCATCTCCAACGGCTTTGCCAGCATGGGTATCGCCATACCCGGAGCCATTGCGGCAAAACTCGCCAACCCCGAGAAAAAAGTAGTCGCCGTCACCGGTGATGCCGGCTTTCTGATGAACTCTCAGGAGATCGAAACAGCGATGCGTCTAGGCATCTCCATGGTCATTCTAATCTGGAATGATGGTGCCTACGGACTCATTGAGTGGAAACAGATGAACCAATTTGGTCGCACCTCCAATGTCCACTTTAACAACCCAGACTTTGTTAAATATGCCGAAGCGTTCGGTGCAAAAGGGTACCGGATTGAGTCAGCCGAACAATTAGTCCCTACACTAAAACGTGCACTGGCCGACAACACTGTCAGCATTATCGATTGCCCGGTCGATTACAGTGAAAACATTAAACTGACCGAGCAGTTGGGAGAGATGGTGAGTCCTTTCTAGCGTGAGAAACCGATACGATGCCAAATGATGAAGAGCAAGCACTTCAATGGAAGAAGAGATATTTTTCTGCCCTAGAAAAACTAGAACAAGTTGAACAGCAATCGGCCGACACAGAGACCCTGCTTCGCCGCAGCTTGTCGCGCATCAGCCTCGCCCTTGACGGGTTTGATGGCCAACTAGACAAACAACTCGATTCACTGCGCAATAGCATTCGCAGTGGCCGAAAGCCACTCTATATCGGCCAGCTCTCTGAGGAGATCAGCACACGCGGCCAAGCGGTCAGCCAGCAGCAGCAATCACAACCCAAAAACCCGCAACTGCTGCTCTCACTACTGGAAAAACTGACACTCCCCAGCGCACTTCACAAGCAGCGGACAATACTTCGCAAAGAGCTTAGCCACAAGCACGCCGAGCAACAAATTAAGACTCACATTGACGCGTTGGCACTGCTACTGCGCGCCGCGCAAAATGCAGAAAAAACCGACACTGACACGCCAGCAACATCCGCACAACCAGCGCCCCATACCTCCTCGCAAAAAAAATCGGAATCAGAGGGTGGTTTTTTATCTCGCCTGTTTACGAGCAGTGAAAAGCAGCACAAAGATGATACAAAACCCCAAATTGATACCCAGCCACTTAAGCAACTACTCAGCGAAGTCTCCCTACCCAGCCCCTATGCAGAGCAACTGAATGAGATCAATTCAAAATTCAACAGCTCAACTGATGAGGCAGATTTAAACCAGCTGGTGAGTCGACTGGCTGAGTTGCTCAGCAAGTTACCCGAGGAGCACAATCAACCCGGCGACACCGAGGTGGAGAGAGAGCAGCCAAGTGAGACGGCTGAAGGGATACTTTTACAACTTCTGGAACGCATCACCTTGGTCGACCCCTACGCTCAGGAGCTTGAAAAACTGCGGGAAACAATATTAACCACCGAGAAAGATCAACTCGACTTCAGTCAAATCCTGGAATCACTCGCTCGCTTAATCAGCCATGCACAATCACTGAGCCAAAGTGAAAAACAGGCACTTGAAGGGTTTTTGCTCAATATCACCGATACCCTCGACCAGATTGACAGCAATATCCGGGGGGCACAGGGACATCAGAATCAACTCCGGCAGAGTAGTGAAAAGCTCGACAGCGCGGTTAAAACAGAAGTCAGCGATATGCAAACATCGGTACTCGAAATGAATGACCTCACGGAGCTTAAGCAGTGCATTCAATCACGACTGAGCACCATCAACCAACATCTCGACAGCTTCAAAAAAGAGAATGAAACACGCCATGAGCAGATGGAGCACGCCATGGAGTCGATGGTAAACCAGATAATAAAAGTTGAGTCGGAATCAAATAGCCTACAAAAAGCACTTGAAGAGCAGCGTAACAAGGCGATAAAAGATCCTCTGACCGGTGTCAGCAACCGCCTCGCTTATGAGGAGTTTATTCAGACTGAATATAGTCGTTGGCAGCGATTCCAGCACGGCCTCACCATGATCATTTGGGATATCGATCACTTCAAGCGCGTCAACGATAATTTTGGGCATCAGGCGGGGGACAAAGCGCTGACAATCGTCGCCCAGCTACTCAAAAACAGACTACGCAAAGTCGACTACCTTGCCCGCTTTGGCGGCGAAGAGTTTGTCTCACTGCTACCCGAAACAGAGATAGAACCCGCCCTGATGGTGGCTAATAAATTACGTGAAGCCGTTGCAAAAACGGAATTTCACTTTAGCGATAAGAGCGTACCACTGACCATCTCTTGTGGTCTGGCGCAATTCCGTGAGGGTGACACCCCAGACACCGTGTTCCAGCGAGCAGATGCGGCACTCTACCAAGCCAAGGAGGCAGGGCGTAACTGCTGCAAAAAAGAGGGGGAGACCGACAAACCTGCACTGGGCGGGCACACCGATCGCTCTCGTCAAGGAGTCTCTGATTAAGTCTGGATGAATTTAGGATGATGCAAGCACAAAGCATTCATAACTTGACCAGCGCCAGCTCAAGAGACAGGGTGAGCGCTTTATTCCAACACTGCTTGAGAGAGACTCATTTTAAGTGCTCCCGTCTGATCAACAACCTGAACCCCTTTATAGTTTTGCGCTGTTAGCGCCAACAGTAAGCAGGGTCGTGTCACCACCTGAGCCATCATCATCCCTGGCGGCGGGCTATTCCAGGCTACCTGAATTGATATTTGACCATCCACTACGGTGGTGGTTTCACTCAGTAGCGCCAACGAATATCCGGCACTGCGCTGCTGCCCCATACTGATCAATAACAGCCGGGAACCACCCACCGCAAACTGCTGATAGAGCTTACCACCCTGCAACCACTCAACGCCCATTTCAGCGCTACCACAATACGCACTCTGCATCAGAGCTTTCACCCCAACTTGCGGAGGAAGCCGATCACCGGCAATCACCGCAAAGGCCGTCATGATAGCGATCATTGCACCGAACAGCTTAATCACTTAAGCGCCACCTTTTTAATGCCTCTTTTTGTTCCAAACCTTCACCAAAAAACCCTTTATTAGTGACCGATAAGCGCAAGCCAATACCCACGCTAAAGTCCACATTCACCCTTGGCCGGTCAACCTTTAAAAGCTCAATAGCGCCATAAAAGGGGTATCCACCACAGCTTTCACCGCGATCACAAATAGAGTAGTCATTATCGCCATCACTCCCCGCTAAAATTTCATAGCTTCCTGACTTAACACCCTCAAATCGATAGTGGTATTGGCCATCAACTGCCGCCACCGCCATAGAGTAACGGCTTAGGTTGCTATCCTGCTCAAAGAGAGCTACATAGAGATAACCGGCATCCGCCACCATTGTCGATGTTAAGCGCTGCACGGTAACTGGGAGGGTATACAGACCACTCCCAACATTGCTGACAAAGGTGATCGTAGCACTGTAGTTGGCATCCTCAGTCAGCAGTGAGCGGTCGATGGTCGCCACATAACGCCCCAGCCCCTGCGCATCGGTGGTACATTGCTGCGCCGAGTCTCGCTCACAATCAACAGATAACCAGGCCTCACTACTGCTCGGCGAGCTGATGGCGGGTGAGCCACCCCCCAGATTACTCACATCAAATAACAACCACTCATCAACCAGCCCAAAATCGATACTGCGCGGGGTTGAGTAGAGCAGTGGCAGTTGATTACCTCCCGCCGCCTCTTTCGCTTCTAACACCGCTTTATAGGCATCAATCAACCCATAACCGAAAGCGTCATCGCGGCCCGGACTACCCAGATCAGTAGTCAACCGACCCGCCTGCAACCAGGCCTCAAAAATACTGTTTGTCATGGCAGGGTAAATGGTCTTCATTAACGCCGCCACACCCGCCACATGGGGGGAGGCCATTGAGGTGCCTTGCAGGTAAGCGTAACCATGAGCCACACTCCCCGCCACCACTTCACCCGCCGTACTCAGGATGCCATCGGGAACACCATCCCGATTGAAATCCGCATCGGTATCACCTCCCGGTGCTGCAATATCAATGTAACTACCGTGGTTTGAATAGGAGGTGAGCTGCTTATCTGCACCCACCGCGCTCACGGAGATGACACCCGTCAGTGAGGCCGGATACATCGGCGTTGAGCTGCCATCATTGCCCGCTGCCGCAACAACAACAATCCCCTTGTCGATTGCAGCCGCAACAGCGGTCGCCACTGCATCGCTTCGAGAGACCCCGCCCAGGCTCATATTAATCACACTGGCCACATCCTGGTCAGCCAATTGAATGCCTGAAGCATTGGGCAGACCCGCCGCATAGTAGATCGCCTGGGTAATGTCGTACGACGAACCACCCAGTGAGCCGAGCACCCTGAGTGACATCAATTTAACCGGCCATGTGCCCGCAACACCAGCCACACCTTGTCCATTATTGCTGTTAGCTGCCACCGTGCCGGCAACATGAGCACCGTGGAAAACATAGTAGGGGTCACCACCATGCTCATCGGTTGGATCCGCATCCCGACCATCACCATCACCTGAATTTTGCAAGTCACTCACAAAATCATAGCCCGAGGCAAGTTCTTGCCCCGCAAGGTCGGGGTGATTGGGCAAGGTGCCACTATCAATCACTGCAACAATCGCCGGATGAGTCCCGGGTAACAAATCCCAAGCACGGTCAAGGTTAATTAGGGGGTAGTGCCACTGGCGATTGTAATACTCATCATCCACCACTGCGGTAGGCTGGTAGATGTAGTTGGGCTCTACAAAGGCCACCCGGGGATCTTTCGCCAACGCCTTAATCATATAGAGCGTCTCTCGTTTTCGCTGCTGCAAAGGTGTCAGCCCCAAAGCCCCCATAGGAGCTGACTGAACACCCAAGCTCTTTAACGACGACAACCGTGCGCTAGGCTCTTTGGGCAGATGCCACAACTGGATGCTGCTCTCAGCCGCTTGTTGTCTCTTTAAGCCATATTTATTCATCACTGCGCGGGAATCCGCACTCGCCTCTTTTAAGGCAATAACCGCCTCACCCTCAACGAACGCACTGTTTGTGGAGAAGCCGCCCTGGCTGGCAAACTCGTTAACACCAATATTTAACGTATAATTAGAGGCACCCGCATAAGCATGCACCTGAATATAGTAGTGACCCGCATCGGTTACAATCACTTGCTCTGTCGCGGTAGTACCGAGCGACTCATCAACCACCTGCTCTTGAAGATCATAGATAATCAGATCCAGGTCATTATTGTTAGAGGACCAGTCAGAGATGGTCAATGTAACCTGCTGGCCTGCGATCAAATCGACCCGAAAAACATCATCACGATCACCACTCAAAAATGAGCGACCCTCCGCACCGCTGCCCGCGCCATTCACATACCCGGCCAGATTCAGTGGGTTACCCACAAGCTGAGCCATTGAAAAACTGTCATTCGCCAAATAAGGAGCCTGCGGATCATTGACATCACTGTCAACCATAGAGCTATCTGCGGCGGAGATCACACCACTAACCGTGTAAACCTCATCATCGTCATCTGTACAAGCGGTCAACAGCATACTGGCTGTGACAATAGCCAGACAAATTTTCAAACCAAGACCTGCCACTTTAGAGAACAACATAAGCACCCTGAATAAACACTGCTATTAATCATTAAGAAGGATATCGTCAACCCGAAGAAATTTCTCTAACTTTAATTTTATGGCAAAAAAAAGGCGACCCGATGAGGTCGCCAAAACAAAGTATAGAAAAAAACTAGGGATCCAAGCTTTTAACTGCAACCATCATATTCGATAAAGTGGACACAAGCGATGCGACCAATTGCCGCACTGGCTTAAATTCATCCAGACTTCTAACAAAAAAAGGCCCTGCGGTTACCCGCAGAGCCTCTCTTACATCTAGACGAAAGGGGGGACTACATCATGCCGCCCATTCCACCCATACCGCCCATTCCACCCATGCCGCCCATATCAGGGGCACCAGCACCGCCTTCAGCAGGCTTGTCAGCGATCATCGCTTCAGTGGTGATCATCAAGCCGGCAACCGATGCCGCGTTCTGCAATGCAGTACGTGTCACCTTGGTGGGATCCAGGATGCCCATTTCGATCATATCACCATAAACACCTGTCGCTGCGTTAAAGCCGAAGTTACCTTTACCTTCAGCAACCTTGTTAATGATCACTGAAGACTCTTCGCCCGCATTGCTAGCGATTTGACGTAGCGGCTCTTCCAGTGCGCGACGCACAATGGCGATACCAACATCTTGGTCATGGTTGTCGCCTTTCAGCTCTTTCAGGCCGTCAACAACGCGAACCAGCGCAACACCACCACCGGCAACCACACCTTCCTGTACTGCTGCACGTGTGGCATGCAGTGCGTCGTCTACACGATCTTTCTTCTCTTTCATCTCCATCTCAGTGGTGGCACCCACTTTGATGACAGCCACACCACCCGCCAGCTTGGCGATACGCTCTTGCAGCTTCTCTTTATCGTAGTCAGAGGTAGTGTCTGCCAGTTGTGTGCGAATTTGAGTTACCCGCGCTTCAATGGTGGATGTTTCACCGGCACCATCAATAACAATAGTGGCATCTTTGGTGATTTGAACTTTCTTCGCGGTACCCAGATCTTCGATGGTCGCTTTCTCAAGAGTCAAACCAACCTCTTCCGCAATTACGGTAGCGCCGGTCAGGGTTGCGATATCTTCTAACATCGCCTTGCGACGATCACCAAAGCCCGGTGCTTTAACCGCCGCCACTTTAACAATGCCACGCATGTTATTAACAACCAGAGTTGCCAACGCTTCGCCTTCAACATCTTCTGCAATAATCAGCAGTGGGCGACCCGCCTTAGCAACACCTTCCAATACCGACAACAGATCACGAATATTAGAGACTTTCTTGTCGTGAATAAGGATCAATGGATTGTCCATCTCCACACTCATGTTGTCCTGGTTATTGATGAAGTAGGGTGACAGGTAGCCACGATCAAACTGCATACCTTCAACAACATCCAGCTCATTATCCAGACCTGAACCCTCTTCAACCGTGATAACACCTTCGTTACCCACTTTATCCATCGCTTGCGCAATGATATCGCCAATTGAGTTATCAGAGTTTGCTGAGATGGTGCCCACTTGAGCAATCGCCTTGCTATCTTCGCATGGCTTGGAAATATTCTTCAGCTCAGCAACCGCTGAAATAACCGCTTTATCGATACCGCGCTTAAGATCCATTGGATTCATGCCCGCAGCAACCGCTTTCATCCCTTCCGCCAGAATGCTCTGCGCCAGAACGGTTGCCGTAGTGGTGCCGTCACCCGCCACATCATTTGTTTGTGATGCCACCTCTTTTACCATCTGTGCGCCCATGTTTTCGAACTTATCTTCCAGTTCGATCTCTTTGGCAACAGAGACACCATCCTTAGTGATGGTCGGTGCGCCGAAGCCTCGCTCCAGTACTACGTTACGACCTTTAGGACCCAGCGTTACCTTTACGGCATCCGCTAAAATGTTTACACCGTCAACCATGCGGCTGCGAGCATCAGAACCAAAACGTACGTCTTTAGCCATTGTTCTCTATTCCTTCAATACTTGATCTATTTCAAACGTGAGTGGAGAGCGGCTATTAAGCCTCGATTACTGCGATAATATCGTCTTCGCGCATTACCAGCAGGGTCTCATCATCAACCTTAACTTCGGAACCTGAAAACTTACCGAAATAGACAGAGTCACCAACTTTAACGCTCATTGCGCGAGTTTCGCCGTTCTCTAATGCTTTACCAGGACCTGCGGCTACAATTTCGCCCTGAGAAGGTTTTTCAGTGGCACTACCTGGCAAGACGATACCGCCTGCCGAGGTCAATTCTTCTTCTACACGACGAATTACAACGCGGTCATACAATGGACGAATGCTGCTCATTGTTGAGTTCTCCAAAAATAAAATTAAATGTTAATCAATTAATTATCGATATCAGCAAGAGGCTGGCATCGACTCAAAGCCCATAAGACTGGTCGAGACTCTCGACTCTCGCGAGTGCAATAATAGGGGCACTCAAAAGGAATTCAAGGCAAAAGAAAATATTTTTTCAATCATCGTCGCGGCGACGAAAGTCCCCTTCAATGGTTCTTCCCCCATCAGAGCGGGGTGAATCACCCCCACCGCCCGCACCAAAGCTCTGGATAATAACACGCTGCATCAACAGGCGAATCAGCCCGCGGCGTAGTGGCGGCACCAGACAGAAAAAACCGATGGCATCGGTAAAAAACCCCGGCGTGAGGAGCAGTGCCCCAGCCAAAAGCAGCAACATGCCCTCCATCAAGGCCATCGCGGGTATCTGACCCTGAGCCACCTCACTCTGCACCCGCCGAAAGGTCATTAACCCTTGGTATCGCAACAGCAAAGCGCCCAAAATAGCGGTCAAAATCACCAGTAAAATCGTCGGCATCACACCGATCAAACCACCCACTGTAATCAGCAGATAGATTTCGACGATCGGCACCACCAAAAACAGCAAAAAAAGAGTTCTAAAAGGAGTCATCATACCTCACCCGGTAGTCAACACCCGGACAACAGGTTATCTTTAAATTTGAGATCATTTTTAACGCAGCGGGGGCGGAAAACATGAATCGTGCAAAATACTCTATCTATCATAGCAAGGCATTAATATGTCCACAGAATATCAAATTGTGCTCAACACCTGCCCCGACTACGCAAGCGCAGAGCGGCTCGCCCGTGAACTGATCAACCAAGACATGGCCGCCTGTGTTAACATAGTACCAGAAGTCCGCTCATTTTACCGCTGGCAGGGGCGTGTTGAGTCGAGCCAGGAGATCCTACTATTAATAAAGAGCCACAAAGCAGACTACCCATCAATTCAAAAACTGATCCTTGAACAACACCCCTATGAACTTCCCGAGATCATCGCAGTCCCAATCGCGCAAGGTTTTGAAGGTTACCTCGACTGGCTCAATAGCAGCAGCTCTTCAGATGAACCGTAGCGGCGACCCCACAAGGTTAAAGCAGCCAACCTGACTGATGTAGAAAATATAACCCGAGCAGAGACAATGACCCTAATCAGATCACTCTTCGTTACCCTACTTTTACTCCTCAGCGTCGCCCCCTCAGCACAAGCCAGCTTGGGTGATACCTTTCGCGACCTGGGAACCACCCTAGGGCTCAACAGCAGTCAGCCAGAGTTTCTCGACCCGGAAGATGCTTTTTTCTACAGTGCTGAGGCGGTCGACAGCCATACCCTCCGTGCTGATTTTGATATTGTGGATGAGTACTACCTCTACAAAGATAAATTCGAATTCACCATTGAAAGCAGCGAAGAGATCACCATTGTCAGCGCGGTGGGCAGCAAGGGCAAAGAGAAGGATGATGAGTTTTTTGGCCTGATGGAGGTCTACTACGGCAAGGCCAGCTTTACCATCAAGCTGGCGCACTCACTCGAAAAAGAGACCCCGATTACCCTGATAGCGCGTTACCAAGGGTGCGCGGATGCGGGGCTCTGCTACCCACCCACTAACAGCCGCATCGATATACTACTCCCTGCCGGTGACGGCTCCTCCTCCGGCTCAATAGCCGCACCAACAGATACCGCACCCATGCTCTCAGAGCAGGATCAGCTTGCCGATAACTTAGCCAACAAATCAGCTTGGCTCACCATCTTAACCTTCTTCGGACTTGGCCTGTTATTGGCCTTTACACCCTGTGTCTTTCCGATGATACCTATCCTCTCCAGCATCATTGTTGGCCAAGGGGAGCAAATTACTACGCGCCGCGCCTTTACCTTGTCACTGGTCTACGTGCTAGCAATGGCATTAACCTACACAATTGCCGGTGTTTTCGCCGGAATGTTTGGCGAAAACCTGCAAATAATGCTGCAAAATGCCTGGGTACTCGGCACCTTCAGCATCGTCTTTGTGCTGCTCTCTCTGTCGATGTTTGGCTTCTACGAACTACAGCTTCCCAGCGCCGTACAAAGCAAACTCTCTAAAATGAGCAACAGCCAGCAAGGTGGCACCCTCGCGGGCACCGCCATTATGGGCTTTCTCTCGGCACTGATTGTTGGCCCCTGTGTTGCGCCACCCCTAGCGGGCGCACTGATCTACATCGGTCAATCTGGCGATGCCGTGCTCGGTGGCATGGCGCTCTTTGCCCTGAGCATGGGCATGGGCTTACCGCTGCTGGCCATCGGTGCCTCAGCAGGCAAGTTGCTACCTCATGCTGGCAACTGGATGAATAGCATTAAAGCGGTATTTGGCGTGATGCTGCTCGCAGTCGCCATCTGGATGTTGGAGCGCATTATTCCCGCCTCCGTTACGTTGGCACTGTGGTCAATACTGCTGATTGGTTCATCCATCTACATGGGCGCACTTGAACCGGTCGGCATTGATGGTACCGGCTGGAAAAAGCTCTGGAAAGGGGTCGGGCTCACCCTGCTTATCTACGGCTCACTCCTCCTGATCGGCGCTGCCAGCGGAGCAAAAGACCCGCTACAGCCACTACAGGGGATCAGCTTAGCGGCCACCTCATCCACACAGCAATCCAACAAGCTGGAGTTCAAAATCATCAAGTCTGTGGATGAACTGCAACAAGAGATAGCCCAAGCCAAAGAGAGTGGCCAACCCGTCATGCTCGACTTTTATGCAGACTGGTGCATCTCCTGTAAAGAGATGGAGCGCTACACCTTTAGTGATCCACAAGTCATCGCTGCACTAAGCGGCTTCCGCCTATTAAAAGCTGATGTCACCGCCAACAACGCTAATGACAAAGCACTTTTGAAAGAATTCAACCTCATCGGCCCCCCCTCAATTATTTTTTATGACCAGAGCGGACAAGAGCTGCGCCACCTGCGCCTAGTTGGCTTTATGGATGCCAGCTCATTTCGCCAACATGCCGAACGGATTCGCTAGAGACGAAATCTCAATAGCCTCACAAACACCCCAAATAGCCCAGATAAGAGACGAACATCCCCTATCTGCATCGATCTCCCGATTTTAACGTATTCCACATAGACATCCCCTCATCAATCATCGATAATATGACTCATCTGATCCGCACTGCCCATGGCAAAACACCGGCCTGCTAACAAACCGAGCGAAGTTCAAAATATTTATGGCAAAAATCCTGGTACTTAATGGCCCTAACCTGAATATGCTGGGTATTCGCGAACCTAAGCACTATGGTTGCGTTACGTTAGCCCAAATTCAGCAACAGCTAGAGCAGAGAGCCAAACAGCTCAACCTCTCACTCGGTTTTTTTCAAAGCAATGCAGAGCACGCACTGGTAGAACGCATTCATCAGGCGCTCCATGATGGCGTGGAATTTATCATCATCAATCCGGCAGCCTTTACCCATACCAGTGTCGCCATCCGCGATGCCCTCGCGGCAACTGACATTCCGTTCATCGAGGTTCACCTCTCCAATGTACATGCGCGGGAGAAGTTTCGTCACCACTCGTACCTCTCTGATCTCGCCGTTGGTGTCATTTGCGGCCTGGGCGATCAAGGTTACGAGTACGCCTTACAGGCCGCTAATACACACCTCACAAACACAGGTTCATAAGATTATGGATATACGCAAAATAAAAAAGCTCATTGAGCTGCTTGAAGAGTCTGACATTGCTGAAATCGAGATTATCGAGGGCGAAGAGTCACTTCGCATCAGCCGAGGCACCACCCAAACAGTTGTTCAAGCCGCACCCGCTGCTGCCCTGCCGCCTGCCACAACGGCCGCACCCGCAACGGAAGCCCCGGCCGAGCCTGAAATTTCAGGCCATCAAGTAACATCGCCCATGGTCGGCACCTTCTATCGCTCCTCCTCACCGGGCGCGAAACCATTCGCCGAAGTAGGCCAATCGGTCAATGCCGGTGACACCATCTGCATCATTGAAGCGATGAAACTGCTCAACCAAATCGAAGCGGACAAAGGTGGCGTTATCAAAGCGATTCTTGTTGAAAATGGACAGCCTGTCGAGTACGGACAGCCCATCTTCATTATCGAATAAAGATCAAGGGGGCCTGAATAATCAGCGCCTCCTCAACTAACCGGGCCTATCCATGTTTGACAAAATAGTAATTGCTAACCGTGGCGAAATTGCACTTCGCATTCTTCGCGCCTGCCGTGAAATGGGCATCCAGACCGTTGCGGTTCACTCTGAGGCTGATCGTGACCTAAAGCATGTTCGCATGGCAGATGAGTCCATCTGCATCGGCCCGGCCTCCTCAACTGACAGCTATCTTAAAGTACCCGCATTGATCAGCGCGGCCGAAATTACAGACGCTCAGGCGATTCACCCCGGCTACGGCTTTCTCGCTGAAAATGCCGACTTTGCTGAACGCGTCGAAGATAGCGGCTTCGTTTTCATCGGCCCAAAGGCGGAGACAATCCGCATCATGGGCGACAAAGTTGCGGCCATCAACGCCATGCTCAAAGCCGATGTCCCCACCGTGCCTGGCTCAGGTGGCCCACTGGGTGAGAATGGTGATGAAAACTTACGCATCGCCAAAAAAATTGGCTATCCGGTCATTATCAAAGCAGCGGGTGGTGGCGGTGGTCGCGGCATGCGCGTGGTACACAGTCAATCCAACCTGCTCGATGCCATCTCTCTCACCAAGACCGAAGCCGGTACTGTTTTTGGTAACGACATGGTCTACATGGAGAAGTTTTTAGAGAACCCGCGCCACATCGAATTCCAGATGCTTGCCGATACACACGGCAACGCGATCCACCTCTGCGAACGTGACTGCTCCATCCAGCGCCGTCACCAAAAAGTGATCGAAGAGGCTCCCGCCCCCGGCATTAGCGACGAACAGCGCCAGCGCATCGGTGCCCGTTGCGCTCAAGCCTGTATCGACATCGGCTACCGCGGCGCAGGCACCTTCGAGTTCCTTTACGAAAACGGCGAGTTCTACTTCATCGAAATGAACACCCGCATCCAAGTTGAACACCCCGTCAGTGAAATGATCACCGGTGTCGACCTCATAAAAGAGCAGATCCGAATTGCCGCAGGCGAACCACTCGCTTACCAGCAGAGTGACATCAAGATCAACGGCCATGCCATTGAGTGTCGCATTAATGCTGAAGACCCCGACAACTTCATACCCTCACCAGGAAAGATCACTGCTTACCACGCTCCCGGCGGGCTAGGTGTACGGGTCGACTCCCACATCTACGCAGGCTACACCGTGCCGCCTCACTACGACTCAATGATCGGCAAACTGATCACCCATGGTGAAAATCGTGAAGTGGCCCTTGCGCGGATGCGCACCGCACTCAGTGAAATGGTCATCGAAGGGATTAAATGCAACATTCCACTACAGCAGAAGATCTGTAGTGACAGCAACTTCATGATCGGTGGAACCAACATCCACTACCTGGAAAAAATGCTCGGTCTCTCAACACATGCCTAAGCCACACCGCGCCAGCTCGATAAATCATTATATTTAAGGTTATCCAATGCCCTGGATGCAGCTAAAGATTGACACCAGCAACAACCTGGCCGAACCCATTTCAGAGGCATTAGAAGAGTTGGAAGCCCTTGCGGTGACCCTCGAAGATCGGGCCGACCAACCCATATTTGAGCCACAACCCGGCACCACACCCCTGTGGAAAGAGGTGTGTGTGGTTGGGCTATTCGATACCGACACCGCCGTCGACCCGCTCATCAGCCAGCTGGAAAAGCGCTTTGGCGCACTGCAATGGAGCAGCGAGCAACTTGAAGATCGTGACTGGATACGAGAGTGCATGGAGAGCTTCGAACCTATTCGATTTGGCCAGCACCTCTGGATCGTGCCCAGCTGGCACTCAGCACCCGACGCAGAAGGGGTCAATCTGCACCTAGACCCCGGCCTCGCTTTTGGCACCGGCACCCACCCCACAACTGCGCTCTGCCTGGAGTGGCTGGATGCCCACCCACCCAAAAATAGTACCGTAATCGATTATGGCTGCGGCTCAGGCATACTCGGCATCGCCGCCCTAAAGCTTGGAGCGAGCCACTGCATCGGCATCGACACCGACCCGCAAGCACTCGAAGCGAGCCACAGCAACGCCGAAAAAAACAGCGTCTCCGATCAGCTAAAACTCTACCTACCTGATCAAATTGAGACCAAAGCCGCCGACTTGCTCTTGGCCAACATCCTCGCCAACCCCCTCATCGAACTAGCCGATAAACTGGCTAGATTGACAAAACAAGGGGGCGTAATTGTACTATCAGGCATCCTAGCGGAACAGGCGCAAGCCGTGAGCGATGCCTACGCCCCCTATTTCCAAATGGCAAAACCCGTACAACAAGAAGATTGGATTCGCCTGGAAGGCATACGCAAGTAGGTCGTAAAACTGAAAACCGGAGTACTCGATGTTCACCCGCTGCCCACACTGCAAAACAACCTATCGGGTTCACACCGAGCAGCTCAGCACTGCCAAGGGCTTTGTACGCTGTGGAAAATGTGAGGGTGTCTTCCAATCACTCGACCACCTATTCGAAACAACGCCACCCGCTCACCCTGAAATTGCCACGCACGAAATAGACCCCTCAACGACCGATAACACCCCACAAACGGCAACAGAAACAGCCGATAGCCATAACGCACCGCAGGAGCCGCAGGAGCCGCAGGAGCCGCAGGAGCCGCAGGAGCCGCAGGAGCCGCAGGAGCCGCAGGAGCCGCAGGAGCCGCAGGAGCCGCAGGAG
>Ga0256839_1000668_pt1 | contig 44059 bp, 51 predicted proteins | sample 354166metaG_FD_185968 | JGI IMG/M metagenome (GOLD analysis project Ga0256839, IMG submission 185968) | Hydrothermal vent microbial communities from Mid Atlantic Ridge, Atlantic Ocean - 354-166 | ecosystem: Environmental > Aquatic > Marine > Hydrothermal vents | place: Atlantic Ocean: Mid...
ACTGCACCCAACCGATCTTGATTGATCTTTCTTGTTCCATCTGGTACAGAATATACCACGAGGGGGGGGGAGGGGGGCAAGCCCGAATCGAGAAAATTATGCACTGTTCATAAAACAGTGTTTTGTGACGAATAACCCAATATTGTGTCATTCACCCCGTCGCCTCAACTCACCGTCAGCGTCGGCTTGCTTGATCCCTTGCCCATCGACGCCAGCATCACCTGTGCTTCAAGCTGATCCACCAGCGTTTCAAGAGCCTTCGGCAGCATTTCGCCCCCGGCCGTCTTGGAGTCAAAGTTATGCGTCGGCTTGCCGCCATCGCAGTTCTCACGCAATGCCATATTGATCGGGATCGCACCCAAGAACGGATGATTCAATCGCTGGGCCATCTGCTGAGCACCGCCTCGACCAAATATATCATATTCCTTGCCATCATCACCGATGAAATAACTCATATTCTCGACCACTCCCAAAACCTCGACGCCCAACGACTCAAACATCGCACTCGCCCGCACCGCATCATCCTGCGCCACCCGCTGAGGCGTGCACACCACCACCGCACCCGTCAACTGCACGCTCTGGGCCAAGGTCAAAGGCACATCCCCCGTCCCCGGCGGCAGATCAATAATCAAATAATCCAACTCCCCCCACTGCGTCCGCTCGATCAACTGATGAAACGCCCCATGCGCCATCGGCCCACGCCAAATCAAAGGCTTCTCCGCATCAACAAGTTTCCCCATCGTGATCGACTTCACCCCATGGGCCATGAACGGCTGAAGCGCCCCCTCAAGCACCACCTGCTCCACTGAATGCAACCCCAACATCGTCGGCAGCGAAGGCCCATAAATATCGCCATCGAGCAAACCCACCGCATGCCCCTTGCGCCCGAGTCCAATCGCCAGATTCACCGCCACCGTGGTCTTGCCGACCCCACCCTTACCCGCGCCCACCGCAATAATGTGCTTGACCCCAGGCACCCCCGTCGCGGCATTATTCTGAGGCGTCGGCGTCTTGGGATCATCTTTATTCTGTTGCCGAGCGACCCCTTTGGCGTCGCCTTTGAGTTTCATGATGACCTCGCCCTGATGATCGACAAAGTCCACGATCAAACCGAGCGCATCAATCCCCTGCTCCTTGGCAGCAGCCCGCACCATCGAATCCACCAATGCCCCCATCTTGGCAAGCTGATCGCGCGATGGCTGAGGCTCGCTTGGATTTCCCTGTGTCATGCAGATCCGCACCGAAGCATGCTCATCGCACACCGCGATATTGAGCACGCATCCGCGGGCAACAAGGTCGCCCCCAGCGGGATGGGCGATTGCCGAGAGGGCTTCTCTGATGTGTTCTTTGGTCAACGCCATGTCAAAAAATCCTTTTCGTTGCTGCCCCCGATGGGGCCATCTGGAAGATTTAGGCCGATTATGAGGTCCAAAGCGCATAAAGAGCCTGGTAGAGTTGCTCATTTCCCGCGAATATGGGATCATAGACACCATGCCAACGGTTCGATAGACATATTCTGGGCTACCCACGATGCAATATGCCAGAATCAAACTCGTTATGCGCTTCACACAATCACTTCACTCCATACACATGCAACGGAGAATTGCCATGAAAATGCAACGCACACTTACCGCTTCACTGACCCTGCTCATCATCTCGGCTTCGGGACTCACTGCTGCGAGCCCGGAGAAAAAAGAGAAACGAGATAAAGATATCCTCCGAGGACCAAAGGTCATCCAGACCACGCCCACACAGCAGAATCGCCCAAGCGATTCCATGACAGATCGACCTGCCCAGCCCGATCGCCCGGACAAAACTGATCACAAAGGCAAAAACCGAGCCGGTCATCCCATCACCTTCCGCGATTACCAACTCGCCATCCGCCAACTCAGCAGCAAACGCGCCGCCAAGGCACTCAACATCACCGACGATCAGCAAGCCCAAATCAGAACCATCGGCCAAGAACATCGCCAAGCAATGCAGGCATTCCTCGAGAAACACAAAGAAAAAATTGCAGCGATGCGCCAACGCATCAAACAAAATAAAACCAGTCAACAAAAAAACCAAAGCGCAATCGAGCCGGCAAACAAACGAAGCAGCCAGCAAGGCAACCAGGCAAACCAAGCCCGCGAAAAACTCCGTCGCTTTATCGACAACGCGCCTGCCAACAAAGAGGCACTCGCCAAACTCCGCAAAGTGCTCACCCCAGGCCAGCTCGACATCCTCAAATCACACATCAAATCTACACACGCCAAAGAAGCCAACCGCCCAAGCCAAACCCAGCCAAGCAAACGAAAAAGAAGTCAAAGTGAGAACCAAAACAAAAATCAGGGAGGAGCGAAAGAGAAACAAAACAACACACACACCGATCGCCCAAACACCCATCGCCGAAAAATGAACCGTGACCGCATCAAGAACACAACCCCCCAAAATGCCAAGCGGAGCAAAAAAAACAAGGGTGACCAACCTGCCTCCAAAGACGACTAACCCCATCCTTCATCGCACAAATCCCAATTCCATCCGAGCCCGTTGCCGAAAGGTGCGGGCTTGTTTTTCCTCTGATCAGCGAACGCAGGTTATGCCCAACGAGCCGCTCCCCCACGGTCGCGGCTCGTTCAATACATTCATATTCATGCGCTGATATTTACACTCTTTTTGAGCCTCAATCATGCCCCGCTCAGGGCTGCCATATCAATCGTCACCGGCACAAAGGTTCTCGCCACCCGCGCCTCAAACTCCTCATGGTATTTCTCCATGATCGTCCGTGCTGCCCAGTTGTTCCCATCGGCCAACCCACAGATCGTCGTCCCAGGCATCGAACCCATGGACTTGGCTATTTCCATCGCCAAATCCAAGTCCCTCGTCTTCGCATCGCCTGCCTCGATCCGCGTCATGATCTGATACAACCATCCCGAACCCTCCCGGCAAGGCGTGCACTGACCGCAACTCTCATGCTTATAGAACCGAGCAATATTCCGCGCCACCGCGACCATATCCGTATCCTCATCGAACACCGTTGGCCCTGATGTTCCCAGCCCAAGCACATCGTACTTGCGACCAATATCGAAATCCATCTCGGCCTCGTACTGATCGGGACCAAGAATCCCCATCGACACGCCGCCAGGGATCGCCCCCTTGAACTTCTTGCCGCCCCGGATGCCGCCGCAGTAGTCTTCGATCAATGTACGAAGCGGAATCCCAAGCTCAAGCTCATAACATCCCGGCTTCTCGACATGACCCGAAACCCCCATCAACTTCGTCCCGAAGCTCGGCGGCCCGCCAATACTCGACTCCACACCCTGATTCGCAAACGCTTCCGACCCATCGCTCATGATGAACGGCAGATGCGCCAGCGTCTCGACATTATTGATAATCGTCGGGCGATCGAACAACCCCTTCAATGCCGGAAACGGCGGCTTGATCCTCGGCCATCCTCGTTTGCCCTCGATGCCTTCGAGCAGCGCCGTCTCTTCGCCACAGATATAGGCGCCTGCTCCGCGATGGACATAGCACTCGCCGACGAATGGATCACCCGATGGATTCGGTTGATTGAGCAATCCCTTCTCCCCAAAAATTCCGTTTTCGTACGCTTCCTTGATCGCCTCTTCAAGCACATGGGCTTGGTGGTGATACTCGCCTCGGATAAAGATGTACGCCTTGTTCAATCGGCACGCATACATGCAAATCGCGATGCCTTCGAGCAACCCGTGTGGATCAAAGTCCATCAACAACCGATCCTTAAAAGTCCCCGGCTCAGACTCATCCGCATTGACCGCCAAATACCGTTGCCCGCCATCAGGATCAGGCAAAAAAGTCCACTTCAACCCCGTCGGGAACCCCGCCCCGCCGCGCCCACGCAACACCGAGTCCTTCACCTGACTCGTCACCTCGCCCGGCTTCATCGCCATCGCCTTGCGCAACCCTTCGTAGCCTCCGGTCTTGACATACTCGTCATACTTGACGATGTGCCGATCGCGGATATGCCCAAACGGAGCCGTGGGGATCCGCTTGAGGAGATGGTGCTGCGTCAGTGTATTTTCCCAGGTCTTCTTGGGCATCGAAAAGCTCCAATAGATCACCACCCCAACTCGAGGCGAGATTCCACCGATTCTAGTCAACACGCACCGAGAATTGCATCCAAACCCTGTTTTCCCGGTATCCTCTCCCATGAACATCCTCATCCTCGGCGGCACCCAGTTCTCAGGACGCGCCTTCACCGAACTCGCTGTCAAAGCCAATCACCAAGTCACCCTCCTCCACCGCTCAGCAGCCGATCCCGGCCTGCCGCCCGCGGTCCGTCGACTCGTCGGCGATCGAGACCCAAACGCAGGCAATGGGCTCGAAAAAATCAAAACCCTCATCGACGTGGGTGAACACTTCGATGCCGTCATCGACATGTGCGGCTACACCCCCCGCGTCACCAAAGCCGCCTGCGATCTGCTCAAAGACCACACCGCCCTCTACATTTATATCTCCACCATCTCCGTCTATGACAAGGCGAAGCCCGATGCGATCCTCGACGAAAACGCTCCCAAAGTCACCCTCGCCGACCCGACTGTCGAAGAAGTGACAGGCAAAACCTATGGCGGCTTAAAAGTCCTCTGCGAACAAGTCGTCATCGACGCCTTCCCCGATTCCCACTGCATCCCCCGCCCATGCGTCATCGCCGGACCGAACGATCCCACCGATCGCATCACCTGGTGGACACGGGTGCTCACGACGCAAAACGAACTCGTAATCCCCAAACCACCCGCCGGGTTTGTCAGCTTTATCGACTCGCGCGATCTCGCCGCATTCTTCCTCCACTGCGCCCAGAACAACATCACCGGCATCTTCAACGCCACCGGCCCAGAATCCAACCTCACCCTTCACGGCTTCATCCATCGAACCCACAAAGCCCTCGATTCAAAGACCACACTGATCGAAGCCAACCAATCTTGGCTCGAAGCCCAAGGCGTGCAACCTTGGACAGACATCCCGACCTGGCTTCCACAAGCCAAGCAATACATGAGCAAAATCTCATCTGCCAAAGCTCTTGCTGCCGGACTGACGAATCGCTCACTCGAAGAAACCATGCAAGCCATCGCCCAATGGGACACCAGCCGAGGCTCACCCAAACTCCAAGCAGGCATGAAGCCTGACCAAATCGTTACACTGGCCAAAAAATACGCAAGTTGCTGTAAAAACAATCGTTAGCCCCACAACCCGACGCCATGTCCGAAAAAAATGAAAATACGATGGCACCGCCTCAATTCTGTGCTCTACTTTGCACGGTGGGTCAGGTATCCGGTTGAGACTTTCAACCTTGCAACAAAGAACATGCCGTTCGACCTGTTGCACAAGACCAAATGAAAAACGCTCCCGGAAGCACCGGGAGCGTTTTTCATCTTTTTGTCATCAGCACATCATTCAAAAACAAGGAAAATAAACCAAAGCAGGGTCACTGCCTCCCCCGGGCCCACCCATGTTCGATCCGCCCATCGCCCATGATCCGTACCCAAACACCCCCCTGTTCTGCTGTGGCATACCAAACACGCCCCAATCGCAATGCATCCCATCGCGGATCATTGAGCCGACTCACCCCAGTAGATTGAAGCACAACCAACGGATCGAGCCGGTCCACAAACCCCAAAGCCCCAGGCTTGATGCTCCCATGATGAGGCAACTCGAGCACATCGGCATCGAGATCAGGGTGAACCAACAAAATCTCCTCCATCGCCGCCCCCTCGATATCCCCAGTAAGCAACACGGTGCGCATTGATCCTTCATCAACCCGCACCTTAATCCGTGCCACCGCTGAAGTATTATTCTGGCTCATCAAATCAATCAACCCCGGATCAGGCCAAAGACACTCAAGTTCAACATCCCCCAGCGCGATCCGACCACCTGCCTTCAATTCGAAAATCTCCACGCCCATCGATACCAACTGGGCTTCGATCGCCCGCCAGCTCGGTGATGGATCATCAATCATCCGTCGAGTCATCCAGACCCGATCGACCCTCAGCTCCTGCACAAAATCAAGCAACCCATTAAAATGATCAATATTGTCATGCGTCACAATCACATCATCAACCCGATGAACCCCAACAGCCCGAGCTGCCCGGCGCATCTCCATCCCAACTCGACGATCAAGCGAACCACAATCCCAAATCAGCCCTTCGCCACCCGATTGAATCAACACTCCAGTCCCATCCCCAACATCGAGCATGTCAATCCGAAGCAAAGCCTGATCTCGCATCACCATCGGCGAACCAACCGCCCACACAAGCAACCCAATCCCCACCATAAATCCACGAGCCCTGCCCATCTTCCACTTGCCCGTCACCATCGCCCCAACCCATGCCGTCGCAACGAGAGTCCAAACCCATCCAAACGAACCCACCGGCACCGATGACCACCCCAGACCATCAACCCACTGAATCAACCCACTGACCACCCGACTCAACCAATCCGACACGCCGATCGTTTCGTTGGCTAACTCAGGACTGAGCACACCAATCGCGATCTGTCCATAGCCGATCACCATCAGCCCCACAACCAGCGGAATCAACACCAGCGACACAACCGGCGCCAGCACACTCACAATCCCTGCGTGATACGCAATTGCAGGCATCGCTGCTGCCCAACATGCAAAGTTCCCCTTGACTGTTTCAAACACACCCACTTGCAACTTACCCAACACGCCACGATCCGCGTTCATCTTGGCAGCTACAAAAGTTGATCCGTTGAATACCCCCATGTCCTGACGATACGAGCGCATTACCAATAACCCCGTAATCCCCATGCTCAACTGATACCCAAGCGAGAACACATCCATAGGCCTCCAAATCAAAAGCCCAACCCCCACCCACGCCAGCACCGTCAACCGATCATACCGTCGACCAAACCAGCCCGAAATCATCAGCACACTCACAATCACCCCCGCGCGCACAATCGGAGGACGCATCGGAATCACCAACACACCAAGCACCAGAATCGTGACGATGATCACCGATTCAACCCGCGGATGTTCGCCGATAAGACGAATCGCAAGCACCCCCAACAAAATTACCAGCGACAGATGAAAACCAGAAATCGCCAACACATGCGCCACGCCCACGCGCTGAAACGACTCATACACCTCATCAAAACTCGGATCACGCTCACCGAGCAGCAGCGCCCCGAGCACCGAACGATGGGCAAGGGCTCCATCCGAAATATCATCAATTTCAAGCCCAAGAGCCCCCAACGCCCGAACCCGAAGCGCCCCGCGCCAACCAAGCAGCACCCCTTTCGCCCCCCCGACCAATCCCACATGCTCGATGCGCCTCATCATCGACCAATCCGTCACCGCCACCGTCCCCACCCGTCCCGACTGCGCATTGAGTGCCCCCCAATCCAAATCACCGAAGTTGCGAGCACTGCCTGCAGCTGAAAACATCCCCAAAACCTCAACCCGATCACCCGCACCAAACCCTCCACCATCTGCAAAACCCTCGTCAGGCAAAATCAACTTGGCAATTCCCGAAGTTTCAACCCATGACCCACGCCCACGCACATCGGTCATGTACACCCGATCAACCGCGATGCGCGTCCGGACCTGCCGACTTGTCCACATCGGCGGATCACCTGCTGACACGGACATCATCTGCGTCTGAACCGGGTCGATGAGGACCCCCTGAATCTCAATGGGCACGCTCGAATCAACAGCACCCGCGCCCACCAATCGATCAAGCCGATCCGTCGGCCGCTCGTGTATCCTCAACTGTACAAGTCCTCCGCCCATCGCCATCATCCCGAGCACAAGCATCGCCGATTTCCATCGCCCACGAAACACGATCGAAACGCCCAAAATTCCACACGCCATACTCAGCCACACCAACGAAGAAATCGCCGGGAACTGACGAACAACGAGTATCCCGACAATCATCGCTCCCAACGCAAAGAAGGCCCGTTGACGCGCTTGCTGGACAAATGAAACGCTCATCAATCTGTTGTACCCGTATTGCCCACCCGATGCACACCCTAACGATCCAATATCGTTCCAGACACGCAAAAAGAACCCCGCATGGTGCAGGGTTCTTTGAGAAAATCATCGCAGGTGAGCCACGAAAGTAATTGGCTTGCTCAATTCACCGTCCCCAAGATATCGTCGAACTCACTGGCAAGATCGCCGGTGATGAACTTTCCATCGTCATCGGTGAGCCGATCAGTGCTTTCACCAATTTTGTAGTTATTTCCAAAATCCAGGTGGAACTCGCCACCTTCGGTGTGGGCGTTCTGGTTCCATCCCTTTTCGTTGGTCGAGAAGTAGTACCCATCAACGCCAGCGGACTGGACAATCAATCGTCCACGCGCGCGGGCAGGATAAATCTCATCAAAAGCAACAGCCTCGAGTGTTTGCCCTGCTTCGAGCAGGTAGTACGACGGACTGGCCAACATCGCCGTCAGTGTGCGGATCCGGTCGATCCCATCAATCGCAGCACCTTGCGGATCTTGGGGGCTCAGTGCGCTCAGTGCCCGCTGATTGGCGCCCGAGTCGCCCACATTTTCCGCTTCGTCACCAAAGAAAGTCTCGTTTGAAGCCAAGTAAAACCACGCAGGCCCATCGTCGGCATCGGTCCCGTCAGAAGTCAGCGTGGCAAACTGGCGATATACATCATCAGGATCGTCCACATCGGGGTCGATCGACCCACGCGAACTCTCATCCTTGACCCAGGCCAAAAGCGGGTTACCAAAAGCATCAACCACATCAAGCATCAACTCCTGCCCATCATTACCCGGGTTCTGAGGCGCCTGCTGACGAGCTTCGTGATCCATCGTGCGGATAAAATTCTTGTCCGGTGCAAAGTACGCTCCCTTTGAACCAATCAGATTGATATTGACAATCACAGGTTTGCGAACAGCATCACCCACAAAGGGCGCAATGGCAATGATCCCCTGGGCCGGATTGGGCGCAGGCACGCCGTCGTCGTCCATGCGTCCAAGAATCGCGTCAGGCCCGCCAAGCTCGAGCATGACATTCTCCATCGCCGACATACCTGATTCGATATTCTGCTGCCCCCCCATCTCATAAGACGAGAAATACCCCGGCATCCGCGAACCATGATCGTTCGAAAACGAACTCGCCGCATTGGTCAACGCATTGATCATGCTCTGAGTACCCGACTTGAGCCCTGCCTGTCGAGCCCCGCTCAATGCAGGGAGCAAAATCGCCATCAACAAGGCGATGATCGCAATGACCACCAACAACTCGACGAGTGAAAACGCCGACCGACGCCCCGGTACAATGGCTCTGGTTCCTGTGTGCTCAATCGACATGAAAAATAGCTCCGCCCGATTCTCAAAGTGTTCAACCCAAGTGCGCAAAACAGCCGCCGACCAAGCATACCCACACACACGCCCGGCGTCGTCCCCACAACGATATACGAACCATTCTTCCCAACGGATGCCACCAACCCACACATCCCAAAGAACAGGCAACCTCGCCCCCTAACAAAGCACAGCCCGCCTCACAACATGAATCCCAACAGCACCAAAATCAACCCAAACACCCCAAGCACCATCCACAACGACACCGATTGGGGCACTTCACCAAAATACCACCCACATTGAGGGCACATCTCGGCCTGGTCATAGATCATCGCCCCACAGTTAGGGCAGGAGTCCATCTCGTCACCAAACCGATCAAGATCCTGGGCCGAGGGACCTTCCGGGTCTAAACCTTCCGACAAATCCCAATCTTGGTCGAACGCGTGCTGATCCGGGCTCATCATCGATTCTATCGCCAAACCGGCAAAGATTTGCAAATTTTGATCAAACAACATCTTACGCATCATCCATCCCCCTCTTCGTCCGATCATACACCCATGAACATCGGCAGCTTCGCGAACTTCAACTTCGGCATCCGTGCCTTGGCCCAGAACCAAGAGCAAGTCACCGAGTCCCTCGAACGATTGGCCACAGGCAAACAAATCAACCGCGCATCGGATGACCCCTCAGGCATGATCACTGCCGAACAACACAAAGTGCGCATTTACTCCATCGAATCCCAACTCAAAACCTTCAATCAAACCCAGTCCTACCTGGGCGCCAAAGAAGGCGGACTCTCGGTCATCAACGAAAAAGTCATCGAACTCAACGAACTTGTCATCCGCGCAGCCAACAAAGCAGGCAACACCGACGAAGAACAAGATGCCCTCGCACTCGAAATCAACGCCGTCCTCGATTCCATCGACACCATCGCCCAGACCACCACATTCAAAGGGCGATCCGTCCTGAGTGAATACACCTCCGGCTCGATCGCCGAGGGACTCGGTACCTTGGCAACCCTCGCCTTTGAAGACCCAGAAGCCGCCCAAATCCTCGCCCAAGAAAGCGTCGATAAAGTCGCCCGCACCCGAGGCGCCATCGGCAACCGGCTCAACGAGATCAACACCCAACGATCCCTCCTTTCCGAAGAACTCATCAACCTCACCGGCTCACTCTCCTCAATCGAAGACACCGACTTCGCCACCGAGGCGGCCAAATTCGTCCGCGCCCAAATCCTCGAACAAGCCTCCATCATGGCCATCGACATCAACCGACAAAGCGCCCAACAAGTCCTCGGCCTGCTCAAAAGCGCCACCGACATGGCCAGCGCCATCACCTAACCCCCCCCCCGCCCCCTTGATCTCTTTTCTTCCGCGCCCCCCCTGTGTGCGTTGGAGCCAATCTTCTCTTTTCTCCCCTCGCCCCACCTTGTTATCGGCCCACCTCATCTTCGCCACCTTCACTCACCGACACACCCCCACAACATCTCTCCCCATTTCGCCTCCCACCTTGCATGACCGGCGGTGCAATTGGACACTCACATTCATGTCCAGCATCACCCCCGCCACATCGCTCCTCCTGACCCATAACCTCAACGCCAACAACCTATCCGCAATGAGCACCCTCGAGCGCCTCGCCACCGGCAGCGCCATCAACCGCGCCAGTGAGAACCCCGCAGGACTCATCGCGTCCGAGAACTTTGCTGCACGCCTCAATGTCATCCAAACCCAAATCTCCGCAACAGAACGCAACATCTCCGTCCTCAACACCCAAGATGCCAATCTGGGCGTCACACTCGAAAACATCTCCGATCTCGACGGCCTCGTGATTCAAAGTGCCAACGCCGGCGGCTTGACCGGATCAGAAATGGACGCCATCCAGACACAAGTCACAGGTATCCTCACCGGCATCGACCGCATCGCCTCGGCCACCGGCATCGACATCACAAACGAAGTCACCACCGAAATGGTCATCGGCACCGACGAAACCACAGGCGATCCAATCACCGAAACCGTTTCGCTCGCCGAACTCGCGCGCGTACTCGAAACCGATCCAGAAGCGGCCCAACGGCTCGTCGAAGGTGCCCGTCAAGCCCTCGTCACCGCTCAAGCCCAAGTCGGCATCGAAGCCAGGGCTGCCGAATCTGAGCGACGAGTCCTCGAAGAAGAGCAAATCAATCTCGCCCGCGCCTACTCCCAAACCCGCGATGCCGATTACGCCCGAGAGAGCTCAAACATGATCCGCTCACAAATCCTGACCCAAGCATCGGTCTACACCATCCTCGCCCAACGACAGAGCGACGGGATGCTACTGGGTTTGCTCAGCGATATCACAGCCTAAACCGGCCAGCACTGCCCTCGGAATAATCGGAACACGAACAGGAAATTTACCCCCAAAACACAGGCTTTCCGACAAGTTCAATTGGACAATCAAGGTAGTCCCAGCGGGTGTGGATACTTCTCTGGTGTCGGCGGTTGGTGCACTCCGAGCATCGCCAATCTCCGCGAAGTATCCCCTGCACAGGCCCCGCGCCAACACCCCCGGCGCGGGGCTTTTTTCTTTTTATACCTGCCTCGCTTTCCCGAAGCCCTGACGGCGAAAACAGACGGAAGAAGGCTTCTTCCCCAGGCCTACACTCCCACCACATGCCTCTCAACCACCACTCCACCTGCGTACTCAAGTTCACCGACACCCTCGCCGACATCAACGGCGTATGCCGATTCATCCAAAATACCGCCCAAGCCGCACACGACACCAACCGCAATCTCAAGGTCTTCACTTCCACACGCATGCACATGCCCGATGGCGACAACCTCGTCAACTTTGAGCCCATCTTCGCAATGAAAATGCCCGGCTATGAAACACTCGACTTCGCCCTCCCCCCACTCATCGCCATGCTTCGTGCTGCCGATGCCTTCCGACCCGATCTCATCCACATCTCCACCCCAGGTCCCGTCGGCATGGTCGGCATGCTGGCTGCCAAACTCATGCACATCCCCATCACCGGCGTCTACCACACCGACTTCCCCGCCTACATCGACGAGCTTTTCAACAATCCATTGGCCTCTTCAGCAACTCGCCTGCTCATAGGCGCCTTCTATAAACAATTCCGATTCGTATTCGCACGCTCTGACGACTACGCCCGCCGCCTCGAATCCATCGGCATCCACAAAAATAAACTCCTCCGCCTCACCCCCGGGTTCGACAACACCAAGTTCGATCCAACACTTCGCGATCCCAACATCTGGAATCAACATGCCATCGCGACCGATTCGATCAAAGCTGTGTTCTGCGGACGCGTGAGCACCGAAAAAAACCTGCCAATGCTCGAAGCTATCTGGCCCAGCATTGTGAGCCGAATCGAGCAGGCTGGCAAAACCATCGACCTCATCATCATCGGCGACGGTCCATACCGCACACAAATGGAATCGAACCTCAAAAACCAACACGCCCACTTCCTCGGGTTCCGCAAAGGCCACGAACTCGCCACCCTCTACGCTTCGTGTGATCTCTTCATCTTCCCTTCCACCACCGACACCCTCGGGCAAGTCGTCATGGAATCGCAAGCTTCAGGCTTGCCCGTCATCGCCACCAACCAAGGTGGCCCAAAGGAAATCATCAACGATGGCCATACCGGGTTCGTCCTCCCAGTCGACACACCCGGTGCACATGCACGCTGGATCGAAACCATCGTCAGCCTCGCTCTTGATGATACCAAACGAAAAGCAATGGGCACCGCCGGCATCAAAGTGATGAAATCCTACACCTTTACCCAATCCTTCGAGCACTACTGGCAAGTCCACGAATCGCTGATATCCTCACCAAAATCAAAACAACCAGAACCAAGAAAATAAATGGCAATGACAAAAAAATAAATGGCAATGACAAAAAATAGATAGATGATAAAAAAGCGGCTCGTCTCTTCCGAACAGGGGGCCGGGGCCTTCTTCGATTGCCTCGCTCAACCCCCACTCAACCCCCCATCGGCAGCGCCTGCCCCCCCTCGTAACGATCCACAGGCCACGCGATCCACAATACAAAAACACAATAATAAATACAAAAAAGCCGCTGCCCATCGCAGCCGGTGTCAGCGTCCGAAACCCTGATCAACAGGGGGGGGCCTCGAGCCAGAGCCCGACCTTCCACTCGAAGGAGGCCCGGTCATTGCCTGGCATGCTTTGGCTCCCGATCAGAGACTCAAAGGGTTCGAACTTATCTGACCGACCACGATGGGCAGCGTTTACAGCACCATACCACACCCCCCCCCAGTCCTGATCCATCAATTTTCAATTCCACACACAATTCTCCCCATTGCCTTTCTCTAATGTCCGGCCAACCCAATTTCTGCCGATATCCGCAACTCTCCCCGTTCTCGAGGCGTATCGTTCATCACAACGGGTCCAATTCTCGCGCTGTCTCTCAAAATTGCACCTCTTCAAGCCAGAAGAGCCCATGCAACCTGTGACAGCGGGCGAATTTCTCGCTATGCTCGTTGCTCAATCACCATACACAAATCCGAGGCCTTGCCATGAAGAATACACCACGCACCCTTCGCCGTACGCTCGCCACCGCCTTGCTCGGAGGTACCCCACTGCTCCTCGTCGGGTGTTCTTCTGGACCGTCGCACGCAGGCGATATCAACTCTATTCGCTGGGACCCCACACCCGCCATGCATACCTTGGCCGAACGCGACTCCGATCGAATCAACACCCACGCCTATATCAAAGATTCGAACCTGCGTATGATCTCAACCGACCTTGATCGTGTCTTTTTCATGGATCGCCCATCGCGACTCTACATGGGCATCAAACCCTAACCTCTCCCCATACAGCTTCTTCTGTCTCCCTTTTAACCACTCTTTTTTACCTGCGCCTTGATTTTTCAGCACCGCCTTTCACCGCAACCAATCATTGGCTCCTTCGATATGACTCAGAAGAAGTCGCTGCACGGTCATACACCCCACACCCAAAAAACGGTTGACAAACAAGCAAAAAACACCCGAACTCGGGTGTTTTTACAACATCTCTTTTACAAATGCTGGCACCACTTTTCACTTTGAGCCTTTCGGCACTTCCGCAAAAACCCTCCTCATGGATACCAAGAGGCAGTCAGCAAAATCAAGCCCCTCAAAAAATGCCAAAGAACTATTTGGCAGTATACCGTCCGCGTGCAACTTTCTTGAACATCTTCTTTTCACGAATCAGCGCCTGATTCACAATTGTACGGAAATTGGCAGCCGTCGTAATATATCCGGCCTTTTGTACCGCCCGGGTTGCCTCCGTAACGGACATCGTCTTGCCGTCAAGCACCTGAACGAGTGAATCGACAAGGTTCATTTCGTTGCGAGGTCGACGCCGAATCCGACCCGATGCCCCCAATGCACCAACCGACCCCAGCTCGGAATCAATCTTGGCCAACTCATCGAGAAGCTTTTCTCGCCGTCGTTCGAGTTTACGGATTCCTCGCTCACGCCGTTGAAGTTCGGCCTGAAGTTCACCGAAGGACATGCTGTTGGCAGAAATTTTGACCGGTGCTTTTGTTTTTTGTTTTCGTGGTGCTGTTTTTTTAGCCATTGTTGTCATTCTTTCATATTGGATGTGCTGCTCAAGAGTAATACGGCACTCATACCGCCCACGCATAGATGGCAGGATGAGTATAAAAAAGATATGTCACCAAAATGAGGAGAAATGATAGTCCCGCAAGTAACCCTATTCTCATATTTTTGCTCATATTTGAACATTTGAACGCACTTCAAAGCAAATTCAAGCCCCGTCCCACCCATTTCCCGGTACACCTTGTTTCGAAAAGGCGCTGTCATTCGCTTAACTCATCAGTACCTCGTACACCAAGCCGATTCAGCAACCCGTCAAAATGATCAAGATCGTAAAACTCGATGACAATACACCCTTTCGTACCTGATCGATCAGTCTTGAGTTTCACTTTGGTCCCAAGCTCTTCACCAAGCCGGTCCTCTAAATCTTTGAGCACCGACTCAACCCGCGAAACAACCCCATTTGTATTGCCAACGACCATTGGTGTTTCTGAGGTGTTTTGATTGGCATTGGATGCGGCCATGTTTTCAAGTAGACGAACATTCCACCCATCCTTAAGTGCCTGCTGCGCCAACTTGAGCCGTCGATCGGGATCGTTACACGAAAGAAGCGCCTTGCCGTGTCCGGCGCTGAGTTCTCCGGATGCGATCAAGGTTTGAATTTCCTCGTCGAGCTCGATCAACCGAAGCAGGTTGGCCACAGACGATCGACTGATCCCAACCTTTGCCGCAATTTGTGCTTGGGTCATCGAAAAATTCTTGACCAACCTTGCAAAGCCATTGGCCCGTTCAATCGGATTAAGATCTTCACGTTGGATGTTTTCAATCAAGGCAAGCTGCGCCGATTGCAGGTCATCAGCATCGAGCACGATCGCTCGAATGCGAGGCTGCCCTGCCTGAACACTCGCACGCCACCGGCGCTCTCCCGCAATCAGTTCGTACACACCATCACCTACCCAACGCACCACGATCGGTTGCATTAATCCATGCTCAACAATCGATTGGGCAAGTTCTTCGATTGCCTCGTCTGAAAAAAAACGCCGAGGCTGATGGGGATTGGGCCTAATATGAAGCACATCGAGTTCAACAACCTGCCTGTCTGCTCCCTCTTCAAGAGAAACCCCACCACCCACCCCTGTGTTCGTGTTTTGGCCGACCGTTGGGTTTGGCACCCGAATTGGGGCCCCTCCTCCTTGTTCCACCAGAGCACTGAGTCCCCGCCCAAGCTTTGACCGGGCCCGTTTTGTTCGCCGTGGAGGCGTGGTGGGGTGAGGACGAGGATCAGGATGAGGGTCAGGAATAGGGGTGCTCATTGAATGCCTCCTTGTTTGACAGATTTGAAATGCAATGGACTTCATAAAAAGGATAGCCGATTTCTCAAGGCATAGCATGGATCATGGGATCAAAGCATACCACCGAACTCATCGTCCGCGGGCTCCTGCTCAACCACGGCCGGGTATTGATGTGCCGAAACAATAAGCACAACTACTGCTATCTCCCCGGCGGCCATATTGAATTCGCCGAAAAGGCCCGCGACGCACTCCGTCGTGAGCTCAAAGAGGAAACCGGACTCGATGCCCAAACAGGCCCGCTGCTGCTCACCACCGAGCAATGCTTTGATGACGGCCAGCAAGTTCACCACGAAATCAATGTCGTGTTCCATGTGGAACAATTGGGCCTGTCAAAAACGCCACCCGAAACGGTACCGACACTCGAAAACAAAATCGACTTTGTCTGGATCGAACTGGCCCAACTCCCCGAGACCGATGTCCGCCCCAGCGAGATCAAAGCCTGGCTGATGAGTGGGGGCGCCACCCAAGCATCCCAAGGTCCCTGGCTCAGCGGGTTCGATTCCCCCCCCGCCCCCCCCCCTACTCCTACCACCACCAACAACACCAACACGAACGGTTCAGCCGCACATTGACCCGCCTGTTTGGGGGGGCAGCAAACCGCCTTCAGCATTGATGCTGATTCTGATTCCAACTTCAGCCTTCTGCTTGAATGAGGGCTCCATTGGGTCGAGATAAACGCTCGATGCCTTCGTCAAGTCCCAATCCTGCCCTTACCCCTGAGCGATCCGAGATACACCCATCGCCCTCACTGTCGGCTTCGGTGCTCGACGAAATCGAGCAGATAGGCTCCTTCCTGAGCTCGATCGAATCTCATTTCGACCAAGCTTCGAGCCTCGCCGAGCTCGGCGTGTTCTCCTCGATGTTTGCCCATGAAGTCAATAACCTGATGACCCAGGTCGGTGGCCGGGCCCAAATGGCATTGATGAATATGGATCGACCCGAAATGGTCGTCCGGGCACTCGAGCTCGCCTGCCATGCAAGCACCCAGATCGCCCAGCTTTCTGAGATTTTTCTCGAATCTGCCGACACCGATTCACCTCATGCCGATCAATACAGCCTGTGCGATATCCACAAACGGGCAATTGAGTTCCTTGCTGACGAGGATGTCCAAGCATATGGCTTGACCCTCGAAGTGAATCCGGCCGATCTCAAGGTGTCAATTTCACCCATTCTGCTTCAACAGGTGCTTCTGAATCTTTACCTCAATGCGATCAGGGCCATTGAAGAGTCGGTTTCATCTGGGCCTCACCAAATCATAACCCAAATTGAGCAGATCATACCTGAAGGTAATTGTTCCCCGTGGAACATGCCTCAGATCAGAATCACGGTTACGGACACTGGAATTGGGATGGATCCCCAGCAGGTCGAGCAAGTATTTCGTGCCCCATCTCGTCGACCATCGATCCAAGGCACCATTCGTTCCAGTGGCCGCGGACATGGGCTCGGATTATCAGTGTGTCAAAAATTGCTTACCCAAGCTGGTGGGAGTATCAAAGCCAACTCGAGCCCGGGCAAAGGCACCGAGATCACCATAACCTTACCCAGTTCCAACTCCAGTTTGACTCCACCCCTGACTTGCCCTTGACTTGCCCTTGACCTGCCCTCCCCCGGTCTGTCCTTGATGAATGATTGAAGTTCAAACATCGGCAACAGGCACGATATCGCCTGCGAGGAACTCAACCTGAACTGCATCGCCGGGTTCGGGGTGTACAGCTGAGGTTGAGCCAAAGGGATTCATCTCCGCGATTTTGATCGGCGGGCAACCTTTGATTTCAACGAGATGCTGGGCGGTTTCACCAAGATAGGTCGTATCTAAGAGTTTGCCTGGCAAGGTGTTAGGCTCACCACCTTTGCGCAACCGAATCGCCTCGGGGCGGATGGAGAGCAGGTTTCGTTCGGCATTTGTCCCCTCTCGCCGTGGTCCGAGGAATTGTCCTGCTTGAACTTGGTAGGTGGAGGCATGGTCCGTGCCATCGACGGGTTGGGCTTCGATGAGGTTGGTTTCGCCGAGGAACTCGGCGACGAATCGGGTCTTGGGCGAACGATAGAGCTCGCGAGGGGTACCGACCTGCATGATTTTGCCCGATCGCAGCAGCGCCACGCGATCGGCCATCGAAAGCGCCTCTTTTTGATCATGCGTCACATAGACGGTGGTGATACCCGAAGCTTTACAGACATTGCGGATTTGGTGGCGGAGATCATTGCGAAGTTTGGCATCAAGGTTTGATAAAGGTTCGTCGAGCAGAAGGACATCGGGTTTGATGACCAATGCGCGGGCCAAGGCGACGCGTTGTTGTTGTCCGCCTGAGAGCTCGTTGGGTTTGCGATGGGCGTAGGCTTCCATTTGTACCGCTGCGAGTGCTTCGAGAACGCGCTGGTCTTTTTCGGGGTTGGGAATTTTGCGGACATTGAGCCCAAAGGCCACATTGCCTGCGACCGTCATATGAGGCCAAAGGGCATAGGACTGGAAGACCATCCCAGTGTTTCGCTTGTTGGGGGCGTTGTGTGTGACATCTTTGCCATCGAAGGCGATTTGGCCGCTGGTGGGATCGATGAATCCGGCGATCATACGCAGGAGTGTTGTTTTGCCACACCCCGAAGGGCCCAAGAGGAAAAAGAGCTCCCCAGGTTCGATGGTCAATGTGAGATCATCGACGGCTGCGGTTGCTTTGGAACCCGAGCCGAAGATTTTGACGAGGTTATTGATCGTAATTTGTGTACCCATGGCGGAACATCATAGCGATGCAATGGTGGTAGACTCTTGGCGTGACGAGCAACAAAGCGCAATCTTTCTCTGACGGCATGCAGGTTCCGAGGGATCCACTGGACCGGCTTCGCTCGTATCGCCAGCATCCTGACCGGGCTCGCGGACTCGGTGAGGACTTGGCTGTTGTGCTGCATTCGACGAAGAAAATTTCTGTAAGCGAGCAGGCCGCAGGTGAGGCTTGGGGCGCGTTGGTCCCGGATATGATTGGGGAGTGTACCCGGATTGGCGGTTTTCGAGCGGGGAAATTGATTGTGCTGGTCCCCAGCAGCGCCCATCGGTATACGGTGGATCGTTGGCTTGGTAGTGGGGGATTAAGGGCGTTACAGGAGTTGGCCCGAGTGCCTATCGGGGGTGTGATCCTCAAAATTACGCGAGAATTTGATCGAATCTGAGAAACCCGTCGAGATTCCTGTGAAAACCCTTTGACAAGCTCGCCGATTTCGGGGATGCTGGTGCATCGTCGGCGTCGTGGTCGTCGATGACAATTGATCCCACACTTGGACCGATCGCTCCAGATGATCGCCTGCGCTGCACACGCACGCAATCACACGGGACGATTTGGATTTTCGGTATACCCGCTCTGCACTTTGGGTATTTCGATTGGCTGGTGTGGCGGTGATGTGTTCTGTTGACGACTACTCCTCCTGGGTATGACAACAGAACACTCCGGGCGGTGTCTTCTCGTGGGGATACCGCCTTTTTTGTGCCCTTTTGTGCAAGTACCTCTGGAAGATTGAGGATGAAATCTGCACGCATCTTCTTTCTGTATTTGGCTTTGGCTGCCAGAGTGGCGGTTCGGGGATGAGAAGCCGCCAAATTGCGGTTGGTGTGTGGGGTACTGGTCAAATAGAGGTCTTTGGAATATGGCGCGCAGTTTGCATCTGGTGAGGTGTTGATTGGTGTTCTTTTGGCAGGATGCGAATCGGCCTTGATAAAGGAGACCCGCCATGTCGATGGATAAACTGACCACGCTTGCTCAAGAAGCACTCGCCAAAGCTCAGCAGGTTTCGATGGGGGCGTCGAATCCAGAGGTGGGGGGGCTTCATGTGCTCGATGCATTGATCGAAGATGCCAATGGACCTGTCGTGGCGATTTTGAACAAGATCGGCGCGCCGGTGGCACAAATGGTGCAGATTGCCAAGTCCGAGCTCGGTCGGCTCCCCAAGACTTCATCGGGGGCCGGATCGAGCGGGCGCGAAATCATGGAGATTCTGGGCAAGGCCGACGCAGCGGCGACGGCGATGGGCGATCAATTCATCTCATGCGAGCATTTACTGATCGCGCTCACCGAGATCGGAGGCAGCGCCGGCGAAGTGCTCAAGGTGCACAATGTAGATACAAAGTCAGTCAAAGCAGCGATCGAAGAAATCCGCAAGGCATCAGGGGTAAGCCATATTACCGACCCCAACGCGGAAGGTTCGTTCGAGTCGCTCAAGAAGTATGGGATTGATCTGACCGACCAGGCGCGTGAGGGCAAGATTGACCCGGTGATCGGGCGTGACGAGGAGATTCGGCGGTGCATGCAGGTGCTTAGTCGGCGTACGAAAAATAATCCTGTGTTGATCGGTGAGCCGGGTGTTGGGAAGACCGCGATTGTCGAAGGGATTGCCTTGCGAATTGTCAATGGCGATTGCCCCAGCGGCATGAGCGATAAACGGATCATCGCGCTCGATGTCGGGTTACTCCTCGCCGGTGCCAAATATCGCGGAGAATTTGAGGATCGGCTCAAAGCAGTTTTGCGCGAAGTTGAGGGCAGCGACGGGCAGGTAATTCTGTTTATTGATGAGTTACACACGATCTTGGGTGCAGGGGCAGCCGAGGGTGCGGTAAGCGCGGGGAACCTGCTCAAGCCTGCCTTGGCCCGCGGCGGGCTGCGCGCCATTGGGGCGACAACGCTTGATGAGTATCGTAAGCACATTGAAAAGGATGCGGCGTTTGAGCGCCGTTTCCAGAAGGTACTTGTCGAGGCGCCCAGTGTTGAAGAAACGGTTGCGATCTTGCGCGGACTCAAGGATCGGTACGAGACGCATCATGGGGTACGGATTCAGGACGGGGCCATTCTGGCTGCGGCGAGCTTGAGCGATCGGTACATCACGGAAAGATTTTTACCTGATAAAGCGATTGACCTGATTGATGAGGCAGCCAGTGCGTTGCGGATGGAAATCGACTCGATGCCGACCGAACTCGATGAGTTGCGACGGAAAATCATGCAACTCGAAATCGAGCGTGAAGCACTGAAACTTGATGAGGGAAGTGAAGGGAACAAGAAAGAGATTGAGCGGGTTGAGGAAGAACTCGCGGGATTGCGTGAGCAGAACAATGCACTCAGTGCCCGCTGGGAAGAAGAAAAACGAGACCTCGATGTGGTCCGACACATCAAAGGGGAGATCGAGCACAAACGCGTTGAGCTCGAGCAGGCCCAGCGAATTGGCGATCTTGAATGCGCAGCGCGGATTCAATATGGCGATCTTGTTGAGCTTGAGAAACAGCTCGAAGAGGCCGAGGCCAATATTGACCAGCGGGCGGCTTCGGGTGAACTGCTCATTAAGGAAGAGGTTGATCCCGAATCAGTGGCCAAGATCGTCGGGCGATGGACCGGAATACCAGTATCACGGCTGGTTGAATCCGAACGGGACAAGCTTGTACAAATGGAAGATCACCTCAAAGCACGCGTGGTTGGGCAAGATGATGCGCTCACGGCGGTGGCTGATGCGGTGCGTCGATCGCGAGCAGGGCTTGGCGATCCGACCAAGCCGATCGGGAGTTTCTTGTTCCTTGGGCCAACAGGTGTGGGCAAGACCGAGACTTGCAAGGCACTAGCAGAGTTCTTGTTCGATACTGAAGATGCGCTTGTGCGGATTGACATGAGTGAATATATGGAGAAGCACGCGGTGAGTCGGCTCATCGGTGCGCCTCCGGGGTATGTCGGGTATGAAGAGGGCGGAGCATTGACCGAAGCGATTCGGAGAAGGCCTTATGCGGTGATCCTGCTCGATGAGATTGAAAAGGCGCATCCGGATGTGTTCAATGTGCTGTTGCAGCTCTTGGACGATGGTCGGCTGACCGACGGGCAAGGGCGAACGGTTGATTTCAAGAACACGATCGTGGTGATGACGAGTAATATTGGCAGCCAGAAGATTTTGCAGATGGCTGAGCACGGTGCTGAGGACTGGGAAATCGAGGCAGCAGTGCGTGATCTGATTCGGCGTGGTCCTGGAGCTGATCTTGATGCTCAGGGTATGAAGCCTGATCTTGAGACCGGGAAGATGAATGTGAATCTTGATGTGGGGATGCGCGAGCAGTTCTTCCGCCCGGAGTTGTTGAATCGGATTGATGAAACGGTTGTGTTCCATCAGCTCGGCAAGGAGACGCTTATTGGGATCGCTGATATTCTCCTTGGATCGTTGCGTGATCGGTTGGCAGCTCGTGGGATTGAGTTGTCATTGACCAGTGCGGCAAAGGAGCAGCTGATCGCGGAGGGGTTCGATCCGGCGTATGGTGCTCGTCCTCTTGCTCGTACGATTCAAAGGCGGATTGAAAACCCGCTGGCGAGCCGAATTTTGGCTGGAGAATTTGAATCGGGTGATCGAGTGACTGTTGATGCCAGTGGGCCAAGTTTTGTCTTTACGCACTCAACGGAAGACCCGTCCAAGCAGGCGGTGTAGTCCTTGTGCGATTGAAGTTGAAGTAAAAATCGGATAATCAAAAATCGAGACCGTCGAGAGCGTAGGGGTGGAAATAATCCGGATGATTGTTCATGTGGGCTGTTGTTTTGACGCACGCTTTGCGGTCTTCACGGACAACTGACGGGCTGCCAAGGATCAAGCGGCGAGGGGCGACCAAGAAACTCATTGTCAGTTTACGATGCATAAAAATGACCACACACACGGCGAGGGGGTTGGGCGACAAGATTTGCAAACTTAAATTCGCACCACCACAGAAAGCGAATCATGCATTTTGCCCATTGACCAGGCAGAAGAGGAGGCGGGACTCAAGAACGAACCTGTTGGCAGAGAGCATTTTGTTTGAAAACAGCTTTTGTCGCGTAATTTCGCGAAAAATTCAGAAATCAAAAAAGAAACTTCTCGCCATTGCAACCGCATGAAAAAGGGTGCGTATGGAGATGCGGTCTGATCTGACCGAGCATGAGAATGAGTTGTATGTTTGCTCATTTTTTGAGTTGTGTCTCTTTGAGCGTTGTCTTTGTTCCCTTTATCTTTGGCAAGCGCCGTTCAGTATTGAGTTGATAGCGGGATTCCACTCACTGGTATCGACTGCATGTGTGCGTTTGGGAGTGGCGCTTTTATCGGGCGTGCCTTTGCGCCGGTTCTTCATTCCCAGAATCGACGAGTTCACAGAATCGAGTCCATAGTGTGCTGCGTGCTGCCCGACGCCGGGTGGGTAGAAGATTCTGGTCTTGCATTCTTTGTAGGCTAGGGTTTGACGAGGAGGGGTTTGACGCGGAGGGAAACTGAAACTGTTTGGCTTATCTATCGGTTCGCCAGCAAATTGAATGGGTTAACTTGATCGCCAGGCATGACCGCGTGTGTGCAAGCGGATACGCCTGGACTATATCCTGCGACCATCTGTGTGCTGTTTGGAGCGGATTCGCTGGGATATGGATGGGTCGGGTGTGTCGAGGGGAGAGAGGATGCCCCGGCCTATAAAGGTTGTCGCCGAGGTGGATGACTGGCGACAACACTGATGCCGAGCTGGGATGTCCCCCCCCAGCTCGGTTTTTTCATTGAGGGAATGGACTGGGACTGGCGCGAGGTTGTGTCTGATGATGCGTGCATCTGACGGAAGAAGGCAAACCATCTCAGACAGAACCTGATGGAGGAGAAACGGAAGAAAAACACAGAGATACAGAGAATGGTTTTTTTACCCGAGGAGCGTGAAGGGCTCGAAGGAGGAGATTGGAGGAGACTTCGTCACCTGCATGGCACCGGCACCGGGACAATCTCTTCTTTGTGGCTTTGGTGTTCTTTTCTCCTACCATGGAGCATGGACTTGGATTCTTCGGCACAACCTCTTGGCCCAGCGGTATTTCGGGCTCGGCATCGGATTCGAACTCGAGCGGAGTTTGAGGCGGTGTTTGAGGCCAAGATCCGCAAATCTTATGGCCCCATCACCGTTTTTGTGCTTGCAACAGGCCGCAACGAGCATCGGCTTGGGCTTTCAGTTGGGCGCAAGGTGGGCCACGCGGTGGTGCGCGGGCGGTTCAAGCGCATGATGCGTGAGGTGTTTCGGCTTTATCGTGGGCGGCTGCCTGTCATTGATGGTGGGGGGCATTATGACATCGTGGTGACGACCCGCAGGCATGAGATACTCGGGCTTGAGGCTTATGCTCGGTTGTTTGTTCAGGCGGTTGAGGCGGCTCATCGGGTGCATGAGAAACGGACAAAGCAAGCAGCAGGTGGGCAGAAGGATGAGTGAGCACACTCAACTTGGGATCTGGTCGCGGATTGGGAACTGGCCATTTTTGGGGATGATTTATCTGTATCGGGTGACGCTCTCGCCTTTTCTTGGTGGGCAATGTCGATTCGAACCCACCTGTTCGCGATATGGAATCGAGGCATATAAGGCTTATGGGCCTCTCCGAGGGACGATCATGACCGGGAAGCGGATTTTGCGTTGTCATCCGTTTTCCAAGGGTGGATATGATCCGGTGCCGATACCATCATGCAGGCATGAAAAGCATGCAACGGATGGATCAAATGAAAGTGAGCAGGATTGATGAGTCGATTACCAGCAGCCCAACGGCGTGAACAGCTCCTCGATGTGGCAGCCGAATTGTTCTCGGTGCGGGGATACGCCGGGGCAACAACGGCCCAGATCGCCAAAGAGGCCGGAATCACCGAGCCGATTATCTATCGCCACTTCAGGTCCAAGCGCGATCTCTTCGTCGCGTTGATCGAACGCACCGGCAGGCAGACACTTGAGCAATGGGAGCGGGACCTCGAAGGGGTCGATGATCCTGGTGCACGATTGACCAAGATTATTGATGAGAATCCGATGGTGTCCGAGAGTGGGCGCAAGGGGTATCGGGTGCTTTTGCAGTCGATCTCAGAGGTCGAGGACCCATTGATTCACAAGGCTGTGTCGGATCACATGACGCGATTGCATGCGTTTATTGTTCGTGAGATCGAGCGGGCCCAAGCGACGCACAAGGTGACGAATCGGTTCTCAGCGGCGGTGATTGCGTGGGTGTTGGTCAATGTGGGGATGGGGTATGGGGTGCTCAGTGCGATGGGGGTGCCCGGACATGGGTTCGATGCTTCGGGGGTGCATGTCAAGGATGTGATGGGGCGTATTCTCGTTGGGCGTGAACATCATCCTGAAAAAAGTATCAGGCCTGCATCGGAAAAGAATGAAGAGTTTGAACATGGGAAGGAAGGGACTGGCCACTAGCCATTGGTCACTGGCCGTGGGGGATTGAAAAAGATCCTTTCCGTCTGCGCAGACGCAGGAAAGCGGCAAGAGGATTGCCATTGTTTGGAAAAGGATGCTCATGCGACAGGTTTATTTGGATCACCATGCGACGACCAAACCCACCGCCCAGGTGGTTTCGGCAATGGTCGAGGGACTTGAATCATGGTGGGCAAATCCGTCGAGTATTCATCGGGCGGGGCAGCAAGCCAAACATGCGATTGAGCGAGCACGGGGAGAAATGGCGTCGTTGCTTGGGGTGAAATCGCGCGAGGTGACTTTTACAGGGTCGGGAACCGAAGCGATTGATTTGGCAATCCGCGGGACGCTGGGCGCCATGTCCAGAACAAACCCGAAGAAGAATGTGATCATCACGACAGCGATTGAGCACAGTGCGGTACTGAATCTATGCCGAGAGCTCGAAAAGACTGGGCGGGCACGGGTGGTGATACTGCCTGCGAATCGCTCGGGAGTGGTTGATGTGGCTGATCTTGAAGCGATCATTGGGGAGTATGCGACCGAGTCCGGGCATGAGGTGGCGTTGGTGTCGATGCAGTGGGTGAACAATGAGACGGGGGTGGTTCAGCCTGTGCATCGGGTGGGGGAAATTTGTGATCGGTGCAATGTGGTGTTTCATTGTGATGCGACGCAGTGGGTTGGGAAGATGCCGACGGATTTGCGCTCTCCCGAGGCGCCTCGGATTGATTTGCTCAACGCATCGCCTCACAAGTTTCATGGGCCCAAGGGGGTGGGGGTGCTGTGGGTTCGGCGTGGGGTGAAGTTGTTGGCGGTGACGCCGGGTTCACAGGAGTTTGGTCGGCGTGGAGGGACTGAGCCGGCGCCTGCGATTGTCGGGGCAGGGGTGGCAGCGGCCCAGGCGCGGATGTGGGTTGAAGAGGCATCGAATCGGTCGGCAGCTGGCGCGTTGCGTGATCGACTCGAACGCGGAGTACTTGGGGCGTGTGCTGGCAGTGTGGTCAATACGACGGTTGGTCCCTCGCTTCGGCTCTGGAGCACGACGAATATTGGATTTCCAAAATTGGAAGCCGAGGCGATATTGTTGTCGCTCTCTGAACGCGGGGTGTATGTGTCGGCGGGCTCGGCGTGCGCGTCGGGTTCGTTGGATCCTTCGCCGGTGCTTGTCGCGATGGGTGTGGATGAACTGATTGCCCATGGTTCGGTCCGAATGAGTGTGGGGCGGGAAACGACCGCGGAGGAAATTGATCGGGCGATCGAGGTTATCGGGCAGGTTGTGCGCCAACTTTCGCGTTCGATGCCTGGGTAAAACGAGACGGAAACTCGGGTTTGGGTGTGGTTTGCGATGCCAAAGTCCGCTAGTGTGAGGCTATGACACAGATGCACTCGGCTTATGAAGACCCGTCGGATCAAATGATCTACCAAGAACCCGAACGAACCAGCATCATGGCCATTTTGAGTATGGTCTTTGGATTTGGGGGGTGCTGTCTGGGATTGACTTCAATCCCAGCTCTTTTTCTGGGAATTTTTTCGCTCGTTGGTATTTCCAAAAGCAACGGGCGCATCGGAGGGACGGGGTTCTCGATCGTGGGGATTCTTGTCGGGTTATTGACACTTGCGCTCTGGGGCGGAGCTTTGGGAGCGGTCGCCTTTGGATTTAAGGAATTCGACCGAGTCTACAGCAGCGGAACCGAGCAGATTTTCCTTGATCTGCAGGCGAACAACTTCGATGCTGTGCGTGCGTCACTTGCGTCTCCCGCAGCGGATGTGTCTGATGAAGAACTCATCGCGTTCCGTGAAGGATACCAGAACGGGCTTGGAAATCTGGTGTCCAAAACCGATGGGGTCGGGGACTTGGTCAATGGATACCTGACAATCGCTCAGCAATCCAATGCGTATAACAACCAGTTTGGGTACACCCCAGTGCCAATGCATTTTGATTCGGGGTATGGATTGGTCATTCATGTGATTGATCCGATGAATGTGCAGAGATCGAGCGTCGGCGATCCGCTGGCGATCAAGCTGATTGTGATTGATTCGCAGGGAAATGAGTATCATCTTCCAATGGCAGGCAAGGAAGACGCCGATACAAAAGCCGATCCGGAAACCAATTCGGGGACCGGCGCGAGTGATCAGCCCGGTGGTGAAGACGATGGTGATTCCGACGGGCCTTGAGTTCGATGAGGTGGTAGTGCGTTGAGTGGAACCAAATCACAATCTGGGGTGGAGGCCAAGATAGAGGCCAAGGCAGAGGCCAAAGTTCCCCCGATCATTCGATGCCGAGAAATCGTCAAACGATTTGGCGATCAGACTGTGCTCAAGGGAGTCAATCTTGATGTGTACCCTGGCGAGACGATGGTGATTATGGGCGGGTCAGGCTCTGGCAAGAGCACTTTTTTGCGGACGATGATCGGCACACACAAGCCTGATGAGGGAACGGTGGAGTTGTTTGGGCAATGTATTTGTGATCTCGATGAGGAGGGGCTCAATGAGGTGCGCAAGAAGTTTGGGATTTTGTTTCAGTCTGGTGCGTTGTTCAACTCGATGACGATCGCGGAGAATGTGGCTTTGCCTTTGCGCGAGCATACGGATTTGGATGATGAGATTATTGATATCCAGGTGAAAATCAAGCTCGAGCTGGTGGGGCTTCGTGAAGATGCCCACAAATATCCTGCCCAGATATCGGGGGGGATGAAGAAGCGTGCGGGGTTGGCGCGGGCTTTGGCGCTGGATCCCAAGATTCTTTTTTATGATGAGCCCAGTGCCGGACTTGATCCGGTGACGAGCGCGCAGATTGATCAGTTGATAATTGCTTTATCTCGCCAGCTTGGGGTGACGAGCGTGGTGGTGACCCATGAGATGGATAGCGCCTTTGCGATTGCAGATCGAATGGCGATGCTCGATCGCGGAGTGATGCTGTGCCTCGACGATCGGCCTTGGTTTGAGCATTTGCGTGATATGCCTGAAGATGAGGCCGGGAAAATGGATGAAAAGCGTCGTTTGGTCCGACAGTTTTTGCGTGGGGACGCAGATGGTCCTTTGGCATCTCGTCGTGACGAGGTCGGTTATGGCGAGGATTTGTTCGGAATGACCCCCGATCTGGTGACCCGAACGCCAAGTGTGCTGCCTACACGCGGGTAAAGGGGTAGGACGAAACGGGCGGAGAATGACCTGTCCAGAACTGGAATGGGAGTCAATAGATGAGCATGCAGGTGGTCAATCGAAACAATGTGGCTGCAGGTTTTTTCCTGATCGGAAGCATCATTTTGGCGGTAGCCATTTCGTTTATTCTTTCGGATATCAGTGATCAGTTTGGGTCCAGGAAACACTATGTGTTCCGATTCCCAACAAGTGTGGGGGTGACGGGACTCAAGCCTGGGGCGGAGGTGACCTTTGGTGGGCTTGGTGTAGGCAAGGTCGAGTCGATTGTTGCCCATACGCAAGTCGATCCTCAAAGCGGAGTCGAGGTGGTGGTGGCGCACGATGTGCAGGTGGCGCTTTCATCGGATTTGGTATTGTATGAGGATGCGTATGCGGATTTGACGCTGCCGATGCTCGGGGGTGTATCGAAGATCAATATCACTTCTGCGGGACATGGGTCGTATGATGGCGGGCCCAGCGATACCAACACGGTGCTCGATGAGGGTGAAGTACTCCGAGGCCGATTCGCCCCGGCGATTTTGACCCAGCTTGGATTCGATGTGGAATATGTAGAAAAAATCAAAGCCATCACCAATGAAGTCAAACAGGTCACATCCAATGTCAATGAATCGACCGCCAGCGTTCGGCGGATGACCGACGCCCTTGAGCCTGAGTTTATTGAAGGGGTTAATAACGGAAAGTCGGCGGTTGCCAATGTACGGACTTTTACCGACCGGCTCAATGGCGACGATGGATGGTCAGGTCGAGTTGATGGGATTTTGGGCAAAACTGAGGAGGCGTCAGGCAAAGCGGTGGAGGTTCTCGATGAGACCTATGCGCGAATCCAAGAGGCGCGGGATGTGATCGCCCAGAGCAAGCCTCGAATTGTCCGAATTTTGGACAATGTGGAGCAGACGACGGAACGGGTGCGTTTTGATTCGATGGGACATCTTGATGAACTCTTAGCCAAGGGGTCACTGGCGCTAGGGTCGTATAAGGATTTGGCGGATAATGCCAATGAAATGATTGGGGTCAACCGTCCCAAGATTGATGCAACGCTCGATTCGGTGCGTGATATCGGAGTACACGGAGAGTTGTTTCTTGAGGAGATTCGTGCTCAGCCTTGGCGTTTGCTTAAAAAACCAAGCAGGGAGGATCTTGATCGCGAGCCGATTTATGAAGCTGCCCGGGCCTATGCCAGCGCGGTTTCAGATTTGCGAGTTGCTTCAGAAGCCCTTGATGCTGCGGTGATGCGTGTGAGTGAAACCGGATCACCTGCCAGTGCGGCCGAGTTGTCACGGATTGCCCAGGTGGTCGAAGAGGCCTACGGGCGATATGAAGAGGCCGAGCGTGGGCTGCTTGAAAAATTGCGTACGCCAAGCCCACCAACAAGACCATGAGAACTTTTTTACGCAAAGTTGAGCAGGCACTGGGTTCGCCACGGCGCAATATGATGGTTAGCTTTGGACTGGTGATTGTTGGTGCGCTAGCGATTGTAATCGGCAATATGCGCATAGATCATCGCCAAGCTGAGCAGCGTTTGAACGATGGGATTGGATCGGTGATCACAAGTTCTGCGCAGATACTTTCATTGGTCTTTGGCCCAGATGGGCTCGATGAAGATCAACAGCCTTGGCTTGGGTTTCGGATGTATGACAAGCAACGCAAGGTGTGGATTGAACTTGAAACACATTCTGATAAACAACTTGATGAACAACTCGACGAGCGGATTGTGGTGCTGGTCCATGGGCTTGATGAGCCCGGTGGGATCTGGGACCAACTGGCTCCTGCGCTTGCCGGTGCAGGATATACGGCGGTGCGTTTTGACTATGCCAACGATCAGGCAATTGCCCTCAGCGCAACGAGTTTGTTTAACTCGCTCGATGAGTTGCGTGAATATGGCGTCAAGACGATCGACTTTGTGTGCCACTCGATGGGGGGCTTGGTGGTGCGCGATACGATCACACGCGAGGGGTTTGGGGAGAAGGGAATCATGGTGGATCGGCTGATTACGATCGGGACGCCTCATGGTGGATCGCCTTGGGCAAGGCTTCGGGCGGTGTCGGAGATTCGTGAGCAGGTGCAGCGGTGGGTTGAATCGGATGATCTGGATCCTCAACGACTCTTGGGCTTTGCGCGCGATGGGGTTGGGCAGGCAGGAGCAGACTTGCTTCCGGGTTCCAATTTTCTCACAGAACTTGATGCGCGCACGCTGCCCGATGGAATCGCGGTGACTTGTATCGTTGGACGAATGACCTCGAAGACTGGGGTTGAAGCGGGATCTGTTTTGGCTGCCAGTGCGCTGCGCGATCTTGTTGGAAGCGAGGATGCTTGGGCAATCATGGGGGCTGTTGACCGGTTCGGGCGTGAGCTTGGCGACGGCGTGGTGCCGATGTCGTCAGCGGTGCTCGATGGGGTTGATGATGTGGTGATCTTGCAGGCGAACCATCGCGCGATGGTTCGCACTGTGGAGCTTGGCGAGGTAATTCGTCAAATTGGCGGACTCGGAGCTTCTGATGAACCACCTGCAATTGCGGTGGTTTTGGATCGATTGGCGCGAGAGTAGAGGAGGGAAAGAAGTCCCCTTCCGTCGGCTTGGCCGCCACCTCTGCACTCAAATGGTGGAGGTGCAAGAGAATACGATGGCCCATCTTTTCCTTAATCCCCAATCCGTCATGGCTCATGGCTTTGCAAATATCCTGATAAAACCCGTCCGTGGATGGCCTGGTGCTGTATACTTTGGTAATGGGACAACGGCGGCACCATTATGAGCATGCCTTTGAACGGTATCTGCGTGATGAGCGGATTCCGTATATTTCGGTCAATGAAGCAAAGAAGTCGCTCTTACCTGAACGGGCGATGTTGATGACGCAATCGGGGGATGGGTTGCCGAAGAAGCTTAAGAACTTTGACTTTGTGGTCTATGGGCAAGGGACGAACCTGCTGGTCGAGATCAAGGGGCGTCGGCTGCCTGCGGTTCGGCTCAAGGACGGGACGCCGAGCAAGCCCCGGATGGAATCATGGGTGACAATGGACGATATCGAGGCGTTGACTCGGTGGCGGGTGTTGTTTGGTCCTGAGTTTGAGCCGGTGTTTGTCTTTGTGTATTGGTGTGATGATGTGCCGCCTGATGGGGTGTTTGTGGAGACGATCGAGGATCGTGGACGGTGGTATACGCTTCGGGCGATCGGGCTTGATGCGTATGTTGGGGCGATGAAGGTTCGGAGTCCCAAGTGGGGAACAATGCATCTGGCTGCAAATGACTTTGAAGCATTGAGTTCTCCGTTTTCCACTCCTGATTCTGGGGAACCCCGGAGGTGTGAGAATATAAGGGAATGGGAAAACCGGGCGTTTGACCAACCAAGGCGCACGGTCTTTGTTCGTGAGCCGATGCTTGATCCGCTTATGGTGTAGCTTGTGGTATGTGGTACAGATGTTGTGTTCTCGCATAGATTGTGGGGCATGGCAGGGTTTATACTTGACCTTTGGGGTGATGTGTGTGTAGCGTGGGGGCATGATTCACCGCTTCTTTGCTCGTCCGTTTACCTGTTTGTTTACTCGTTTGACCCCTTGGTGCGCCTCGATGATGTGCATGGCGACGGTGCTGATGGTGTCTGTTTCTTCAACGCTTGCGATGGCGCAGGATGATTTGCGGCCTCCCAAGTCGGATCAGGCGCTCAGCTCGCCCAAGGTATTGACGATCATCGTTGCGATCCTTTTGACCGGTGCGGTGGTTTTTGTAGCGACCTACCGGTCCAAGCGAACGCATCAAGACTGAGCCTCCGTTCATTTTGTTCCAAGGGAACCGATCGTTGTTGCACTCGAACGGGTATATGGCAACAATGGTTTTGGTGCCTGGTTGGCCGTCTTTGCGCTGCACTTTGGCAGAAGTGATATGATGATGTATCGATCGCCGATGGGTTAAGGTCGCCATCCAATGTCGATCGATGTAAAGAACACAGTAAAGAACACAGTGGAGAACACAGATGCATACGCAGACAAAGACACACATGCGGAATGATGATGGACATCGCCGATCGGGCCTTGGTCGCGGGCTTCTGGCACTTAATGTGGCGCTCCTTGTCGGACTTGGTCTGGTAAGTTTGGCCCCTTTTGCGGGAGCTCAAGGAGGGGCAGGTCAAGGGAGCCGGGCGCTGGGAGAATATTCGGTGGTGGGCGGGGCAACAATCGGGGGAGTATCGAGTGTGATCTATGTGCTCGATACGGCCAACCGTGAGTTGATCGCATTGAGTTGGAACGACAGCACCAAATCGCTCGAAGGTGTGGGGTATCGGGATTTGAGCCAAGACTCGTCGAGTGATCCGGATCGGTAAAACCGCAAAGCAAAGGATGATGATATGACACGGACAACCAATACTGATTCGCCTCGAGGTCGTTCGCCCCGTCAGCCTGGGTGGCTTTGGGTAAGCGCGGGTGTGCTCGCTGCGATGATCGTGGTGCAGGGCAGCGGGGTCTTTGAATCGCCTGCTTTGGCGGAGATGGCAACAACGAGCGGATCGTTTTCGATGCTGACGACTGATGGGGGCAATGATGAGATTCTGGTGGTGGTGGATTCTCGGCAGGAATCGTTGATGGTGTATCGTACGGTCAACAATAATGATCTTGTGCTGCTTGAGCGTGAGGAGCTTTCGAGTCTGTTTACGCGTGCTCGCGCCCGAGCGATGGGGGGGCCCTAAACTTTGCTCGACGCTTGGTTTGTCGCTGAGGGTTCTTTGATTTGGGTATTGAGCGCAGCGTGTTTGGCTGTGGAAGTAGTCGATTTTGCCTATCCATCCGCTCCCACAGTTTGAAGCTGACCTTGCAGCGCATCTCAAGGAGCAGGAAGATCGAGAGGCATATGAGAAGCTCAATGCGCCCTCGTCGATTGTGGTGCGTTTCGGGTATCTCCGGATGATTGGGGAGTTTCCGTATTCTGGCGATGTCAAGCCCGGATGTGGATCCAAGCTGGTGGTGGCGACACATCGCGGAACTGAAATCGGCGAGATGCTCACGAGCACCTGTGCCAACTCGGGGTGCGGCAAGAGTGTAACACGCAAGGAGATGCTCAAGTACATTGAGAACTCCGGAGGTCGGCAGTATCCGTTCTTTGATCGTGGGCGGGTGCTTCGGGTGGCGACGGCAGACGATCTCAACAAACAACACCAGCTCGAACAGCGCAAGAACGAGTTTCGGATGATCGCTAGGGGGCTCGTTGAAAAAGCAGGGCTTGAGATGAAGATCATCGAAGCCGAACCGATCTTGGGCAACGAACGGGTCATGATCTACTTTGGTGCAGAAGAGCGGATTGATTTTCGGGATCTGGTGCAGGAGCTTGTGCGCGCCATTGGCACGAAGGTCGAGCTTCGGCAGATTGGTGCGCGAGATGAGGCGCGGATCACCGCCGATTATGAACGATGCGGGCAGTATTGCTGCTGTAAGAGTTTTTTGAAGGTACTCAAGCCGGTGAGTATGAAGAGTGCCAAGATTCAGAAGGCGACACTTGATCCCTTGAAGATTTCTGGACGATGCGGTCGGCTGATGTGCTGTTTGCGCTATGAAGATGAGACTTACGAGGCATTGCGCAAGAACCTGCCGCACCGTAAGTCTCGAGTGGGGACGCCTGAAGGCGATGGGATTGTGATCAGCACGCAGATTCTGACGCAGCTCGCACTGGTTCGACTCGATAGTCATACTGATGTGGCGATCCCGGTCGAGGAGCTTACCGCACCGAAATCAAAAATGGCTCCTGCTTCTGCATCGACATCAAAGAGGCATTCGATGCAATCACCCAAGAACAGCGAGCGGGCCGCGGATGATGAATTGGGTTCGAAATCTTCGAGCAAACGGGCGCCTCATCGCAAGCGTTCGAAAGTAACAAATAAACGAGAAGGTGATCGAAAGCAAGAATCCTCGCACGATTCGGTTCGCGCAGGAGAACGCCCAAAGAAAAAGAAGAAGCGTCGTCGTCGGCGACAGCGGGGAAGCACCCAAGAAAATACGCCAATACCCCACAATAATTCCTCGAGCAATACGCCGGCGAACAATCGTTCGGCAAATCATCGTTCCGGGGATCGTTCTGAAAAACAAAACACGGATTCTCGCTCTTCTGATGGAAAGGCTCGGTCGAAGAAAAAACGACGGAGGCGGAGGAGGCGAAAGCCAGGTGGAGATGGCTCTGGAAATAATGGCGCGAACGGGTCCCCTTCAGAAAGTTGACTAGAGCTGCCTATTTGGGTGAAGATTGATCGGAGCCGTTTGGGTACATACGGCATTTTGGAGATCGTTTCATACATGACACATGCAACAACATCAATAAGCGCAAATTCGAAATCTAAAGCAAATGCGTCGGGTGGTGCGCTGGGGATTAAGGAAACGCTGACGAGTTTGATTATCGCGTTTATTCTGGCGTTTTTGTTTCGTGGGTTTGTCATCGAAGGGTTCCAGATTCCGACGGGATCGATGGCACCCACGCTGATGGGTAAGCATGTTCGGTTTGTGAGTCCATACAACGGGTATGACTGGTCGGTCGGACCTTGGACTTATGCCCCACGAAGCCCGGTGCCGATGCGCCAGCAGATGAACATGAAGGTGAAGGATCCAATGAGCGCATTGACGATCACCGATACCAATCGCAGGCTTGCTGCGGGCGATCGGGTGTTTGTACTCAAGTATCTTCCATTCTTGCATCAGCCTGAGCGGTGGGATGTGGTGGTATTCAAAAATCCGGGAACGCACGAGAATTATATCAAACGGCTGGTGGGTCTGCCCGGTGAGCAGGTTGCCATCGTGGACGGCGATGTATTCACGCGCCCGTTTGTTGATGGTCAGACCAGCGTGTCGGGATGGGATGCATGGGCAGAATCCGGGTGGGACATTGCCCGTAAGAGTGAACGGATCCAGCGGACAATGTTCCTTGATGTGTATGACTCACGGTATGTGCCGATGCCAATGGATCCGGGGTTTCGCTCACCATTTACCGGAATGACTCCGGGGTGGGAAGGCGTAGAGACCAACGCGAAATATCGGTACACGGGCTCGAGTTCGACGGCTTTGGCGTGGAACACGAATCGAGAAATCACCGATGCCAATGCGTACAACCAGACCAGCGAACGGTTTGATCTCTTTGCACGCTCCGATGATAAAAATATCAGGCTTCGTCCGTTTCCGGTGTCGGATGTCGCGGTGACACTCAATATCGAAGCAAACGAGGAACCGGTGCAAATCAGTGCGGTGCTCGAGGCGCGGGGGATGGAATTTCGGGGGGTGGTGGATTCGGCAGCAGGAAAAGCACGCGTCGAGATGCGCGCTGCAACGACGGCTGATTCGGATTGGACAACGCTTGATGAGGGTTCCTTTTCGGCATTTGAAGTCGGCGAAATTTACCATATCGAGTTCTGGCATGTGGATCAGGCCTTGTGGTTGTTCCTTGGCGACAAGCTCGTGTGCGGTGGGACTGAAAGAGGGGCCTACCAACTCTCGCCTGCTCAACGAGCGATGGCGGCGACGGGGATGAGCCTTGAAGAGCTGGCTGAGGATCGTGTTCTGGGCGATGGAGTAAGGAATCTCGGGGTGTTTGCACGCACCGATATTTATCGCAAGCCGACTTTCCGATGGACTTTCTCTGGTGGGCCCTTTACGGTGCACAATGTGACGGTACAACGCGATATCGCCTATCAGATCAACCGCGGGCGGCCTACGCGAGGCGGACATCCTGACTTCTTCCCAACACTCAATGGCGACGAGTTCTTTATGTGTGGCGACAACTCGTCAAACTCTGCAGACTCTCGGCTTTGGCTTCCCAACGAGATCAATAAATGGGTACATCAGGAAATCGACAATCGGCCTGGAATGGTGCATCGGGATTTAATTGTGGGCAAGGCGTTTATGGTGTATTTCCCGGCGCTGCTCGATGATGGGCCGGTGCTGACGCCTGATATGGGACGGATGCGGTGGATTTGGTAGAGGAAAAGCGAAAAAGCACAGGGACTGGCCATGAGGGATGAAAGACTCATGTTCTTGAGGATCGTGGTGAGCCATTGTTTTGAGACGATGGCAGTTGTGTGATGGCCATTCGCATCAGCGCAGGTTGGCGATGGCTTGGCCGATGTAGTGGTCGTTTTGAGGATCGACATGCCATGAACCAACGGACGAGGTGATGGGTTCGCGAGTGTCCATGTTGGTGAGCTCGACCTTGTTTTCGGCGTGGATTTCGACGAAGAACTTGGCGTGCTGGTCGGAGGCGTCGGCTTTGAGTTTGTTGATTTTTCGGGTGGATTTGTAGGATATCCGCGCGTGCATTGGCGCGATCGCATAGCGATCTTTATTCCACGGTTTGCGGTTTTCGCGGCTGAGCCATGCTTCGGATTCGATGCCTCGGCGGAGGTTGGCGGTTAAGGTGTGGGCGAGGGATTCGTTGTCGGGATCGCCGTTGGGGACGACGAAGGCGTCTGGGCGGATCGAAGCCTGCGGGCGTGCGATGGCTTCTTTGAGTTCGAGCCCTGACGGCATGAGTGCTTTGTCTTCGAGGAGGTTGCTCAGGACGACATCACCCATGCCGAAGCCGCAGGCGGGGGTGGGTGGGCCGCCGAAGAGTTCGATGAGGTTGTCGTATCGTCCGCCGCCTGCGACGGCTCGTTCGCCGTCGGCGATGGCTTCGAAGACGGTGCCGGTGTAATAGGCGAGGCCTCTTGCGATGGTGAAATCTTTGGTGACCCAAGCGTCCTGGTTGGTTACAGAGCACGCAGAGCACACAGCGTCCAGGTCAGAGGCATCGAGATCAGGAAGGGGGGCATCGGTGGTGAGGAAAGCGATGAAGGGAGTGGGAAGGTTGGCCTCGGTGGCGAGGGTGTGGAGGGTATCGGTGGGGAGTTTGGGTTTTCGATCGAGGAGGGTGAAGGCGGTGTCGAGTTGGTCGTCGGTGATCCCCAAGGAGGTGAAATAGCGGGCCATGGCTTGGCGGTCACTGATGCGAAGCTGGAGGGTGTTGGGAGAAAGGCCGAGGAGTTCGAGGAGATGGATGGCTGCTTCGATGACCTCGGCGTCCATCTGGGCAATGGAGTCGTTGTTCTCGCTGGGAAGACCGACGGCGTCGATGTTCCATTGCAGGAACTCACGGAGTCGGCCTCGTTGTGGGCGTTCGGCTCGGAAGTATGGGCCTGCAGTGAACCATTTGCAGGGTTTGGGGAGTTGTTTGGCGTGGGCGCTGTACATGCGGGCGAGGGTGGGGGTGAACTCTGGACGCAGGGCGTAGGGGGCGGTGGCGGTTTGTTGGACTTGTTGGATTTCTTTGTCGGATTTGCCTGAGAATGCCTGGAAGAGCTCATTGAGGATACCTTCGCCGGATTTGACCGCGTAGAGGTCGGTGGATTCGAAGGTTGGGCCTGCAATTTCGTCGAAGCCGCAGCGAATCGAAGCGTCTCGCCAGGCGTTGGTGATGTAGCGCTGGCGGAGGAGGTCCTCGGGGTAGAGGTCTCTGGTGCCTTTGGGTGGTTTGATTTTTTTGGATGGCATGATGTGATAGGGTATGCTGGGATTGGAACTATTTTGGGAGATTGACGGATGAGGAGTCAATGAGCATCAATATTGGACATGTGGTGGCCATTTCATTGGGTTTGGGAGTCGGGGCGTTTGTGTTCGTGGTGGGGTTTGCGCCGATGAACGAAACAGTGAATCCACGGGCGGGGGCTTTGGATCGGGTGCCGGTTCGACGGACGATCATTAATACGATCCGTCGATCGTTGGCTTTGGAGCAGCTTGCAGCTGCGGATCGGATGACCGATGTGCTTGTCGAACACAACCCTGAGGACCCAAGCGCGTATTTCTGGCGTGCGACGGTGGATATGAAGCTCGGGGATGTGGAGTCGGCGCTGGGCAGTTGGGTGCTTCTGGACCGGCTGACACAAGGGCTAAGTTCTTGGGTGGAGCGGTATTCAGCGGAGGAGCTCGATTATTTTCGCGCGTGGGCCAAGATAGGGATCGGGGAGATCGAGCAAGGGCAGGCGATTTTTCGGAAGGTGGCTGATGATCTTGAGGCGCGGTCTGATCTCGAATCAGGTCTGCCTGCTGTTCTCAGCGGGGTGCATTATAATCTGGCGTGTTATCGTGCGATGGGTGGAGATGTTGAGTCGGCGATGGCACATTGGGAGCTGGCGGTTGAACTTGGGTATGGGCGAGATTCGGGATGGTGGGCTGTCGATCCTGATTTTGAGTCTTTGCATGGGGATGATCGGTTCTGGGCGATTGGGGAGGGGATCGAGCAGGTTGAATCGGGGTCGGATGATGATGGGTGATGATGCCGCGGGTGGACAGGGTGTAAGTTTGCGGGGTTTGGTTCGGCTCAGAAACCTGATTCGCGCTAGGATACGGGCATTGAGCCGACGGGTAATCATCTATAAAATGATCGCTCGGCGGGTTTTGTCATTCAATCACCAAATACGGGATGAGCCGACGCTATGCCAAGAGTGACTATTAATGGGATCGAGTGCGCGTTCACCAAAGGTGAGATGGTCATCGAGGTGGCCAATCGCAATGGGATTGAGATCCCGCAGTATTGTTATCACGCTGGACTCTCGCGTCCGGCTCAGTGTCGGATTTGCCTAGGGACTTTTGAAGCGCCCAATCCACGCAATGACAATAAGCTCGAGCCAATGATGGGCGGGAAGTTGTTACCGACTTGCGCAACCGAAGCAACTGATGGGATGGTGGTCACGATCGAGAGCGAGAAGGCGGTCGAGAATCAGAAGGCGGTGATGGAGTTTTTGCTGATTAATCATCCGTTGGACTGTCCGGTGTGTGACCAGGCGGGCGAATGTACGCTGCAAGATTATTCGTTCAAGTATGGGCGTGGTCATTCGCGGTTTACAGACACGAAAGTGGTGTCGCCCAAGAAAGTGATGAGCGACAATGTGTATATGTATTCGGATCGGTGCATTATGTGCACACGGTGCGTGCGCTTTACCGATGAGGTGACGGGTACGAAAGAACTGATGGTCGATGGGCGTGGGGATAAATGTACGATTGATGTGTTCCCGGGGATGCCTTTGGACAATGAACTGGCGAGCAATGTGATTGATCTATGCCCGGTGGGGTCGTTAATCGACAAGGACTTTTTGTTCAATCAGCGGGTGTGGTTTTTGAAGAAGAGTGCGGGGATTGATCCATTCACGAGCTCGGGCGACAATATTTGGGTCGAGCACAATCAGGGAAGGTTGTATCGGATCAAGCCTCGGACGAATATGGAGATCAATACTTGGTGGATCACTGATGAGGTTCGGTATGGATGGAAATTTGTGCATGCCGATACGCGATTGACTCAGCCAATGCGTCGTGAGCATGGGATGATGGTCGAGGCGAGTTGGAGCCGGGCGTATGGTCAGACGATTGATTCGGTGCTCGATGCCAAGGCGGCAGGTAAAAAGACCGCATTGGTGGTCTCGGCAACGCTGACCTGCGAAGAGGCCTATTGCCTGGTCAAGGCTGCGCGGATGCTCGATGAAGGGGTTGAGCTTTTTGTCGGGCCGATTCCTGTCGATGGCGAAGATGTCGAGTTCCCCAATCCTCAGCACAGCAAGCCGTTCATTCAGCGGGCTCAGAAGGTGCCCAATGCGCGTGGTATCAGGCGGGTGTTGGAATCGCTCGGTGAATACAAAGACTACGAGACTTTCGTTCGCCGAGCGAGCGAATATGGCGCAGTGATGCTGACTGCAAACTTCCCGAGCACATGGGTGACTGATGAGCTTGTCGATGCACTCACGAACACAAAGTTGGTTCTCATTGATACGACCGAGTCGGTGCTGTGCTGCAAGGCCGAGGTGGTGCTGCCTTCGTCCAGCTTTGCGGAGAAGTCGGGAAGTTTTGAAAACTGCAATGGCGTGATTCAGCATTTCGAACAGGGGATTCCCAATCAGCATCAATCTAAATCGGAAGGCCAGATTGGGCTTGATCTGATTGAGCTGGCAGCAGGGGGCAAGCTTGTCGAGCATGCGCCCGGATTTGGAGCACAGATTGTCGATGAGCAACCCGGACAGGTGCCAACGGCTTCGGATTCGGTGCTGCTGCCTCGGGGCAAGTTGTTCGATGCGTTGGTAATTCGTGAGCGGATGGCCGATGAGGCTGATGGGCTTGGTGTGTTTGTCCGTGATGTGAAGATGCCTCCAGCTCCGCCACCTGTTGATTCGGATATGGAGCTCGTTGAACTTTGAGTTGATGCCTGTGCATAAGGAGCAGGAAGCGGCTTATCCTGTCCACCGTATGGATCGGATTTTTTGGGTGCAACAGGTATTTTTGTCGCGGGTGGTCGGGGCGTACCGTATTTGAGTCGAGTTGTATTTCTTTGCTGGGCCTCTTTTTGAGCGCATAGGATAGTAGTATGTTGATGTGGATACTACTTGGGGTTCTGATTGCGGTGCTCACTGGTGTGGTGACGCTGATCTGGTGGAAAGTCGGGGATCAGTGGGCCGACGAGGAATATAAGAAATTCGGACACGGCGGGGGCGCACCCAAGGGACCTGGGCCAACGGTGATTGCGGACTTTCGTTCGGACAAGCCAACGCCTCCGAACCTGGATACGGACTAAACGATGCCCCGCTATAAGCTCACGATTGCCTATGACGGGACGGATTTTGTCGGGTGGCAGAAGCAAGAACCACCCGATCCTGATGCACCTGTTCCTGCGTCCGGTGAGGAACCCAAGCGATTGCAGCTGCGCACCGTACAGCATGTGCTCGAACAAACCGTTCGCCAGGTGGTGCGTGAGCAGGTGGTGGTGACGGGCGCGTCGCGGACGGATTCGGGGGTGCATGCCAATGGGCAGGTGGCTTGTTTTACGAGCGAACCTGATGCGAGCAAAGGCGTCGGTTGGCCAATCGAGCGCAGGACGGAGAACTTGGTCAAGGCGATCAACTCGAAGTTGCCGAGGGATATGCTCGTACATAGCGCCGAGGTGGTGGCCGATGATTTCAATCCGATTGGTGATGCGGTCGAGAAGGAGTATTGTTATACGATTGTTTCTGGGCCGGTTCGTCCGTTGTGGGATCGGCGGTTCGTGTTTCATACTTGGTATGATTTGGATGCAACCCGGATGCAGGCGGCTGCGGACTTGATGGTGGGTGAGCATGATTTCGCATGCTTTGCGCAGATCAATCATGGGCGCAAGACGACGGTGCGGACGATTTACAAGTGCCAGATCGAAACACCTGGACCCGGCAAGTTTGTGATTCGGGTTTCGGGCAATGGGTTTTTGTATAACATGGTGCGGATCATCGCGGGTACGCTGATGGATGTCGGGCGTGGGAAGATTGAGCCTAAAATGGTGCGGGAGATGATTGCCTGCGGCGATCGAAGAAAAGCGGGGGTGACGCTGCCTCCGATGGGGTTGAGGTTGGAGTGGATCAGGTATGGGGAAGGGACTGGGGACAAGGGATAGAGATATGAGATAGGGAAAAAGGAGGGAGAAAGGGGCAAAGGTGCAGAAGGTACAGAGAAGACAGGGTGGTGTGATTAAGTTACGGATATTCGTTTGCGGGATTGCATAAAAGCATGTGTCTCGAGTGCGGAGAACAACATGCGTGAGGTTGTGTTTGAGACAGATCGGCTGGCGTTGTGTGTACCTTGCTCGGAGGATGTCACTGCGCTGGCGGGGTATTGGGGCGATCCGGAGACGATGCGGTATCTTGGGGTTGATGACGATGTATGGACGCGGGAGCAGGTCGTCAAGCGGATTGAGCGCGGGGCGAGGTTTTGCGATGAGTATGGGATGACATTTTGGACGGTAGTCGAGAAGGCGTCGGGAATGGTGATCGGGCAAGGGGGATTGGTGCCGATTGCGTTCAATGGAGATGAGGTTGAGCTGGGGTATCGGTTTGGCAAAGCCCATTGGGGGAAGGGATATGCGACGGAGGTGGCCGAGGCGTCGGCAGCGTATGGGTTTGGGGAGTTGGGGTTGGATCGGCTGGTAGCGGTGTCGTTTCCGGGGAATGTCGCTTCACGGAAGGTGTTGACAAAGGTTGGGTTTAAAGAGCTGGGGAAGTCGGGGTTGTATTATGGAAAGATGTTGGTTTTGTTTGAGATGAGGAAAGGATAGATTTTGATGGCCCGATTCGCCGAACCGAATCTTTGTGCCTGTGTGTTGGGGTGAAGAAAAAAGAGCCCGGCTCGGCAAACCGGGCCGCCGGGGATGGAAATGGCGTTGACGATTCTGCATATTTCGACGCGGCTGATCCAAGGGGGGTCGCAGGAGAACACGGTGTTGTCTTGCGAGGGGCAGGCTGAACTTGGGCATGATGTGCATTTGGCGTATGGGCCGATCTTTGGGCCTGAGGGGTCGTCCTTCGATCGGGCGAATGATTTTGTCGCAAGCAATGGGAAGAAGATTACGATGCACGAGGTGCCGAACATGGTTCGACAGATCTCGGCGACGAAGGATATCAAGGGGTACTTCGAGCTTAAGAAGTTGATCGAGGAAATCCAGCCTGATGTAGTGCATACGCATTCGTCCAAAGCTGGGGTACTTGGTCGGGCGGCGGCGTGGAGTGTGTGTAAGCGATCGAAAGATAAACGGCCTGCGGTGGTGCATACGGTGCATGGACCGCCGTTCCATCGGTATTTGCCTCGATGGAAAAATGCGATCTATATTGCGTCCGAGCGGTTCGCAGCCAAGCGGTGTCATGTGATTGTTTCAGTGGCCGATGCAATGACGGCCCAGTTTCGTGCAGCGAAGATTGGGAAGGATGAACAGTTCGTGACTGTGCGATCAGGGATGGAGACGGAGAAGTTTTTGAATCCGATACCAACCGAAACGCGCGAGGCGATGCGGGCGGAGCTTGGGTTTGGAGATGATGACTTTGTGATCGGGACGGTGGCAAGGCTCGCTGAGCACAAGGGGCATGATGATGTGATCGATGCACTCGGCGATGAACTCAAGGCGAATCCGAAGTGGAAACTGTTGTGGGTTGGTGATGGGTGGTGGTCGGAGCGGCTGTTGGGGCGGGTCAAAGAGATGGGACTTTCGGATCAGGTTGTGGCGACGGGATTGGTGCCGGGCGATCGGGTTGGTGCGATGATGCGGGCGATGGATGTGTTGTTGCATCCGAGTTATCGCGAGGGCTTGCCTCGGACGGTACCTCAGGCGTTGTTGTGCGCTGTGCCTGTTGTTGCCAGCGATGCGGATGGGACGCGCGAGGCATGTTTGGATTGGAAGTATTTGGATGGAGTCGATGAATCGGAGGCGACAGGGATTTTATTTCCAATCGGAGATGCTCAAAGTCTGCGAGATGGGGTAGAGTGGATGTTTGCCCATCCTCAAGAGCGCAAGGTCATGGGTGAGCGCGGACAAGCGATGTGCACTGAGATGTTCGCATCAGGGACGATGGTGGGAGATTTGGAAGCCATGTATCGGCGGGCGATGGGGCTGGCGAAATAATGAGAAGCCGAATCTAGAAATCTCTGAACAATCGCGCAACCGGCCTCCATTTTTCTCCGTATCGTCTTGTGGGCCAAGTTCTTTGGCCTTGAAACAGGAGATTGACCAATGCCGATCCGGAAGAATGCGCCGAT
>Ga0256839_1000669_pt1 | contig 43954 bp, 38 predicted proteins | sample 354166metaG_FD_185968 | JGI IMG/M metagenome (GOLD analysis project Ga0256839, IMG submission 185968) | Hydrothermal vent microbial communities from Mid Atlantic Ridge, Atlantic Ocean - 354-166 | ecosystem: Environmental > Aquatic > Marine > Hydrothermal vents | place: Atlantic Ocean: Mid...
CTCTATGCCGGTATACTGAAGGCCTCCGAACGTTGGACCCATCCGGTGCAGAACTGGAACCTGACCCTCTCGCAACTGGCAATCCATTTCGAGGGGAGATTGGATGAGCATCTTGCTCTGTGATAACTGCTGACACAGAATTTTGAACACTCTCCAAGAATGAGATGCAGCAACCGTATCAGGCGTTTACTGTTGGGGTGCAGGTAACCGTAGTTCCTTGTTCGCCTAAACCCTTTTGGCAATACATGTTGAATGACCAGCCATAAGAACTCTGCGCCAGAAACGGTTCTGAACTCCATCTTCTCTGTTTTGCTGTTTTTGGTTTTCCAGCCATTGCTGAGACTCATGGTGTTGGCAATGGGGGCAGTTTTCAACCAGATCAGCTTTTTCTTCGCGCCCTTCGTGAGCTTCGTGGTGAGTAGTTACTGTCTGTCAGCAATAATCCCCAACCACTCCACCCACTCGTCGAACAGTGCTTTATTAAGCGCGGCGGCGACAGAGCGCGGCTCGAGAGTGATTGACAATACCTGTTCACCCTCGAGGGTTATGGAGTGACCGCCCGCCTCGTGCAACACTAGTCCCGCCGCACCATAATCCCAAATCCGCTGGCCTCCATGCAGATATACATGACATCGTCCGGCTGCAATCCAGCACCACTCCAGCGCTACGGTGCCGATGTTGCGTTGCGAGCTGAAAGGTTTTTCGTCGATCAGCCGAAACGCCAGATCGCGAGGCAGTCTTTTCAGATCAATCAACGCTATCCCTTTTGCAAGTGGCGGCTCCGGCATGCGCTTGCCGAGCGGTTCTCCATTGAGCCAGGCACCCTTGCCTTTAATCGCGCTGAAGCACTCTTCGCGCATTGGATCATAGACGATGCCCATCGCTACCTCGCCCTCCTTGAGCAATGACAGTGACACCGCGCAAAGTGGCACCCCACTCGCGAAATTGCTGGTTCCGTCAACCGGGTCGAGACACCAGACCGCTTGCTCTGTTGTATTAAGCAACGCAACCTGCTCCGACGCCAACATCTCTTCACCAAGGAAAAGACAGTCCGGCCATTGCGCTTTCAACGCACTTTGGATTGATTTCTGCACAGCATGATCCGCTTCGGTGACGATACTGCCATCGGCCTTGTATTGGCGCGCACTGTGGTTGAAACGCGGCATCAGTTCCTGTTTTGCAGCGTCAATAACTATCTCCTGAACCGCGTTCAGATCAGGCAATGACATGAGTCGCTCCTTTTTTTGCATTCAGCGCCATCCGGCGTATATGGAAATGCCACATTATACACTGCCGGATCCCGGCAACTGCGCCATGCATTGCCCTACCTCCCGGGTCCATGCAGTCGTATGCGCAGAGCTTCCCTGCTCTCGCGAAACAATTACTGTTTTTGGAGGTGTCCTAAAGTTTCTCTTCATACGGTCGATATTTAATAAAGTTTCTCTTCATACGGTCGATATTTAATCAAATGGGAAGTAGCGCCACCGGGTAAAAGGTGAAACAGGTGGGAGTCGTCGGTAAAGCCCGGGCTGTGAACAATATCTCCAATCGGAGGTCACAGATCGCTGCTACCACGGCGCCTTGTTCAAGTGGCGCTGGCCAACTGAATTTCGTTTACCCGTGGTGTGGTATGTCGGGCACCGATAAATCACCGCGCATTGTTCCGAATCCCGAGTGTTCCGCTGTCATGCGGCTGCATGGCATGATTGGTTGAATTTGACAGAGTTAACAATTCAGGAGTGACATGATGAATCGCTATGGTCTTTATATTTCGTTAATTGCGCTGACAGCCGGTCTCGCTGCATGTATTGATGACAGTTCCACAACTTCTGGAGACAGTACCGCCGTTGTGGCAAAAGGCACGATAACCGGTTTCGGCAGTATCTACGTCAATGGCGTCAGATTTGAAACTGATACGGCCAGTTTTGATGTGGATGATGCCGCTGGCACCCAGAGCAATCTGGCTGTCGGCATGGTGGTCACTGTCCAGGGCACGGTGGATGCCAACGGCACTACCGGTAAGGCAACCAGTGTGGTTTTTGATGACGAGGTTGAAGGTCCCGTTGCTGCTCTGAGCACTGCCACCGATGGTCTGAGCAAAAGCTTTACCGTGCTTGGCAAGAGTGTCGTTGTGGATAGTGTTTCAACGGTATTTAAAAATACGGACTTCACCTCGCTGGCTGATGGCGATATCGTAGAGATAAGCGGTTACTTTGGCGCTGGCGGCCTGCTCCAGGCCACTTATGTGGAGAAAACAACCACACTCTCCTACGGCACTTCAGAAGTTGAACTGAAGGGTACCGTGAGTAACCTTGCAGCAGACACCTTTACCCTGAATGGCATAACTGTCAGCTTCGATCCGACTGGTTCAGCAACTGACCTCAGTGAGATAGACGGCGGCACCGTTGCCAATGGAGCCTACGTTGAGGTACAAGGCGTGATCGACTCAGCCAGCAGCATGACCGCCACACGCATCGAGAGTGAGAGTGAGGGCGTGGGTGATGATGGCGATGAGGTCAGTCTCGAGGGTGTGATTACCGACTATGTCGATAACAGCAACTTCAAGGTTTCCGGCCAGCGGGTCGATGCATCTCGTGCTGAACTCAAACCTGCCGACCTGACACTGGCTGATGGTATGCAGATAGAGGTTGAAGGCAGCATCAGCGGCACTACCCTGATTGCCGAAGATATTGAGACACGTGATGATGAGATCGAGATTGCAGCAACCGTGTCAGGTATCGATACCGTAAACCGCACCGTAACCCTGCAGCTCTTCGGTGACACCGTTACCGTCGGCACAGACAACCGTACCCTGATGGATGATGAAACAAATGCTGTCTCTCGCCTCACCTTCAATGACCTGACCGTTGGCGACTATGTTGAGATTGAAGGGCACATGGATGGCAGCAACGTGGTCGCAACCCATATCCAGCGTGACGATGTGGATGATCAGGTTCTGAAGGGGCCGGTGGACAACTTTGTGCCTGGCACCTCCATCACCATCCTGGGTATTACTGTTGATACGAGTTTGTCGACCCAATTCGAAGGTCACAACGATGCATCGATGACCAGCAATAGCTTCTACACAGGCCTGTCAACCGGCGATATCGTCGAAATGGAGGATAACCATCCTGCCGATGGTACAGCCGACAAGGTTAAGTTGGACGACTGAGCAGTCGTGTGATCCGTTTCCCGTTGGTTAGGGAAAGCGTGGCGGTTGGTGTTCTCATCAGCCACCATTTTTTTGGATTGCTGGAAACAGGGTTGATTGTGATTGAGGGAGTGTTAGTGAAAGGGACGTCAATGCGTGCAGGTTGGAGCGAGGTACAAAACGCGACCTGTCACCACCCACCAAAGCCATAAATTTTCCTGTATTGTGTGTCATGATAAAAAGGATAAATGTAACCACTCAGCGAGTAGTAAATATGTTTTGTAGCTGCCCGGCTTGCTTCTGAAACGGGCCAGATCAAGGCGGAGAAAGGGGGTTTATGCCGAACAGGAGATTCAAATGCCGTATAGTACATGGATGTGCGGGGGCGGCCAGGGGTAAATAACCATTTTCCAACGCAGAGATAGTACATTCCAGGAGTAAGCCGGATAGTTACGGATAAACATGGTAACTCCGGAGACACCACTTTGGAAAACACCTTCTATTTACCCTGGTTCATCACGCTATCACTCCATATTTTCTGTCTGGCAAAGAAACATAACCAGCCATATCAGAAATATATTTCACCAGCCTCGGGCGTGCAAACAACCGTTAGGTTCGCTAACTTGTGGGCTATCGGATCGCCAGGTTCTAATCGAGTGTAAACCCGGTAAATGTGTTATTTTATCCACCAAACCGTAAACATATCTGAAATAAAAGCCCGTAATCCAGCAAAAGAGCGAAAGGCAAAGTAGTGAGCATGCAACATTGAATGGATCATCCAGAACGGCAGCCTTTGGCAGCCTGCTCCCCGATGAGATGCTTGATGCTGTGGAAACCACCGGCATCCGTTGCGATGGACGATTTCTTGCGTTGAATAGCTACGAAAACCGTGTCTATCAAGTGTGGCTGGAAGACGAGAGTCAGGTGGTAGCAAAATTCTATCGGCCCGGGCGCTGGAGTGATGCAGCCATTCTTGAAGAACACAACTTCACCATGGCGCTGTCAGAGCAGGAAATTCCCGTCATTCCACCCCTCCGGAACAGTAACGGGAAAACACTTCACAAGCACGGCCCATACAGATTTGCTCTCTACCCCTGCCGCGGGGGGCGCACGCCGGAATTTGACAGCCCGGAACATATGAAACAGCTTGGCCGTCTTGTCGGACGCATCCATGCAACAGGAGCAGTTCAGGATTATCAACATCGGCTTACAGTGGATATCGACAGCTTTGCGATCAGGCCGCAGGCCTTTTTGCTGGACAACCATTTTATTCCGGATCATCTGATACCCGCATACCAGACATTGACCGATGACCTGATCAAGCAGATCCGGTTGTGCTTCAGACGTGCCGGCAAGATAAAATACCTGCGCCTGCATGGAGACTGTCACCCCGGCAATATTTTGTGGACAGATAATGGACCACATATTGTAGATTTTGATGATGCCCGCATGGGGCCGGCAATTCAGGATCTGTGGATGTTTCTCTCCGGTGACAGGACGTACATGACTGCCAGGCTCGGGGATCTGCTGGAGGGCTATACCCGGTTTTTTGATTTTGATCCCGATGAGCTATATCTGGTAGAGGCGCTGCGAACCTTACGGATGATTCACTACGCTGCCTGGCTGGGCTCCCGGTGGAACGATCCCGCCTTTCCTATGGCATTTCCCTGGTTCAATACGACCCGTTACTGGGAAGAGCACATTCTGTCTCTGAGAGAACAGGCAGCCTTGCTGGACGAACCATCCCTGATCTGGAGCTGATTCATACGGCAAGAAACCAGAAGTCTCCCAACCTGTCGATTCACAAACAGTTACTCCCTCTGTTTTTTATTGGGGTATTAATTGCTTGACCTGATTCAAGGCGGCCTTCTCCGAGATCAAATCAGCTAGCGTATACTTGTCAAGCGTCTTGATATATTCCGTAACAGCCTGATTCAATACAGTATAAAGTCGGCAACTCGGCAGTAAAGGGCACTCCATTCCCTCGCAATTAACCGGGTTCAGGGTGTTTTCCACTTCCCGAACCACCAATCCAAGATTTATCTTGTCCGGCGACTTGCTCAAACGAATGCCGCCACCCCGACCCTGTTGAGTAAAAACATATCCCAACCGACCCAGATTATGCACAACCTTGACGACATGGTTTCGTGAAATTCCGTAGCCTTTGGCTATATCGGTAACACGGGCCAGCTTCATGGGTGGCATCGCCGACAAGTAGATCAGTACTCTGAGCGAGTAGTCAGTATAGCGCGTTATCTGCATTTCAGCCTCCACTCCACAGATGAGAGCGCGTTGCCAATCAACCAATAATATCCGCCGTATCCTGTTTTCATCCCGGCAAGGCAGGATAAGCGGTATATGAACTTGCTACGCATGCGAATAACGGTACTGCCAGCAGGAAGACGGGAATCGGCCTTTCGCTCCGGCCCTGAGAAAACACCATGCCACCGCGCAATTTGTCGCTCTTCTGGAATCATCAAATATCACTCCTCAAATTTTCCCGGCGTATTTTTCAGAGCCAACAGTAACCACTGTCTGATTGTCGGCACACACAGCTGCACCAACTCCGACAATACACAAACAATTATCCAGCCGATACCCGGCAGCAACGTTCCTGAATCCGGCCCGAAAAATCGGGCCTCCAATGCGTTGACATCAAGTTAACTTGCATCTAGCATACAAGTATTGACCAAGGCATTCCATTTTCTGGTAGCATCTGCATTTTAAACAGAATGGCTTGGCAATGTCTAAGTCATTTGCGGCATTTCACCCGCTGTTTGTGGCTTTCCACACCAAAACATGCATGTGAAATATAGCTATCAAGGAGGCAGCAATGTCTGAACGCATAACCAAAAGCATGGCTCGAAATATCTATTTCGGCGGCAGCCTGTTTTTCTTCCTGTTTCTGGTCGGCCTGACCGTTGACACCATGAGCCAACTTCCTGAAAGGGATAACCGCGATCAAATTACCGAAAGCGTCGCCCTGGGAAAGGAGGTATGGGAGCACAACAACTGTATCGGATGCCACTCCCTCATGGGTGAAGGCGCCTACTATGCTCCAGAGCTGGCAAACGTGTTTAACCGCCGTGGCAACAGCGATGAAAAAACTTTCAAACAGTATCTCAGTATCTGGATGTCCATCCAGCCACTGCAAAATCCCGGCAGAAGAAAAATGCCCCAATTCAATCTGACAGAGGAGGAGGTGAACGGACTGGCCGATTTTCTTATCTGGACATCACGTATCGATGACAACGACTGGCCACCCAACATCGAAGGTTGACAAGCGAATCAGCCCGACTGGAGAAGAGTTATGAAATACGAATCGCAACAAGTAGCAAAACCCTATTTTATATTCGCCCTCGCACTGTTTGCCGGACAGATAATATTCGGTCTGCTGATGGGCATGCAATATATCGATGGAGACACGCTCTTTCCGTATATTCCCTTTAACGTTGCCCGAATGGTGCACACCAATCTGCTGATTGTATGGCTGCTGTTCGGGTTTATGGGCGCAGCTTTCTATTTGATTCCCGAGGAGGCGGAAACCGAGCTGTACAGTCCAAAACTTGCCATGATTACCTTCTGGGTATTTGCAGCGGCGGGAGTAGCCACCATTCTGGGCTACCTGCTGGTACCCTATGCCGAGCTTGCCCATTTGACCAGAAACGCATTGTGGCCAACCATGGGCAGGGAGTTTCTGGAACAACCCACCATTACCAAACTGGGAATTGTAGTCGTCGTTCTTGCCTTTATTTTCAACATCGGCATGACGGTGCTCAGGGGGCGAAAAACAGTCATTAATCTTATCCTGATCACCGGACTCATCGGCTTGGCCGTATTCTTCCTGTTTGCCTTCTATAACCCGACAAATCTGGTACTCGATAAATTCTTCTGGTGGTGGGTTGTTCACCTCTGGGTTGAGGGGGTATGGGAGCTAATCATGGGTGCAATCCTGGCCTTTGTACTGGTCAAGATCACCGGGGTCGACCGTGAGTACATTGAAAAATGGCTGTATCTCATTATCGCGCTTGCCCTTATTTCCGGGCTGGTTGGTATGGGGCATCATTACTACTGGATTGGACCTCCGGAATACTGGCTGTGGCTTGGTTCATTTTTCTCCGCGCTGGAGCCCATTCCTTTTTTCATGATGATGCTGTACGCATTTGATGTAATCAGAAAACGGCGTATCAATCCAAACAACAGGATTGCAACCACCTGGGCGCTGGGTACCGCAACCATGGCTTTTTTGGGCGCCGGCGTATGGGGTTTTCTGCACACACTGGCTCCGGTCAACTACTACACCCACGGTACGCAAATCACCGCCGCTCACGGACATCTGGCCTTCTTCGGCGCCTACGCGATGATTGTAATGACCATAATATCCTATGCCATGCCTATTCTACGCGGCAGGGAAGATGGTAACCCGCCTGAAGCGCAAAAAGTTGAACGGATTGCTTTCTGGCTGATGTGTATCAGCATGTTTGGCATAACACTGGCGCTTACCGCAGCCGGCGTTTGGCAAGTTGCCCTGCAACGTATTCCTGAGACTGGCGCAACCGGCTTTATTGATACACAGACACAAATCATTCCAGTCTACTGGATACGACTGGTGTTTGGTGTCATGTTCGCAATGGGCGTAGTTGCCTATTTCGCCAGTTTTTTTATAGCCGGAAAATCCGACAGCAAAACTGCATAGCACACACTGGCGGGACAGAGCCCCGTGCATGCACGGGGCCTGAACTGCCGACGGAGGAGAAACCTTGGAAGAACAGGTCGGCAAGCTCTGGCACAGTTTTATTACCGGACGGACAACAACCGGCTACCCTCAGGCGGCCATATCTTTTTCGCAATTGTCCCGTGGGCTAAGTATCTTCTATCGTGCAGCGGGGGGCGACCCCGCAAAAACCATGAGCTGCACAGATAAAAGACGACTGCGCACCCGGCGTGCCTGGCTGGTTCGTGTTGCGGGTACACAGCAACGTTTTTCAATGGCTTGGCAGGACGAGAAGGGAGTCTATTTTCCCGAGCAGATTGATCTGTTTTCCCAGACAGAGCTCAACAAGACACTCTATTTCTGGCTTGCGGCAATGGCTGCACAGCTACCCCTTCATTTCGACTGGTTCCGGGACAACCAGATTGCAACCCGGACACTGCTGGACAGATATCCCGGATTCAGGGAACACTACAGAATGATGGCAGCTACTCTCGTTACGCAGCGGAAAAATCTGATATGTAAAACGGAGGCTGAGAAACGCAGGGAAAAAGTCATAATCCATGCGCTCAATCATCCGGTTGATTGCATAGAGTTTCCGGTAGCGGACAGAGACAGCCACCCGGTACCATTGTGGCTCTACCCGGCACTGTCAACTCAACATGTGACAGAAGAAAACGAGCAACCACTGCCAAATCAGAACACCGAAAAACAACAAACAGAAACTGTAACCGTACGCAAGCAGGCCAAACGGACAGACGACAGAAAAAAGACCGATGGACTACTGATATTCATCCCAGACAGCCTGTTCAGCTGGACCGAACATATCAATATGGATCGCTCAGAGGACGATACCTTCGACGAAAACGCCGCATTCATCGCTCAGGATCTGGATGACCTGACTCTGGGAAACCGGGAAAATGGCATCGCATCACGACTGAAAATCGATCTGGATCTGCCCTCCTCCGATGCGGATGATTTTCCCGTCGGCCCGGGCATCCGCCTGCCAGAATGGCACTACAAACGCCACAGTTATATCACTCACTACTGCCAGCTCCAACCCCTGATCAGTGCGGATGCAGAACCGACCGAACTGCCAGTACATCTAAAACCGGTAGCAAGGCGGCTGAAAAGCCAGCTGGAGAGCTTCCGGCTGGGCAAGAACAGACTGAGACGACAGCTGTTTGGTGACGAGATCAATCTGGACTCCTGGCTGGAACACACTACCAGCGCCACACAACAAGTGACAGGACAGAACTTTTTCAACCGCATCGACCAGCACCAACGGGATCTCTCAACCTTGATCCTTGCCGATTTGTCACTCTCCACCGAGGCTGCCATCGATAACGATACCCGGATTATCGATGTCATTCGTGACTCCCTGCTACAGTTTGGAGAGGCCATCCACACTCTGGACGACAATTTTGCCATGTACGGATTCTCATCGGTGCGTAACAAAATGATCCGCTACCATATCCTGAAAAACTTTAACGAAAGCTATGACGATACAATCCGTGGCCGAATCCTGTCTGTCAAACCCGGGTTCTATACCCGGCTCGGTGCTGCAATCCGGCAGTCAACCAGAATATTGGCCCGGCAGCCTTCAGAACATAAACTGCTACTCATCATCAGCGATGGCAAACCCAACGATATCGATCGTTACGAAGGACGCTACGGTATAGAGGACACCCGCAAGGCAGTGCAGGAGGCAAAAAGTGAAGGCCTCGCACCGTTCTGTATTACGGTGGACAGTGATGCCAACAACTACCTGCCCTACCTGTTTGGCAACCGTGGCTACAGCGTGCTCCACAACAGCCTGAAACTGCCGCAGGTACTACCCGAAATCTATCTTGGCCTCACCCAATAAACGATGGCCCAAAGGAGGAAAACATGACCAGCAGCTGTTACTACCTGCCCCAAAACAACGAAATCGAGTTATTTTGCTACGCCGCCGAACTGCAACTCCCGGTGCTGATCAAAGGGCCAACCGGATGCGGAAAAACCCGTTTTGTCGAACACATGGGAGAGAAGCTGAACCGGCCTGTTTACACCGTCGCCTGTCACGATGACCTTACCGCCGCTGATCTGATCGGACGCCACCTTATCAATTCAGAAGGCACCTACTGGCAGGATGGTCCGCTGACAAGAGCAGTACGCGAAGGCGGCATCTGCTACCTGGATGAGGTGGTGGAAGCACGCAAGGATACCACAGTAGTACTCCATCCCCTGGCGGACTACCGTCGCGTCCTGCCACTGGATCGAACCGGCGAAACCATCCAGGCACACAAAAATTTCATGCTGGTGGTCTCCTATAACCCAGGCTACCAGAACCTGTTAAAAGGGATGAAACCCAGTACACGACAACGTTTCATCTCACTTCAGTTCAACTACCCTGAAGAGCAGCAAGAGACAGAAATCATCATGGCAGAAACAGGTATCGACAGCAAAACCGCCCGGCACCTTGTCAGGCTTGGAAAAGAGATACGGCGCCTGAAAGATCACGATCTGCAGGAGATGGTCTCAACCCGGCTGCTGGTCTATGCAGCACTGCTAATCGAAAAAGGATTCCCCAAAAGAGACGCCTGCGTTCACTGCCTGGCAGAGTCGCTTACCGATGATGCTGAAACATTCCAAAGCCTTGTGCAGCTGATCAATCTGCACTTTCTGTCCGGCAAAGAGCAGGCCGCTTGAGCAAACCGGCTACAATAGGAAAGCAATCAGTATCACCTTCCAGATACACACCTGGAAATCCCGCCGTGTGGGTATTCGTCCTCTCGGAAATGTCCGAGTTCGCCTTCTTCTTCACGGTTTTTCTGGTCGTCAAGCTGCTCCATCCTGAACTGTTCAGCACAGCTCCGGCACAGCTGAACACAAAAGCCGGGCTTGCCAATACACTACTGTTGATCACCAGCAGCTGGTTTGTCGCCAACGCGGTCAGGGCAGCCAGGTCCGCAAAACGGAAAAAAAGCATGGGCTGGTTGGCGCTCACAATTACAGCGGGACTGCTCTACTGCGCCATCAAATATCTGGAGTATCTCTGGAATGTTGAGCACGGAATCAGCACTCGCACCAATATTTTTTTCGCTCTCTACTACTACCTGGCATTCAATCACCTGCTGCATGTGCTGATCGGCATCTGCGTTATCGGCTGGGCACTGCTGCAAAGCTGGCTCGGATCGTATGACAGCGAAAACCTTGGTGGACTGGAGGGCGCAGCAACCTACTGGCACATGATTGATCTGGTATGGATCCTTCTTTTTCCCATGCTCTATATAGTGGGGTGAAAATTGAACAATCTTACTCGAAACCCGTTAAACAGAGTATGGTTCATTCTGATCAGTTTAACCCTGCTTACGGCGGCAATTCCGGAAAACGATAGTTTAACAACCGCTTCTGCCGCTTTCATCAGCGTGCTTGTTATCATAAAGGGGCGTTTGATAATCCGGGACTATATGGACATGAAAAAGGCACATCCAATACTCTATTGGTCCCTGGTTCTCTACATGGTTCTGTTTTCCATCGCCATGCTGGTGATTCCAGCAATTACGTAAACTAATCGCATGGCCACCAAATTTTCAGAGTGGAACAAAATACCGGCTATTTTTCCATCCGGATCAATAGATTTCAACCCAACAAGAGCAACCCGAAGTCCGACAAGCGAAATTCCTCACAGCTTCAAATCCTGAGCTACTTTTTTCCGGGAGGATCAGGAATATTTATCCATCAAAATTTTCATTGATTTTCTCAAGCGCTCAATGGCAACAGCAAGATCTTTGGTTTCATCATTTGAATTCACCTCTATCTTGCTATTGAGGTTGCCTTTGCTCATATTATGAGTCGCCATTGTCAAATAAACAATCGGGTTTGCTATAGAGCCAGCCAACACCAACGCAATAATTACTGTAATGACTATAGCAAGTAACGCGATCATGACGAAAACATTCTTGAAACTTGTTACAGACTGATAGACGACTGAATTGGGAACCTTGTCAATCAGTGTTCCCAACAACACCTTACGCTCCCGATCTGCAAAAATCGGTGAGGTAGAGACCATAAAATCACCGATTTCAAGGGTTGCTGCCGAAGGGGAGTTCACTACCTTGGCAGCAAGTTCGGGCTCGTCTTTTACAAGACTATGACCGGTATTTAAATCAGCGGGACTTCCCCAGGATTTTTCCGGCTCGATGTGAGCCTGATAAAACCCTTTGCTATCCACCATGGCCATGGTTTCCCCAAAAGCATTCGATCTGTTGATATCATCAAGGAATTTTGATGCCAGAACATTCAGAATCAACATGCCACGAAGGTTGTTATGATCATCATAAACGGGGGTCGCATATCTTATTGTTGGCCTGACCGGCTGTTCGACGACACCTTTTTCCCGATTAAGGTCAAGAGGAGATATCATGACCCCGCCATTTGTCATCGCGATGGTATCATCAAAGTAGTAGCGCCCCTTCTTGTTTTGAAGCCTGTCATCTGCTACCACTTTGCTCATGCCGCGTATGCGGTCGACCCGAACAACCTCCATACCGGTAGTGTCCAGAAAGCGAATTTGGTGGTATATCTCCCTGTTTGCGGACAGACTCAAAAAATCCTGTGACAGACTCTTCCTGGCACTGGCGACAGCGTCCGGACTTCCACTAGCCAACGCGCGGTAAAGATTTGTCACCGCTGACGAGTCACGAAGATAAAACAGATCCACATATACATTGCCAAGGAAACTCTCGATACTCGATGCCAACGATTCGACTTTCGCCTTAAGTCTCTCCTCGCTGCTTTTTCCCAAAGCATTCGTTGTCGAGTACAGCCCATATCCACCAATCAACAATGCAGGTATAAGCGCCACAATCAGTAACGAAAATATCAGTTTATTTCGGATTTTATCCACTTTTCTCCCCTGTTTTTTCTAAAGTGGCGTGATCTAGATTTTATTGAGAAGTGTCTCCAGCTCGTCGCGAAACTCCTGCCGGGATGCCTCATCATCAATATCCTCTGCCAGGATATCTACCAACACCGGCAGGTTTTTTCTGCTAGGTTCAAAAGAGCTTCTCCAGGTTTTTAGCGCTTCACCCATGGTAATTCTCGCTACCGGACCGATCTGTAACGTAAGAGACTCCAGTATTTCATTGAGGTAAGGCTTCAAACCGTGATCTATTTTCTGGTTTGTGGGACGCTGCATAGCCGGGGAAGCGGAAGGGGGAGGAGGCACAGGATCTTTCGGAGATTGGGAAGCGAGCTCTTCGCTTATTTGCGGAGCAGCTGATTTCACGGTCATGTGGATAAGCGCAAAATTGACATCTTTACCCGTCAACAGCAGGACAACAATACCCCCGTCAACGGGATACCCGAGGAGATAATTCTCCTCCATCTCGAAATAGATCTCATCATATGAACGCTTGACACTGGAAGCTCCCTTGAAGATCCGATCAGTGATTTTTCCAATTGAGGTAAGGTTCTCATTTAACAGAGAAGGGAAAGTGGTGGCCAGAACATCACCCTCTTTGACAATGCAGCCATGATACACGCCCCCAAGCGAACCAAGCTCTTCCAGAATATCTTTCATTTCCCACCCCACTGAAGCACATTGTCAATCTGCTGGTTCAGCATGCGAATGGAAATTTTTCCGCCCGAGACCACACATAATGTCTGTTCATCTTCAAGATATAACGTCAGATTATCTTCTGTGGAACTTTTTAACGTAACACTTTTCAGCCCACCGAGATTGGAGGTTTTCTCAAAGGCTTTCGAAATTCCGGACAGAAAACTGATGAACTCATTGAGCTCCATCTCTTCGATTGAAGATGCCGTAATATCTCCCATCGAGCTAACCAGGGCAGCACTTTTTACCCCTTTGATATTTATCACCTCGTCCACAATGGATTCTTTCATAACAACCTTCTCCACATACTCCCCGTTTCCATCAAGGTTGTTATATGTGCTGCTCTGCGTCCTTGATGCTGACATCAACCCGTTTTCACTGTCTGTCCGTTCAGCTTCCCTCACCTCTTCCCTTTTCGCGACTGTATCCTTTTTTCCAGGATTTGCTGTTAACTGAGGAACGATATCATGAACAGTAGGAACGCTCTGTTCATGATCGCGATTCAGACCATGCAATTGTGATGACGATATTTTTTTTGAAGGCCCCATATCAATTTCCTTTGGCAACTTATTTGCGAAACAGACAACCCGTTGCTCGCTGGAACAACTAACCCCCTGCAACAACACTCCAACAATCTGTAACACATCCCGCTCTTTTCTGGCATCAATCTGCGTCACAAAAGCGGAAATAGAACGCCTATTTAGCCAGACCCTGTAATCATTCAATGAAGGTGATGGACGAACATCTGCATGAGTAACGGCGATAACCAGTCTCTTGGTTGCAAGAAGATGCTTAACCTCCCTCAAATAGTGCATCAAATCCCTGAATGGATAGTTTCGTGCATTGTCGACGAAAATTGCCAAACCGATACAGTCTTTCGCTATATCATTCGCCAGGATATCCAACATAAATCCGAAGCGCCCCTGGCCAGGAGTTCCATACAAATGTACCTGCTCATCCTTCCCAATCTGAAGCACACCATTATCCATCGCAACGGTGGTTTTGGCTTTTCTCACTCCACTGTCATTTGAAACTTTTACATCACTGTCCCTGTATATCAGGTTACTGACAGAACGAATTGCGGTTGTTTTTCCGGCACCAACGGGTCCGGTAAATATGAGCTTGAAAGTCTTCATCATCCTAGCTTTTCAGGATACTGCAACGAAGCCCCGCAGCCGCAAAAAATCTCCATTACGGGCTGTTTTATTCCCTTGAAGATGTATCAGAACAATTTAACCGTTCCTGACAGAAAAACGGACGGACATTCAAAACAATAGAGTCAATTACTTGACGAAAATACCCTTTTTTCCATGAATCTCGCCCCGGATTTGAAACAGTTTAATTCTGATCGAAACCATCATTACCAGTTGAACTCCGGCCCAGACCTGCACGTCACCCCTATATACGGGTCACTGGTTCTGCCTTCAACATATTTTGCTATCCGCAGGAGAGAGTCTGACCAGCTGACTTTATTTCTCGTTATTTTAGAACCCTTATAAAAACAAAAAACCTGCCTGAAAATATTTACACAAAGCTAACATGGCATCCTTCCCCCGTCAAATACAACCAAACCATCTTTTATTTTTTAAAAAACATACGCCATACGCCAGTTTATTGATATTGATCAAATTTCCTTTCTTCCCTGTTCCTCTTGGCAACTCATTAACACCGCAGGGGAATATCATAGAATCGCCGTGTCCGGTACCATTTTCTGAAGCAGCGGGTCTGGCAGGATTCCGAACCATCAACCATTTGGGCCGTTGTCGGCACATCGCTCTCTGGAAGGGTGGTGAAATATCTTTTTCCATCATAAGGATAGCGTCTCCCGGTATCACCGTTGTGAATGAAAACCGGCGGCATCAATATCATGATCGTGGCAGCAACCTGCTGCGCATATCACCTGAAACGCTCTACACTTCTTTTCTCTGTTTTTCAGAAATGTCCGCTCTTGAAAAAACAGGTCACAGACAGAACTATAATTGGTATAGGAGAACACAAAGAGTTTCGCAAGTATCACGGGAGAATAAATCATGTTGAGTTCAGCGCAGATCAACGAATTCAGGACTATTCTGGACAAACAATATCTGGAGCTGCGGAAAGAGATCCGGAAAATACTGCTGGAATCAGACAAGGAGCAATTTCAAAAACTCGCCGGCGAGGTTCACGACCTGGAGGAGCTTTCGGTTGCTGATTTACTGGTGGACCTGAACTATGCGGAAATCGACCACTTGCTCAAGGAGCTCCGGGAGGTGGAGGATGCGCTAAGACGGATCCGTGAAGGAAGATACGGTGTCTGCATCGATACCGGCGAACCTATCGAGCTGGAGCGCCTCAAGGCCTATCCAAGTGCCAAAAGGAGTGCGAGGGCGCAGGCCATCTATGAAAAAACCCATGCTGGAGAAACACACCCAAGCCTGTAGGATTTACGAGCCGCGACAGCCTGCCTGAAATGTCGCCACAGATGTAGTGGTGGTTTGTAATCCTCCGGAATTTTTCCTGAAACAGGGCACCCCGTACTTGAATAACTGTCCTCCAGTCTCCATATAATACTTCCCATCAAGGGCACCATACCGATGGATGTGACTGAGTAAGGAGGATGCAGCCATGACTGAGCAAACGAAACAAGTAGCAACTACCGCCAGAAAAGCTAGCGTACCACGCACGGCCCCAGGCCATGTGTTGACTCCATTCGAAGAGATGGAGCGGATGTTCGAATCACTTGTCCCGCGTGGCTGGCTACGGCCGACACGCTGGGAGTGGCCCGAATGGAGTGAACTGACCGCGCCGTTCGAAGGCCGTATACCCAAAGTAAACGTTGTCGAGCGGGACGAGGATATCCTGGTTAAAGCGGAGCTTCCCGGTGTAGACAAGAAAGATCTGGATATCTCCGTAACCGACAACACGCTGACTATCAAGGCCACCACCCATGAAGAGACGGAAAAGGAGGAGGGTGAATATTACCGCCAGGAGATTGTTACCGGATCTTTTGCCCGGTCAATCCTGCTCCCCGCCGAGGTAGATGGTGACAAAGCCAAAGCCAGCTTCAGGGATGGCTTGCTGGAACTCACCATACCCAAAATGAAAAAGGCCAGGAGGCGCAAGATCGACGTAGCATAGGTTACTCCAGGTGGAAAAAAGTGGCTGTGGCACGCTCCATGTGCCATAGCCACACCTATAAGAGAGTATTCATAATTCTGTCTCATTTCTCCAAAAAGTGAAGAAACAGAGGCCACACAAAAAACCGGGGAGCAAAGCGACGTGTTTTTAGGTCAGGTTGACTTTCTTGTTAGCAATTTTTCAATCCTCTACAACCCACATTGCCCCAGACAAACCTGTTTCAGTAAATAACATTTTAACTGGATACTCTGATTCACAGCCTTTCACCACCCATAACTCTCTCCAAAGCCGTGAACCTGCTTCCCCTTTTGGCATACTAAGAACATAAGGCTTAAATGATTCTGGTTTATCACAACCTAACATAGCTACTTTTGAAGCGACTCCTGTCATCGCATCTCGAATTAGTTCTTGGTTACATAAAGAGCCTTCTCTTATGGCATTACCGGGAAGCTCCTCAGCCACAACAGGACAACTGAACATAAGAACAGGTAACGCAAGTGTTATAAGTAGTTTATTTCCCATTATCTTTCCTTGATTGCCAACTTCTGGATAGCTATCGACTATTTGCCGCCTTCATGGTCTTGTAACCACCGGCATTCAATACATGAGTAAAGCCGGCCTTGCGCAGGGTCTCCTCGGCGATACCTGCACGCTTGCCACTACGGCAGTAGACGACAATGCTGCGGTTTTTATCTTCGCCAAACTCGGCCAGCCGTTGCGGAATCTGATCGTAAGGGATCAACAGCGCACCTTCGAGATGTCCCGCGTCATACTCCTTCTGGGTTCTTACATCCACCAGCAGGGCGCCATTGCGGATCTCTTGCCATGCCTGCTTCTCGATAGAGCCGTCCGAGGACTTGGCGCAGGCGACAGCCGTAAACAGAAACAACACTACCAGCAGAAAATAACCACGTTGCAATTTCATAATCCATCTCTCCTTATTGATGCCAGGGGGCACTCAGTTCGTGCACCGCCTCGATAAAGACTGCGGCATGCTCCGGATCGACATGTTGGTGGATACCATGTCCAAGGTTGAACACATGCCCGCTGCCCTTTCCATAACTCTCCAGAATAGTGACCACCTCCTGGCGGATTCGTTCCGGTGAGGCGTACAGGACAGTGGGATCCATATTGCCCTGCAGGGCCACGCGGTCCCCGACGCGGCGGCGTGCGTCGGCAAGGTCCAGCGTCCAGTCCACACCCAGGGCATCACAACCGGTATCTGCCATTATCTCCAGCCAGCCACCTCCCCCTTTGGTAAACAGGACCACAGGAACCCGGCGTCCGTCCGCTTCACGGGTCAGACCGGCGACTATCTGTTCCATATAGCGCAGGGAGAACTCCCGGTAGTCTCGGGGGGTGAGAATTCCTCCCCAGGTATCGAAAATCATCACTGCCTGCGCACCCGCGGCAATCTGGGCATTGAGGTAGCTGGTAACGGACCGGGCCAGTGTGTCGAGCAGCTTGTGCATCAGGTCAGGGCGGTCGAACAGCATCCCCTTGACGTTGGCGTACTCTTTGCTGGAACTCCCCTCCACCATGTAGGTAGAGAGCGTCCAGGGACTGCCGGAGAAACCAATCAGGGGAACCCGGCCATGCAGGTCACGGCGAATGGTGCGTACCGCATCAATCACATATTTGAGCTCCTGCTCCGGATCCGGCACGCCCAGCTTGTCGATATCCGCCGCACTGCGCACCGGATGCTCGAAGCGCGGACCTTCCCCCTCGGCAAAATAGAGCCCCAGCCCCATGGCATCGGGAATGGTCAGAATATCGGAGAACAGAATGGCCGCATCCAGCGGAAAACGTTCCAGGGGCTGCAGGGTAACCTCGCAGGCCAGCTCGGGCGACTTGCACAGATCCATGAAACTGCCAGCCTTTGCGCGAGTGGCGCGATACTCGGGCAGATAACGGCCCGCCTGGCGCATCATCCAGACCGGCGTGACATCCACAGGGTCACGCAGCAGGGCGCGCAGAAAACGATCGTTTTTGAGTTCTTCCATCAGGAATCAGATCTCCAGATAATCCAGAATGCCTTGCGCCGCCTCGCGCCCTTCATGCACGGCCGTGACCACCAGGTCAGAACCCCGCACCATGTCTCCACCGGCAAAAATCTTCGGGTTGCCGGTCTGAAAGGGGTAGGTCTGCCGCTCGGCGGCCTTGACCCGGCCCCAATCATCGGTTTGCACCTCAAACTGCTGCAGCCAGTCGGGCGGGCTGGGACGGAACCCGAAGGCAACGATCACCGCATCGGCGGGAATCACCTCTTCGGAACCCGGTACCGGCTGCGGCCGACGACGGCCCTTCTCATCCGGCTCACCCAGTTCTGTGGTAACCACTTTCACACCCTCGACTCCCGAGGCGCCGACAACCTCAACCGGTTGGCGGTTCCACATGAAGTTCACCCCCTCCTCTTTCGCGTTGGTAACTTCACGTTTGGAGCCCGGCATATTGGCTTCATCACGACGATAGGCGCACACCACGCTCAGCGCACCCTGGCGAATCGCGGTGCGGGTACAGTCCATGGCCGTATCGCCCCCGCCCAGCACCACCACGCGTTTGCCGTACATATTGATAAATTCCGACTCATCCTTCTCCAGTCCCAGACAGCGATTGACGTTGGAGATCAGATAGGGAAGTGCCGAATAGACCCCCGGCAGATCCTCGCCCGGAAAACCGCCCTGCATATAGCTGTAGGTGCCCATGCCGAGAAACACGGCGTCGTACTCATCGACCAGTTGCTGGAACAGGATATCCCTGCCCACCTCGGTGTTGAGCACAAACTCCACACCCATCTCTTTCAACAGCTCGCCACGCTGGCGAACAACCGACTTCTCCAGCTTGAATTCAGGGATGCCGAAGGTAAGCAGGCCGCCAATCTCCGGGTTACGATCATAGACCACCGGTTTGACACCGTTGCGCACCAGCACATCGGCGCAACCCAGCCCGGCCGGGCCGGCACCCACTATCGCCACCCGCTTGCCGCTCTGCTCAATCCTTGACAGATCCGGACGCCAACCCTCCTTGATCGCGGTATCGGTGATAAAGCTCTCCACCGCACCAATGGTCACTGCGCCAAATCCGTCATTCAGGGTGCAGGCTCCCTCGCAAAGCCGATCCTGCGGGCAGACACGGCCGCAGATCTCCGGCAGACTGTTGGTGCGATTGGAGAGCTCGGCAGCCTCGCTGACATTGCCCTCCGCCACCAGCTTGAGCCAGTTGGGGATGTAGTTGTGCACCGGGCACTTCCACTCGCAATAGGGATTGCCGCACTCGAGACAACGATCCGCCTGCACTGCCACGTTTTTCAGATCAAACGTCCGGTAGATTTCGCAGTACTCTTTGGTACGTTCCTGCGCCGGCTTCTTCTCCGGCAGGGTGCGCGGCACCTGTAAGAATTGAAAATTATTGCCCATTATTTGTCATCCGGCATTCAAATTGTTGTTACGCCGCAGCATTCCGCAGATCAGCAATCAGCGCGGCTAGTTTAAGCGCCTTGGGTTTGACCAGCCAGAACCTGCTCGCCAGATCGGCGAAGTTGTCCAGGATATCCTGACCGTAGCGGCTTTCCGTTTCCTCCACGAAACGCTGGATCATCTCCTGCAGATAGTCTCGGTAGGCACCCATGTTTTCCGTGGTGATACGGTGGATGTCGATCAGCTCATGATTGTAGTGATCCACAAAGCTGTTGTCCCGATCCAGCACGTAGGCGAATCCGCCGGTCATCCCGGCACCAAAGTTGAGCCCGGTGCGGCCCAGCACCACCACGACCCCGCCGGTCATATACTCGCAGCAGTGGTCACCAACCCCCTCCACCACCGCACAGGCACCGGAGTTGCGCACCGCAAAACGCTCACCGGCCAGACCCGCTGCAAGCAGGTGGCCGCCGGTGGCGCCATACAGGCAGGTGTTGCCGATGATGGCGGTCTCATGGCTGGCAAAAATACTGCCCTTGGGCGGATAGATAACCAGCTTGCCACCAGCCATCCCCTTGCCCACGTAGTCGTTGGCGTCTCCTTCCAGATACATGTGCAGCCCGCCGGCATTCCACACCCCGAAACTCTGCCCTGCGGTCCCCTGCAGGTGGAGCGTAACGGGAGACTCCTCCATCCCGAGGTTGCCGTGCCGCCGGGCTATCTCGCCGGAGAGGCGCGCACCGATGGAACGATGGATGTTTTTCAGCTGGTAGTGGAAGCTGCCGCCACTGCCGTTCTCGATGGCGGGCAGTGCGTCACGCACCATCTGTTCCGCCAGTTCGCCCTTGTCGAACGGTTGATTGCGCGGCTCGGTGCAGAAACGTGGCTTGTCCGCCGCCACGCCACCATCACTCAGAATGGGGGCCAGATCGAGTTTCTGCTGCTTGCCGGTAGCGCCGGGCAGCAGCTCGAGCAGATCGGTACGGCCGATAATCTCGTCCAGACGGCGATAGCCCATCTGCGCCAGCAGTTCGCGCACCTCTTCGGCGACGAAACGGATGTAGTTCATCACCATCTCCACCCGGCCGATGTAGTGCTCCTTGCGCAGTACTGTGTTCTGGGTGGCGATACCGGTCGCGCAGTTGTTCAGGTGGCAGATACGCAGATATTTGCAGCCAATGGCGATCATCGGGGCGGTGCCAAAACCGAAACTCTCCGCTCCGAGCAGTGCCGCCTTGACCACATCCAGCCCGGTCTTGAGCCCCCCGTCGGTCTGCACCCGCACCTTGTCGCGCAGATCGTTGGCACGCAGGATCTGGTGGGTTTCGGTGAGACCCAGCTCCCATGGCGAACCGGCATATTTCACCGAGGTCAGCGGACTGGCACCGGTGCCGCCATCGTAACCGGAGATGGTAATCAGATCGGCATAGGCCTTGGCGACTCCGGCAGCGATGGTTCCGACGCCCGCCTCGGCCACCAGCTTGACGGAAACCAGCGCCTCGGGATTGACCTGCTTGAGGTCGAAAATAAGCTGGGCCAGATCCTCGATAGAGTAGATATCGTGATGCGGCGGCGGCGAGATGAGCGAGACACCCGGCTTGCAGTAGCGCAGTTCGGCAATCAGTTCGTTCACCTTGCCACCGGGCAACTGACCACCCTCGCCAGGTTTGGCGCCCTGGGCGATCTTGATCTGGATTACCTCGGCACTGGAAAGATAGGCCGGAGTCACCCCGAACCGTCCCGATGCCACCTGTTTGATCTTGGAGCGCTTGACGGTACCGTAGCGGGCCGGGTCTTCCCCCCCCTCACCGGAGTTGGAGCGTCCGCCCAGACGGTTCATCGCCTCGGCCAGGGTCTCGTGGGCCTCCGGGGAGAGTGCTCCCAGAGACATGGCGGCGGTGTCGAAGCGCGGGATGATCGCCTCCACCGGCTCCACTTCATCCAGGCTGACAGGCTGTTCCGCTGTGCGCAGTTTCATCATGTCCCGGAAGGCGAGCACCGGCCGCTCGTTGACCAGCCGGGCAAACTCCCGGTAGTCATTGTAGTCACCGCTCTGCACCGCCCGGCGCAGCGCCTGAACCACGTCGGGATTGTAGGCGTGGTCCTCCCCGCCATGGATATATTTCAGCAGTCCCCCTTGGCTGATTTCATGGCGCGGGTTCCAGGCATCACGCACCAGGGTACGTTGATCCTGTTCCAGATCCTCGAAGCGACTGCCCTGCAAACGGTTGGTGGTGCCCCGGAAACAGAGTTCCACCACTTCATCATGCAGCCCCACCGACTCGAACAGCTGGGCGCCGCGGTAGCTGGCGATGGTGGAGATCCCCATCTTGGAAATGATCTTGTAGAGCCCCTTGTTGATCCCCTTGCGGTAGTTGTGCATCAACTGGCCACAGCCAAGCCCGCTGATCTCGCCGGTACGCTGCAGATCCAGCAAGCATTCGTAGGCAAGCCAGGGGAACACCGCTGTGGCGCCGTAGCCGATCAGTACCGCAAATTCGTGGGGATTGCGGGCGGTCGCCGTTTCCACCACGATGTTGGCATCGCAGCGCAGTCCCTCCCGGATCAGGGTGTGGTGCACTGCGCCGGTGGCCAGCAGGGCGTGTACCGGCACCCGGTCCGGGCCGATCTCGCGATCGGACAGAATCAGCACCACCTTGCCACCCTTGACTGCCGCAAGCGCCTGATCACAGATGCGCTGCAGCGCCTCCTGCAGATTGCTGTCGGCAGAATAGTTCAGGTCGATGCGCCAGCAGGCATAGTCCGGATCATCCAGCTCCTGCAGCTGCTGGAACTTGCTCACCGACAGCACCGGCGAATCCACCAGCAGACGAGCGGCATGATCCTCGGTCTCCTCGAACAGGTTCTTCTCGCGCCCGAAACAGCTCTCCAGGGACATCACAATCTGCTCGCGGATCGGATCGATGGGCGGATTGGTCACCTGGGCGAACTGCTGACGAAAGTAGTCATAGAGGGAGCGCACCCGGCGCGACAACACCGCCGGCGGCGTATCGTCACCCATCGAGCCGATCGCCTCCTGGCCCGCCTCGGCCAGCACCCGCAGCACCTGGTCCCGCTCCTCGAAGCTGACCTGGAACAGTTTCTGACACACCTCGAAACGCTCCTGCGCCATCGGCCGGGAGCACTGCTCCTCGTCCTGCAGCTGCGATCTCAGGCGCCGGGTATGTTTGCTCAACCACTGTTTGTAGGGCTTGCGGCTCTTGAGTTGCTGTTCGATCTGCTCCGGCAGCAACAGCTCACCGGTCTCGGTGTCAACGGCCAGCATCTGACCCGGCCCAAGCCGCCCCTTGGCCACCACCTCCTCCGGAATATAGTCATAGACACCGATCTCGGACGCCAGGGTAATATGGCGGTCATTGGTAACCACCCAGCGGGCCGGGCGCAGGCCGTTGCGATCCAGCGCACAACCGGCATAACGGCCATCGGTCAAAACGATACCCGCCGGGCCGTCCCACGGCTCCATGTGCATGGAGTTGTATTCGTAAAAGGCGCGCAGATCCGGATCCAGCGTCTCCACATTCTGCCAGGCGGGTGGAATCAGCAGACGCATGGCACGGAACAGATCCATACCACCGGCCAGCAGCGCCTCCAGCATATTGTCCAGGCTGCTGGAGTCGGAGCCGGTCATGGAGACCAGCGGACGCACATCCGGCATGGGGATATGGGGGGTCTTGAACTTGTGTCCCCGGGCCATGGACCAGTTGCGATTTCCCTGGATGGTGTTGATCTCGCCGTTGTGCGCCAGATAGCGGAACGGCTGCGCCAGGCGCCACTCCGGCCAGGTGTTGGTGGAGAAACGTTGATGGAACACGCACAGGGCAGACTCCAGCCGCTCGTCTTCCAAATCCCGATAGAACACCGGCAGGTTGGCCGGCATCACCAGCCCCTTGTAGGAGACCACCCGCGACGACAGACTGGGGATATAGAAGGTCTCGTCCTCGACAGCGACGGCCTTTTCCGTGCGCCGCCGCGCAACATAGAGATGGCGCTCGAGGCTGACCTCATCCATCCCGGCGGGGGCATTGACAAAGATCTGTTCAAACAGCGGCAGGCTTTTCAGCGCCTCTTCACCACACGCCGAGTTGTCGGTCGGAACGGTACGCCAACCCGCCACCTGCAACCCTTCCGCAGCGATCTCCTGCTCCAGCCGGGCACGGGCCTGATCCGCCAGCTCCGCAGTCTGATTCAGAAACACCATACCGGTGGCAAAACGCTCCGCCAGATGAATCCCCTCCTCCTGCGCAACGGCCCGCATGAACCGTTCCGGAGTTTTCATCAACAGGCCACAGCCGTCACCGGTCTTGCCATCGGCCGCAACGGCACCCCGATGGGTCAGCCGGGTCAGCGCATTGATTGCGGTCTGCACCAACCAGTGACCGGGGACACCATCCATATGAGCGATGAGGCCAAAGCCACAGCTGTCCTTTTCGAAGGAGGGACGATAAAGACCAGGAGTTCCGTTGTTATTTGAATTCATCGATACTCTATATTTTGTATGTCATCCAAGGGAAAACCGCTCGCAGAAGCCCCGCCAAAGCGGGCAAAATAGCTGGAAATTATACTACCGGAAACGCCCTTGTTCAATGATGTTTGGGTCGCACAGGCCGGGCAATTTCATTGAAATGCTACCAGAAACCCCTTAATATCCTTGATAGATCAATTACTCAAAATGAACAACCCGCCCAGGGAAGAAAGGGGGTACGATGAAAATTCTTTTTTATTTTTCGCTTCTCGCAGCGCTTATGGCATGCGGAGACGAAGATAGCGGCAACTCAGCCCCCTTTCCGCCTGTGCCGAATCCGGAAAACCCGGCACCGGATGGAAAATTCAGCATAAGCGGCAAGTTAATTACTCCTGATTACATTCAGAGTGATCGGGATGTCAATGATCCAAATTCAGAAAACCGCCCGAATAACAGCTTTTCCACGGCGCAGCCACTCCTGAATCCCGTTTCAGTCAGCGGTTATGTCAATAACCCTTTTCAGGGCAGCCCCGGCAGTTCAGCGATCAGCGGAGACATCAGCGATTTCTATCGCGTCAACCTTCTGGCCGGACAGGCAATCAGCCTGGTAATCCCGCACCATGACAGGGGGGACATGGATCTCTATATCTATCCCGCAAGCTGTACGGATTCTACCTGCGGTTCAAACAGATGCCAGCAAAATGGCGATCCGACAGGAAATAATGGCAGCTCTTTCCAGTATGCCGGTGCAAATGAAAAAATCACGGTGCCAGCGGATGGTGCCTATTTCATCGAAGTTTGTGTTTACTCCGGCTATGGTACCTATACGCTCTCCATTGGCACCAAACCGGGGCAGGCCATATTCAGCGCCGAAGATGATTTTGTTCCCGGCGAAATGATCGCCAGCTTCAAGCCATCAATAAAAGCCGCAGACATACAGTCTGGTAACAGCAAGACACGGAACATGAAAAAACGCCCCGTGCTTCTGAAAATGGATAACGGGAGCGGCAGCCTGTCCGTCATGTCAGGAAGCACACTGGCAAACATGGGCAATATCAGGATTAATAGCCGCCACAGTTCGAAAAGAGAAACAGCTGCGGCGCTGGGGCAGGAGTATCTGGAAAAATGGGACACATTAAATGCCATTGCCGAACTGAATCTCAGGCGAGATATTCAATATGCGGAGCCCAATTACATCATTCGCTCCTTGCTGGTTCCAAATGACGAGTTCTATCCCTATCAGTGGCACTATCCAATCATTGATCTCCCCGGCGCATGGGATATCACAACGGGGTCCAGCGACATTGTCGTGGCGGTTGTTGATTCTGGAATAGCGCCCGGACTAAAAGACCTGCAGGGACAGTTGGTTGAAGGTTATGACTTTGTTCAGGATATAACCATCAGCGGTGATGGAGATGGACTGGATTCAGATCCCACCGATCCGGGTTCGGATCGGCCCGGAAGTGCCGTATATCATGGCACCCACGTAGCTGGAACTATTGCGGCAAAATCAAATAACAACAGTGGCATTGCAGGTGTCGCGTGGCAAGCCAGGGTCATGCCAGTACGGGCTCTGGGTACGGATGGCAGTGGCACTGCATATGATCTCATGCAGGCTGTCCGTTACGCTGCGGGTCTGCCCAATGACAGCAGCACCGTACCGCAGAAAAAGGCGGACATCATAAATATGAGCCTGGGTGGCCCGGGTTACATGCAGGCCGGGCAGGATCTTGCTACCGAGGTTTACAATGCAGGTGTCGTTATGGTTGCTGCTGCCGGAAATACGGGTCAGGAAGAATCCGGGTACCCGGCCAGTTACAGACATGTGATTTCTGTAAGCGCAGTTGATATAAACAAGAAGATTGCTCCCTACTCCACTTATGGCGCCGATGTCGATATCGCTGCGCCGGGTGGCAACATGCTCGCGGATCAGAATGCCGATGGTTATGCGGATGGTGTCCTGAGTCTTGGCTACGATAAACAGAAAAAAGAATCCTTGTTCCCGTTTTACGAAGGAACCTCCATGGCAGCTCCCCACGTTGCCGGAGTTTTTGCCCTGATGAAAGCAGTCAATCCGGAATTGAAGCCGGCTGATTTCGATTCCCTGCTCGCATCCGGGAAGCTGACTGAGGATATTGGTGATGCAGGCAGGGATAACCTGTACGGATTCGGTCTTGTCAATGCACTGAAAGCAGTCCGTTCGGCCAGAAATCCCGGCGAAATACCCGCCCCCCCGGCAAATCCGAGTCTGACTGTTACCCCGGCGCAACTGAATTTCAAACTGACAGAGAGCATTCTGTTTCTAAATCTCTCGGCTGCCAGTGGTGGAGTCAGGATTACTTCGGTTACTGCAACCGAACCCTATATTTCAATTGCACCACAAAATGTAAACAGCAACGGATTGGGCGACTACCGGATTTCTCTCGAACGCAACGGAGTTCCCGCAGGTATCCATTCAACTGATATCACCATCAGCAGCAACACGGGAACTGTCAGTGTACCTGTTATTTTTCAGGCAACGAGGGCTGGTGAGGAAGGAATAAAACCGGAGGCCGGATATCTGTATGTCACTCTGTTCGATCCAGAAACGATGCTGGGAAAACACCAGTTACAGCTTGGTCCGGACAGCGATGGCACCTACGCCTTCAATTTTACCGATATTCCGACCGGAAGCTACCTCCTTATCGCTGGAAGTGACTTCAATAACAATGGTGCAATCTGCGATTTCAGCGAATCCTGTGGTGTTTATCCAAGAAGAGATGCTGGCAACATGACAATTGATTTGACTCAAGACCTGACGGATATCAACTTCATGGTCGATTACGAGATTGGTTTCCGGGAAAACGGCATATCCGCAACCACCGCCGGCACAGGACAGCTGCCCTTCACTCCACACAGGCTGCAGAAATGAAAAAATCTCTGTTGATATCCCTGCTTGCTCTTTCCATGCAGGGATGTCTTAACGAAAATAGCACGTTAAAGACGGTGGATCATATATCTGCAAAGGAAGAGAGAACTGTAATACCTAATCTCAAGAAAATACCGATCCGCTCCTGTCCGGAGTTCAGAACAGAAACAGTCAGATTAATCAAGAGCGCTGATGACTGGAAAAGCCTGCAAACATCCAGACAGGTTATTGGCACTCGGATTGCGGGAGACAAAGCGGAGCCTGCTCTTGATTTCAGTGGCTCGGTTGGGCTGTTTGTGTCAATTGGAGGCAGGCCAACACCTGGCTATGAACTTGCCCTGAACAAAGATATGATCCTGGGTTCCGGTGTGCTGACACTCACACTTACTGTTTTAAAACCCGCTGCAGATGCAATTTTGGCGCAACTGGTAACTTATCCCTGCGCCCTGTTATCGATACCTGGTTCGGGCTATACCGAAATCAAGCTGTTTCTCAAAGAAGATGGCGAGAAAAAAATGATTCGGGTTACCCCGTAGCCAGAGTCCGCTCAATCCTAGTACCACTCTGTTCATTGGAAAACCATCCTCCTCCACGTCTCCGTGGTGCGTCTGTATCTGGTTTACACCACAGAGGCACAGAGGGGTGATGTTCAATCATTTATTGCCCACTGGACAGCTCTGCGTTCTCCGTGTCTCTGTGGTGAATCACCGTCTTTTTCCTACCTCCGCAACGTCTTGATATACAGGATAATGGATTTCCTTTCCGTCTCCGAGAACTGTTCACCCCAGGGCGGCATCCGTGGCGAACGGCCCATCGCGGCGCCACCCTTGCTGATAATCTGCATCAAATACTCATCCGGTGCACGGCTCAAGGTCAGGTTGAATGGCGGAGGGTTTTTGATAATTTTTGCCATCTTTCCATCACCTTCACCATTCTCTCCATGACAGAGAGAGCAGTAGCTTTTGAAAATCGCCCTGCCAACCCGTTCCGTTGGTTTGGTTCCCGCCTGGGTCTTGTCCACCATGGAGATCGCTTTTTTTGGATCGTCAATAAGCAATTTGGTAAACAGGGTTACAGATTCGACCTGAGTATAGGTCAACTCATCCCCCCAAGGGGGCATTTCAGCACTCATGGTGCCCAAGCTTCCTCCATAAATCACCGACAATCTGAGCTCATCCAGCTCCTTGCCAAACTTGTTCTCATGAAGATTGGTATCGGGATAGTCCTTCAGAGACATTGGCAACATTCCATCCCCATACCCTTCCCTGCCATGACAAAGCACACAGCGGGCCTGAAACACCTTGGCGCCGTATTCGAGCGTGGGTTTGGCTTCGCTTTTTCCATCCTCGGCGGCTACCACCGCCTGAGTCAGAAGCAGAAGAAAAACCATCCCTCCCGTTTTGATCAAGTTCATATCGAAAGCCACCTTTGATGAAAATTATTCCACGTTGATGGTCATCAACATGCTGGGATGAATCGCGCACTCGACTTCAACCTTTCCGGCCTTGTCAAAAGTGATACTTTTGTACTCACCTTTCGGATAAGATCCCAGGTCAAAAGTTTTCAAATCCGACAAACTGAACACGTTATGGAAAAATTCATCCTCATTGGTAAACTTTACCGTATCCCCTGCCTTGATGGTCAGCTCCTTGACAGAAAAAGTCTTGTTCTTCTGGACTACCTCGTACTCGGCAGCATCTGCTACACCGACAAATAGCAGGGCACCCGCAGCAGCACTCAACAATGTTCTTGTACAATTCATCTCTTTCTCCTCATTCCGGACATTTAATTCATAAACTCATATTGTTGATTGCCGGCCGTATTCTTGCGGCCGGCAACCGAAAACCATGCTCAGTCAAGCGGCAGCACTGGTAACACGACAGGCTCATGCTCGGTGGTCAACGCTTCCATGAAGGCAACCAGGTCCTCCTTGTCCTGCCGGGTAAGATCCAGCTTTCTGATATTGGGCGAAAGATGCTCTTTCACTATCCCGCCCATAGCGTAATGCTCTACCACATCCATCAATGTTTTTGCCGATCCATCGTGGAAGTAAGGGGCAGTAAGCGAAACGTCTCGCAGTGTCGGAGTCTTGAATGCGCCCTTCAGGATTTTAATCGGTTTATGGGCAAAACGACCCGGATCGGCATCCTCACCGGCTGAGGAAGCCAGCCCCAGATTATGAAAACCGTCATCGGTAAAGTTCGGTGCACTGTGGCAAATTGCGCAATTACCCTTGGCTGGATCCTTGAAGATCTTGAAGCCCCTTACCTGCTGTTCGGTCATTGCCTTTTCGTCACCCTTGATCCAGCGGTCAAAAGGTGAGTCATTGCTGATAATAGTGCGCTCATAACTGGCTATTGCCCTGGCAATTGACTGCTTGGTAATCCCCTCTCCCGGATAGGCTTTTTCGAAAGCAGCCTTGTATCCCTTGCTGTTATTCAAAAAGCGAAACATCTGGTTAAAATCGGTGTTCATCTCAACACTGGCTTCCATCGGACCAATGGCTTGGTCTTCCAGATCCTTTTTCCGCCCGTCCCACATCTGGATGGAGTTATACGCAGTGTTGATAACCGTCGGGGAAGCCCGGCCCAGTAACATGCCGTTGTGCCCTCTGGCAGTAGGAAGCCCGTCAGACCAGCCAAACATCGGACTGTGGCAGGAAGCACAGGACATATTGCCATTGCGGCTCAAGCGCGGATCAAAGAAAAGCTGCTTACCCAGGGCAACACGCTCTGCTGTCGGTTTATTGTCCTCCGGGTAGGGCGGAGTATCGGGCAACAACCAGTGTTTCAAATTTGGATCACCCGCTTTGAGAGCTGTTTTACCCTCGCCACTCTGTACTGTTGTTGCGCATGCCGCCAACGTAACCAATGAGGCCAGCAAAATGCCGCGGGCCAACTTGTTACCACCTTGTTTCATCAGATACTTCCCCTATGTTTTGGTTGATACAATTGTCACTGCAGAGCACCTAAAAAAATGGTGATTTTTCGCGAGAGCAAGGAATAACCGGGCACAGAGCTGACGCTGCTATCGCGGAGAAGCGCACTTTTAGAGGTACCCTACACTCTGAACTGTTTAATCATTCCCTGCATCTTGCTCGCCTCACCACTCAGCTCCCCGGAGAGCTCATTCAGTTTCACTACCTGTTTGCTGGACTCCTCCGCCATCTCGGAAAGGGAGCAGACAGCCTGCGTTATGCTTTGCATGGCCTCTTTTTGTGGAGCCATGATGGTTACAACTCTTTTCATCCCTTCGTACATTTGCTGTGCCTGCTCACTGTTTTTTGATATATGCTCCGCAGCCTGCTGCAAACGCTCGATATTGGTACGCGAATCGTTCACAGTTTCTTCCAGTGATTCCACTGTTACATTCACACTGCCGGACATTATTTCAATCAATCCGGAGATCTGATCCGTAGCCTCACTGGTGCGCTTGGCCAGCTCTCTCACCTCATCGGCCACGACAGCAAACCCCCTGCCCTGTTCACCAGCGCGGGCCGCTTCAATAGCCGCATTCAGTGCCAGCAAATTGGTCTGCTCGGAGATGCCGCGAATAGTGTTGGTAATCTGGGTGATTTTTCCTGCCGCATCAGCCAACTCCTGAGTAACGCCGACTGTCTGTTCCATATCGCTCTGGAAACGCTGGAAATCATTTACTGCGGATACAATCTCGGTTGCGGAAGCTGTTGCCGTATCCGATGCGCAACGGCACTCATCTGCCGCTTCATCAAGCTGCTCCATGGCATCATTGGTGGCCGACAATGCAATACCGGACTCCTCCTGGATCTGCTTGACGTTGTCGTGGATATGCAGAGTTGCGTCGTGAATCAACCCGGCGGCACTGGTAAGGTCCTCACTCTCCTTGGTCAACATGGTCGAGCTGGCCATGATGCCCCGAATAATTCCGTGTAGCTTGCGGACAGTAGTTGAAATAGCATTGACTGTACGTCCCATTTCATCCTTGCCCCCCGCCTCCAGGGAGATAGTCAGGTCTCCGTTTGCAACAGACGCCATACTCTTTTCTATCATTACCAGGGGCCGGGTTATTTTTGCCGCCACGAATAAACTGACCAGTACACCAAGAAGGATGCTCGCCAACACAAAAGCGCCCAGCATTAAAATAATCCGCTTACCCTGCTGCGTACTTTCAGCCAGATTATCCATCAGTTTTTTTCTTTCCCCGTCAACCAGTTGTTGAGAAACTGCTTCAACCTCTTTCAACAACGAGTCAATCTCTTTCAACTTGCCCATGCCGGCCTCATCGTTATTCTTTTTCCCGGCGCGAATAATATCGAGTTGCTGTGGCTTCAGTTTTTCGAGCAGTTCGGCAAGGCGCTTCACATCACGGCTCTCCGGCAACGCTTTGTGCAAATGCTGAATACTCTCATCCAGGTGGGAAGATGCACGAATACTTGCAATCGCCGCCTTGCGAATATCCAGACGCTCATCAGCCGCCAGCAATGTGCTGATTGCTGTATTCATCTCCAGAATGCCAACCCGGGCGCGGGATGCCGCTTCAACCTTTGCCTCACTCTCGGCCACAGTGGTTTCAGTGGCCTTGCCTTGGCTGTGAATAAAACCTGCGCCCAGCAGGCCCACACTGACAATACCTATAATCAGCAATCCGGATAATGAGAGTATTTTCATTCGTAAGGATGAGTTGTTGAAGTATTCACCCAGACCTGTTGCCATGTTGAACTCCGCAAGACATTTGTTTGATGCTTCAACTTAACGGCCAGTTAGCAGATTCCTTTAGCCAAGGGGAGAGACAAGAAATTCATAACTGTTTGCCCGCCCGATTATAAGGTTAGTATAATATTTTAATTATATTCTCTCTAAAACTTGTTGTACTGTACAGTCCGCCAGTTTTAATAAAATCGCTCTATTTTTCGCTAACCCGTTAATTCAGCTCTCTTAAACCAGGCTTGCTCATCTTTATGACTTTTATATAAACGATACACCATATAATTTATTGACATAGATCAATGCATGGTTTGCACAAGTCTGGAACTATATAACCGCAATTGTTAGTGGGGATTTACATAAATGAACCAACCTCTGCCAATAGTGGCGGGTTTGAGATTGTTGCCGGACGCATTCCATACAGATGTCATAACCTGCATCTCGAATCATCTGATGCGGGGTCAGGATATTGCGGAACGGCTCGACTATCTTGAAGGGAAGCGTATCTGTCTGTCAGTCAGCGATACCGGTAACAGTTTCTACATTCGCGTTGCCAGGCGGCGGCTGATCAGATGCTCCAGCCATGTCCCATGGGACGTTCGCATCAGTGGCAAGCTGGAAGATTTCTGGCGGTTGGCAAGCCGCAGCGAGGATCCGGATACCCTGTTCTTCAATCGGGATCTGGAACTGGAAGGTGATACCGATGCCGCGCTGTATCTTAAAAACCTGCTGGACTCGGTAGAGTTTGATTTTGACAGACACCTGCAAGAGGTGGCGGGATCCTGGCTGGCACCGCATATGCGCAAGATTATTGAACGCAGTACCCTTCTGCAACGCGCACGAAGGTTGGTACAGGTTTGATTGAGATCCCGGATATCAAGCCTTTTATTTGATATCCGAACATAGTTTCCTGGCAGTTCTCCTGCTATTGCGGCACATGGACGTGCTGCGTTTTTTTAACGGACTGCCATTCCCGGCTCACCGAACCAGTAGCCGTTACAATACTCTTCTCCAACAACGGCACTCAGCTCTTTCTGTGCACTTTCCGGTTCGGCATTCCCCTGTATTACATCATGAAAAGCGGTTATAACCTGCTCCATATGTTGTGACTGGGGGGACAGGCGCACCACATCGACGCCGAGTTTTTCAAGTGCTGACAGCTCAGTTAACAAATTACATACCAGGCCCGACTGTGTCTGGATCCCGTTGAGAGTCAGGAAACCTTCTCCCTCCTGAGTGCCTAGCGGCAACCCGTCGGCGTAGTCACCACAGCACAAACGGCAGTCATCCTTGGGAAGGTTGCGGTTGCGCGCAGTAAAACAGCGGGCGGAAAAGGCCAGTGGCATGCGGCCGTAGACAAACACCTCTGTTTGCAACCCATCCGGGCGTTTCTGCTGCATCTGTGCCAGTGTATCGCGCGATAATTCCATCGGCATCACCCAGCGCCGGGCACCCAGTTCCGCCAGCAACTCCAGGGTGGCCTGATTATAGGTATTGATGTGCGGCCCGGCTATGAATGCTTCTTCCGCTTCGGTAACAGCATAAAGCGCCGCCATGTCATTCGCTTCAATCGGATATTGTCCATTGGCAACGATGCGTCGCATGGTGCGCAGCTCAGACTCTGACTCCATCAGGGTCAGAGTGGAGAGTATCACCTCTTTCCCGGCCGAAACCAGTCGCTCGGCCAGCATCTGCCAGTCAGCCAGGGTGAGAAAACGCCGTTTGGAACATACCGTTTCTCCCAGATATACGATATCTACCGGCGAAGCGGCAACCCGGGCGTAAAAATCTGTCACCGCCTCCCGTGACCACAAATAGAGCAAAGGTCCTACTGCAAGTTTCATGCTGTTCGTTATTCCTGTTGGTTTGTCTTCAACCGCTACTGCCAGGCTCTGTCCAGTGCGCCCAACGTATGGGTACTGCCCTCTGCAACACGATCAAGCTGGGCGACCCAGTCGGGACGAGGCGTGTAGTTTTCCGGATCAGCAAGGCAGGCATCCAGTGCCTGGCGCAACACCCGGGTAACCTGTTTGACATAGGCAGGGCTACGCTGCCGCCCTTCCACCTTGACGGCCACCACACCGGCTTTCAGCAGATCCGGAAGTCGATCCAGCAGACTGAGACTGGTCGGCTCTTCAATGGCATAGTCCACCCGCCCGTTAACCTCAAAACGCCCTTTGCATAAAACAGGATAACCGGCACTCTCACCGGGCTTGTATGAGTCAATGAGTACGCCATTAAGCCGGGAGCGACGCCCACTGGAATCCTCCTCCCAACGTACCGCTTTGGCCGGGGAACAGGCTCCGCAGGTATTGGGAGACTCACCGGTAACGTAGGAAGAGAGTGCACAACGCCCCTCGACCATGACACACAGACTGCCAAAACCGAATACTTCGACTTCCACATCGGTATTGGCTATCAGCCGAGTCACCTGGGAGAAAGAGAGTACCCGAGGCAAAACCACCCGTTGAATACAAAACTGCCGCTGATAGAAGTTGATTGCTTCGTAACTGGTTGCCGATCCCTGCACCGAAAGATGTAACCGCAGCTCGGGATGGGTTGTTGCAGCATAACGCAGCAATCCTGGATCGGCCATGATAATGGCATCAACGCCCAGGGTAGCAGCAAGATCCACCGCCCGGGTCCACTGCTCCCAGTTTTCCGGCTGGGGAAAGGTATTGAGCGCCAGCAATACCTTGACGCCATGCTCGTGCGCATACCGGATCCCTTTGGCTGCACCACCCTCATCAAAATTCAATCCGGGAAAATTGCGTGCATTGGTAGCATCCCGGAACCCCATATATACCGCATCGGCACCGTTGTCCACCGCCGCCTTCAATGCAGGCAGACTGCCCGCAGGACATACCAGTTCGACTTTTTGCATGTTGCCCTTTTCACCTACCATTAATGTAACTACCCGGCGAGTAGTGAATATGCCGTATAACTGCCTGGATTGCTTCTGAAACGAGCCGGTTCAGGCCGGAAAACGGGATGTTTGCAGGGGTAGATATCCATTTTCCCATCGCAGAAGATGGTACGTTTCAGCAGCAAACCGGGTAGTTACCCATCAGTTACCAACTTTTTTCTGCCTGTTCGTTACGCCCTGCCGGGTTCCACGACGCGCCAGTTCATCTTCAATTCCGTTCAACACCCGCCATTTCCAAGAACACCAGTACGGAGCCAGCAGCAGCGGCACCCTGGCGGTACCGGTAAGGCGGTGGTATACAACTTCTGGTGGAGTCATCTCCACCAGATCCGCCGCCAACGTAATATACTCTTCAAAACACAACGGCAAATACTCCCGCCGCCGCCACTCAGCTGCCAGCCGGGTCCCCTTCACTACATGCAGCGGGTGCAGTTTCAGACCATCTACACCCTCATCCAGTACACGCTGCAATGTTGTTAGCACATGAAACGGCTTTTCGCCCGGCAGTCCGGCAATAAGGTGGGTGCAAACCGGCAGACCGCGATCCCGTGCCGCATGGAGTGTCTGGCGATATTCGGCAAAACCATGGCCCCGGTTAACCCGCCGCAATGTTTCATCGAAACTTGACTGCAAACCAAGTTCCAGCCACACCTCATGCCCGCTGTCACGATACACCGCCAGCAAATCCAGCACCGCTTCGGGAACGCAGTCGGGCCGTGTACCGACCGAAAGGCCAATAACCCCGGGTTCAGCCAGCGCTGTATCATAATGACCCTTCAACCGCTCAATATCAGCATAGGTGTTGGTGTATGCCTGAAAGTAGGCGAGAAAACACCGCGCCCCGGTACGCTTTGCTATAACATCGCGTCCGGCAGCTATCTGCTGCGGCACCGAAGCAATGGCACGGTTGTTGGGGCTGAAGGAGCTGTTATTGCAAAAACTGCACCCTCCACGGCCTACTGTTCCGTCGCGGTTCGGGCAGGTAAAACCGGCGTCAATTGATATCTTGTGCACCCGCTCTCCATACCGGGAAAGCAGCACCTGGCCCAAGGTATTAACGTAGTCTGAAAGCGCCATGACGGAGTTCTATCCCACCACATCCAGCAGCCGGCGGCGGAATGTAACGCCAATCTCGTCGGCAATATCCCGGCAAGCCGTGATATCCACACCAGGAAGACCATCGATAGCTGTCATCACCACCTCGGGAACATGCCCCTGCACAAGCTGGCAAAACTCCAGCATGGCAAAAAAAGCCTGTGGATGCCGTGGCCGGCAATGGCGATTGTAGGTTGATTCATCATGTGCATTCATTGAAACAGATACAGTATCCACCAACCCGGCAAACTCCGGAGTAACATCCCGATCATGGATCAGGTTCGCCAAACCATCCGTATTCACACGGACAGATGCGCCCTCTTTTCGCAACCACCCTGCCACCTCCAGCAGAACATCAAGCCGCCGGGTCGGCTCCCCCAGTCCACAAAAAACAATTTCACTGTAACGTGATGGATCACCGGCAGCGGCAACGATGTCAGCTACGGAAGGCTCGTCATGCAACCGCAGCTCATACTGCCTGACCTCCCAGCTGCCTTTGAATTTGGGACAAAAAGCGCACCGCAGGGTGCACCGGCTGGTAATATTCAGATAACGGTTTCCATGCAGTGTGTAGGCTATAGTAGAGACTCGTGATTCAATCTGCCCTGCCATCTGCCTCACCCTGCCAAAAGCGTAACAGGATTCTATATGTCAGACAGTTTTTTTCATTGATTTCGATCAGCCGTTGCCAAACAACGGAACATTATGGTTTAATAATCAAATGATGTGGGAGCCGATGTGTTTGCCCGTATATTCATCTCGTTCATCGCCATTCTGACCACCTCCACAGTAATCACCTCTGTAGCTGTATCCTGTTCTGAAAGCGAAACTCTTGTCCCCCGTCTCCTTGCACTAATCGCTGTTCTTGGCAGCGCCTCGGGGCTGTTTTATTTTATTCTCGCCAGGACGCTCCGGCACACCGAACAAAAACAGAATACGAATAAAAACCCTACGGAATCTCCGGAACAGCCCGGGCTATCCCTTCTCAGCGCCTCGATTTCTCACGAACTTCGTACACCACTGAATGCAATCATTGGTTTTACGGGGATAATACTTCAGGGAATGTCGGGCGAAATAAACAGGCGTCAACGGGATCAGCTTGAAAGAGTGCTTGATTCAGCAAAAAAGCTGCTCTCCATGATTACAGACATTATCAGTATTGCAAAAATTGACTCCGGTAGCATCAGGATGTTCCCGGCTACTTTTTCTATTGATGAGGCCATCAACGAAGCCATTCGCGAACTCCCAAAGGATAATCATCCGGATTTCAACAAGATATACTTCGAAGTTAACGCACCGCACAAGATAGAAATATATACCGACCAAAAAAAACTGGTACAATGCATTACCAATATACTGTTCTGTATAGTAGAATGCGCGGGCATAAAAAATATAAGCATCACTGCTGAAGAAACAGATAATCACCTGAATATAATCATCGGAACATCGCTATCAGGGCCGAACCAGGAACAGCTGAACCGTCTTGTCAGCTTTCTGGAGACAGGAGAACCGGTGCCTGAGAATTCCGCTGGTCATAATATAAGGCTACATTTAACAAAAAAAATAATTTCAGGACTGCTTGGAGGAAGCATGTCTGTCAACACCGAATCAGGAAATAACGAGCTTTTGCGGCTTACTTTCAGCTCATTGATCGAAAGCAGGTAACAATAACTGTCTGGCGCCAGCCAGAGAAATACGCAAAAACCGTTTTTTCTGTAATAACGTTTTTTAGTCAAAACCAGGGAAAGAAGCACTAATGAAGATCTTGATTGTCGAGGATGACGAAAACTCCAGTCTGTTACTGACCGCTGCACTGGAAGCGCTGGGTTACGAGGCAGAAAGCGCAGAAAATGGAGAATCCGCCCTCCAGAAGATAAAGCAATCTCCCCCGGATCTTGTCATCTCAGACATCCTGATGTCGGGAATGGATGGTTTTGAACTCTGTCGTCTGATTAAGTCCGACCCGCAGCTGAACCATATCCCCTTGGTATTCTATACCGCAACCTACACCGATCCGGAGGATCGCGAACTTGCACTAGGCCTGGGCGCATCCCGGTTTATCGTAAAACCAATGGAAATAACCGAGTTTCTGGATATTATCATCGGAATACTTGACGAACACAAAAAACACAAATTGCCCGTGCAAAACTCCTCCCCGAAGAAGTTTTCCGAACTGCACAAACTACACAAACTGCGTCTGGCCCACAAACTTGACAAGAAGGTTCGACAGCTCGAGCAAGAACAAAAAATGCTTCGTGAAAGTGAAGCGCGCTATCGCTCACTGATAAATGATGTACTGGACAACGCCGCTGTCGCAATCATCATTCTGGACAGTGATTTTACTGCCGTCTGGGCCAACCGCTCGTTCGAGCACTTTTTTTGTATCAAGAGAGAGGAGATCCTCGGCGAGGATTTTCGCCATACCATCAACACAATATTCCCCGACACCCTCCAGGAGAGCTGCAACTTCAAATCCGGGCTACTCGCGGCATACCGTGCCAATAATACCACCAGGCGCATGACATGCTGCCTGGAGAAAACCAGCGGCAAAGCCAAACAGTGGCTCGAATATCACGGCCAACCAATTCGTACAGGATTATACAAAGGGGGAAGAGTTGAGCATTTTACCGATGTAACAGAGATCAAACTGGCGGAAGAGAAGCTGCACATACTGTCCCAGGCCGTAGAACAGAGCCCGGCATCGGTAATTATTTCTGACACAGAGGGAAATATAGAGTATGTCAACCCGCGATTCAGCAGAATTACCGGCTACAATATTGATGAAGCCGTTCAGCAGGATTTGGACTGGATAATCGCCAGACATGCTGAATCTGACATCCAGAAAGAAATCCGGGCTGCTCTGAGAAATGGTACGGAGTGGCGGGGCGAGCTTCCCAATCAAAGAAGAAATGGCGAGGATTTCTGGGAATATCTGGCCATATCCCCTATCAAGTCGGATGATGGTACCATCACTCATTATCTTGCTATCAGTGAAGATATTACCGTACGCAAGGTTTATGAAGAACGGCTGTTCAACCAGGCCAATTTTGACTCACTTACCCGGCTACCGAACAGAGTATTGGCATTCGACCGCCTGACCCAGGCCCTTGCCAGGGCTCACCGCAATGAACGGATTGTTGCTGTTATTTTTATCGATCTGGATCACTTTAAAAACATCAATGACACCCTGGGACATGCTGCTGGCGACCAGCTTCTTGTTGAAGCGGCAAAACGGCTGCGCGGCGCCACCCGTGAGGATGATACCGTTGCCCGGATAAGTGGTGATGAATTCCTCGTCATTCTGCCCGACCTGGCCACAGTCTACGACTCCAAAGTGGTAGCGCATAAAATTCTGAACGCCTTTTCCAGCCCTTTCACCCTGGAGGGAAGAGAGCTGTTTTTCACTGTCAGCATCGGCCTCTCTACCTATCCGGATGACAGCGATAATCCTCACGCACTACTGCAACATGCCGATGCTGCAATGTATCGCGCCAAAGCCAGCGGAAGAAACACCTACCGCTATTTCACGCCGGACATCAACAAACAGGCCGTTCACCGGCTGGAGCTGGAATCCCATCTCCGCCAGGCACTGGAGCACAATGAATTCACAATTCATTATCAACCGATAATTGATATTGCCAAAAAAAGGATGGTTGGTGCGGAAGCTCTGCTATCCTGGTATAACCCTTCACTGGGCCAGGTCTCACCCGACCGGTTTATCCCCGTTGCAGAGGAAACCGGCCTGATCGTTCCTGTTGGCGAATGGCTCCTTGAAACGGCATGTATGCAGGCAAAAGCATGGCAGCAACAGCTCCAGTCTCCCTTTCGCATCTCCATCAACGTATCTTCCCGCCAGTTCCGGGAAAAGAATTTTATCAAAACGGTTACCAAAGCCTTGGAAAAAAGCTGTTTGACAGCCAGTGATCTGGAGCTGGAGATAACAGAAAACCTGCTGTTGCATGAAGCGGGAGAAGCATCAGATATACTGAACGAATTAAGCCTAATGCAGGTTCATCTGGCGGTGGATGATTTTGGCACCGGATACTCTGCGTTAAGCTATCTGAAACACTTCCCTTTCAACGCATTGAAAATAGATCGTACCTTTGTGCGGGATATAATAACTGACAAGGAAGATGCCGCACTGACCCGGGCAATCATCGTCATGGCACAAACCCTTGGTCTGAGAGTCACCGGGGAAGGTGTAGAGACTGAACAACAGTTAAACTTCCTGCATAACGAAGGGTGTAATCAGGTTCAGGGATACTACTTCTGCAAACCGGTGCCATCAAAAAAGTTCAGTGACATGCTGAAAGATCATGAAAATATTGAGTGGATTTCCAGCCATCTCACACCTGATGCGACAATGCACTAGCAAAAGCAACCCGGTGAGAACAAAATAGTAAAAACACCTGCTAACCAGGTTAATCAGGGACTATCCATGTGGTTCAGAAACCTCTGCCTCTATCGTCTTACCAAAACATTTGAGCTGTCGCCGGAACAACTGCATGAACAGCTGATACAAAAATCATTTCAACCCTGCGCTGCAATAGCACCATTCAGTTATGGTTGGATATCACCTCTGGGTCGTAACGGCAAACAACTTACCCATGTAGCCAACAGCAACATCATGGTGTGCGCCCGCAAGGAAGAGAAAGTTCTTCCCCCCGCTGTAATACGTGAATTTGTTGCTGAAAAGGTAGAGGCTATTGAACAGGATCAGGGCCGTTCCCTGCGCCGCAAGGAGCGGAAAGAGATTCGCAACGAGGTGTTACTGGATCTTCTGCCACGCGCCTTTACCCATTCCAGTTACACCTACGCTTATCTTTCTCCCCATGAAAACATGCTGGTAGTGGATGCCACTTCGGCCACCAGGGCCGAAGATCTTATAAGGCACCTGCGGGAAACGCTCGGCAGTTTTCCCGTTATCCCACTAACGACAAACACCGCTCCATCAAATGTGTTGACCGGATGGCTTAGCGGACAAAATGTAGCGCCAGATTTTATTATCTCCGATCAATGTGAACTTCGTGATCCGAAAAAAGAGGGGGGAGTAGTGCGCTGTTCCCGGCAGGATCTGTTTGCCGATGAGATTCAATCACACCTCAAAGCAGGTAAACAGGTAACCAGACTGGCCACCGAGTGGCGGGAACGTCTCAGCTGTATCCTGTCAGAAGATCTGACCATAAAACGGCTGAAGTTTCTTGATGTCGTGCTGGACGCAGCACAGGAGCAGGAAGCCGAAGACGAGGCGGCGCGGTTCGATGCAGATTTTGCCTTGATGACCCTGGAGCTGTCCCGTTTTATTCCGGCACTAATAGAGGTTTTTGGCGGCGAAAACGATACTGCCTCCCCCTGCGGCTAAAACCCCACACTGACTCCAAACCGGACAACCCACGGATCGCCGTACGGGCTGTCATCTTCATCATAGCTGAAATTGTAGAGCACCGACATATACATCGCTGCATTACTGCTGATGGGAGTACTCATCCCGCCTCCAGCGAGAAAGCTGTGATACTGTCGCCGCTCCGTATTTGAACTTCCGCGATAATATTCATGATCGAGATATTCGTATTCCGCTTCGACATAAAATGAAGGGATGATTCGGTAGCGGGCAAACAGGGAGGCTCCATAATCGTTGGTCGTTACCGTCCTGTTATTGCGATCATCATTACGGTAGCGATAAAGAACAGATACCCCCACGGAGGTTCGGGAGTCCAGGTGCATTCCGATCATAGGTGACAATTCGACATAATCGACAGTGCCAAAACTCGCACTGATTCCTCCACCATAAAAAATATTTGAACGGGAAGAGACAACACTTACACCGGCCATTGACTGAGCCGGAATCGCCCACAGAAATACTGTAACAACAGCAACAGGGAGAATTTTTTTCATCCCGTTTTCCTCCAGAATAAATATCTCTTAGTTACCCAACGGTACCAATGCCGGGAATTTATTTGCCGGATACCTCTGTGTTCTCCGCGTCTCTGTGGTTTTCCGGTTTGCACCACAGAGACACAGAGGGCACGGAGGAGTGGTATTCAGTCATTATTTAGTGCCATTCCTCCTATTTGCCCTTTTTAATATGACGCACAAGGCGCCGCCGTTTTTCCTTCTGCCGTTTGGTCAATACGTTTCTGCGCCCGGCAAAGGGATTATCTCCCCCCTTGAACTCGATCCGCAGTGGAGTCCCCTCCAGCCGTAACTGCTTGCGAAAAATGTTGCTCAGGTAACGCCGGTAGGCGTCGGGCACTGCGTTGGTCTGATTGCCATGAATAATAATCACAGGCGGATTTTTCCCACCCTGGTGGGCATAACGCAACTTGATACGGCGGCCCCGAACCAGCGGCGGTGAGTGTGCCATTACTGCATCTTCCAGCAGACGGGTCAATTTTGGCGTGGCGAGCTGAATCATTGCGGATCGATAAGCCCGCTGTACTGATTCGAAAAGCTCCCCCACTCCGGTTCCATGCAGCGCCGAGATGAAATGAATACGGGCAAAGTCCAGAAACGGCAGTTTCAGATCCAGCTCCCGGCGAACCTTGTCCCGTTGCTCCTGCGACAGGTGGTCCCACTTGTTGACAGCAATCACGATAGCACGGCCGGAATCCAGCACATAACCGAGCAGATGGGCATCCTGGTCGCTGATCCCCTCCTGCGCATCCAGTACCATAATAACAACCTGCGAGGCATCAATGGCCTGGAGTGTCTTTATGATGCTGAATTTCTCAACCGCCTGTTTTACCCGGCTGCGCCGCCGCACACCGGCGGTATCGATAAAAATATACTCCTGTCCATCGCGCTCGAAGGGCACAAAGATGCTATCGCGTGTGGTTCCCGGCAGATCAAAAACCACTACCCGCTCTTCACCAAGAATACGATTCAACAGGGTGGATTTACCCACATTGGGACGACCAACGAGAGCAATGCGAATCCCCTTTTCCGGTACCTTGTCACCAGATTCTGATGGCTCTTCCGGTGCAAAGATCTCTTCAACAAGCTGTTTGACGCCCTGTCCGTGGACAGCGGCAATAGCCAGAGGCTCACCCAGACCAAGGGAGTGAAACTCCACCGCAGCCATGGCCGGCTCCAGACCCTCAGCCTTGTTCACCACAACAAATACCTTTTTGCCGGACTGGCGCAGACGTTGTGCAATGTTCTCATCCGCCGGGGTCAGGCCGGCCCTGGCATCAACCAGAAACAGTACCGCACTGGCCTCCTCCACCGCCAGCCAGGACTGTTGCGCCATGTGTTGGTCAATCCCTTCCGATTCACCACTCAGGCCGCCGGTATCGATAACGATATAGCTGCGCTGACCGAGCCGGCCCTCACCATACTTCCGGTCGCGGGTCAGGCCGGGCTGATCGGCAACCAGTGCATCTCGGGATTTGGTCAGTCGGTTGAACAGGGTTGACTTGCCCACATTGGGGCGGCCCACCAGGGCCAGGACGGGTTTCATAAACTCATCTGCGCGGTGAAGCTTCCAGGCAAAACAGTTTGCCATCATTGCCATAAACATACAGCCGATCACCGGCAACGACCGGTGCTACGCGCACCCCGCTTGAAACCGGGAAACGGGCCATAAAATGACCATCGCTGCGCGCCATCCAGTGTAGGTAACCCTCCATGTCGCCAACGACCACGCTCTGTTTGTAAACCGCGGGAGCGGTCAGGGAGCGGCGCTTCAGTGCCTCTTGCTGCCACAGGGATGCTCCATTGGTTCGATCCAGCGCCCAGACACGATCATTGTCATCACTCACATAAAGCGTCCTGTCATCCGCTGCCAGACCGGTCGATGATGACATGGCGCGACTCCACAATACACGCCCGGACTGCAGATCGATAGCAGCAATTCGTCCCTGG
>Ga0256839_1000670_pt1 | contig 43942 bp, 44 predicted proteins | sample 354166metaG_FD_185968 | JGI IMG/M metagenome (GOLD analysis project Ga0256839, IMG submission 185968) | Hydrothermal vent microbial communities from Mid Atlantic Ridge, Atlantic Ocean - 354-166 | ecosystem: Environmental > Aquatic > Marine > Hydrothermal vents | place: Atlantic Ocean: Mid...
TCTAAACTCTGACAATTGGGACACTTTTTTTAACTTCTTTACAGCCATTTGTAGATAAGCCCTCTTTTATGCCTACTATACCGTACTTTGATTAGGTTTTCAGCCTCACGTTTTTTGCATTACATCACATTTAATTATGTACTGCAAAACCCATAAGTACAAATTTTTTTTAAACAGATAAAAGAAAAACGTTATTCACTCTCATACTAGTCATAGAAAGTACAAGAGGGTTCTCAGTACTTACTGGTACTAGTGATGAACTGTTTGGTCAAGCTTCAGGCATTGGATCTGATTTTTTCTTATTAGGAGATATAAGAGATTTAGCCATAGAAGCGACACATTATGTTAAAGTTTCATGCGCTTTGGGTAAAATTATACCTATGAAAAACATAAAAAAAACCGTAATAATCAATACAGGGGGCACCTTCAATAAAATCTATAACCCACTAAGTGGCACTCTAGAGATTGATACACATTCAAAGGCACTAAAAAAGATTACTGCCAAATGGATGTGTCCTCTAACCATACAAAGTATCATTCACAAAGACAGTCTTGAGATGACAGCAGATGATAGAGCCTTACTACTAGAGACCATAAGCAGTGTTGATGCAACACACATCATAGTCATCCATGGCACAGATACCATGGATGTATCTGCAACATACATAGCCAAAGCCAAATTAGATAAGGTCGTCATTTTTACAGGGGCAATGGTGCCTTACAGCATAGATCCCGTAGAAGCCACAGCAAATCTCGCTTCTGCCTATGGTTGCTTGCAGGTTTTAGATGAAAGTGGCGTCTATATAGCGATGCATGGTATCATAGCCCGTTATGATACCGTCGAGAAAAATAGAGCCTTAGGGAGATTTGAACCTGTTAATCTTTAGCTATGGTTCTGCACAGTAGGCGGTACCACCTCACCACTGGCTTGCATACTCAAAGCTTCTGGAAACTCTTTATAATGTGCTCTAACAGCAGATGCTAAACGTTTTTTCACTGTCTTGGTTACTGTCACAACCTTTCCTTCTGGCAATGCCTCTAAAAGCCTTAAAAGCAGTCTCTCTTGTGGGTGAGGCATAAGGTCTAACCATGAATAGAGTAAAGGCTTGTTGATGTGTGAGGGGATGGAGCCCATAATGCCTATATCGTTTTGGTCATGCACTAACAGCCCTGATGTGGTGCCCCTATCGAGTGTGAGTACTTGAAAAAGGTAGAGGGTGTGGTAGTCTATTTGGGTCATTTTCTCTTCTTGGGTGTATGTACTCCATCTCTCAAGTGCCTGTGTGACTATAGATATATATGCATCTATGATCTCTTTACCTATATGTTCAGCAAATAGTCTATCTGATTCAAAGTCACCTGTGTTAAAGTTTTCTAAGTAAAAATGGCTCACCCCTCTAGTTCTACCCAATACTGGGATATTAAAATACCTATCACCTTGTGCTTTTGCTTCGTCATAATACTCTTTTGAAGCCACTTTGAGTGCTGTTTCAAAGTCTTTTTGAAATGCTTCATTAGTAAGACTGGGGTTCAAGTCACCCATGATACGCCAGTACCCTACACCATCACGCATCTGAGTCCAAGATATATGCATATGCATAGAGGGCGCATGAGGGTTTGCGGGATGAATGATAGTGGAGATGGCTGTAGCAGAAGAGAGTTTTTTTGTATCATCTTCATCATAATGTACTTGGGAGACATTGACTGAAGAACGGTTAAACACAGCCTCATCTTTTGCTTCATAACGTACACCCCCACCATGTAAGCCCTTGTCTCTCTCCCACTCTACAGACTCAAATTTTTTGTTATTTCCAAAATTAGTACTGATACTATTTAATTTAGTAACAAAATATGTTTGTAATGTATTTGCTAAGACTAAAACTTTTTTAGCTTCCTCTGATTTAGCAGGTATTCTCATAGATATCCTTAATTTTATTTTAAAAAGTATACCATACACAAGCGATATTTATTTAATTTTGATAAAATAATATTTATGAATAGAAAAAAAGGGGGGGGAATGAAATCTTCAATAATAATAACAATATTTTCAATACTCATATTTACAGGATGTAGTTCAAACAAAATACCAGAAGTGTCTCAAGTAAGCTATGAAAGACCTACTGCTTCTAAAGAAGCAAGATTTCATCCAACCATGGTAAAAGTGGCGATGAGTACAAAAGACGACCCTAAGTACAATAGAATGGCTTTAGATACCCCTGAAAAAAAGGCATGGTTTAAAACTCTTATGTATCGACTTTGGGATAGGCAAATTACACGTAAAGAGTTTATATCCGAAGGTTTAACGAAGTATCCTAAGCATAAATATGAATTTACATTTATTGCCAATGGATTTCAAAGATTTTAATTTAAAAAACATAAACAATTGGGTCTTTGATACCTGCTTCTTTAAAACCCTTGAGACGCAACCTGCAAGAATCACATACACCACAAGCTTTCTCTTCTTCTTTGTAGCATGACCATGTGTGTTCTAGGGGGACACCTAATGCTAATGACTTTTTGACTATTTGAGACTTTCTTAACACGACAAGTGGCATTTTTATTTCTAACTTTGTCTCTTCTTTTGTTCCAAGGTTTATAGCCTTTTTCATTTGTATTATATAGCTCTCTGTACAATCAGGGTATCCTGAACTATCTTCTTCTACTACACCAATATAAAGAGCCTCTGCTCTGTGTTTTTCTGCGATAGCTGCTGCGATAGAAAGGAATATACCATTTCTAAAAGGTACATATGTCACAGGAACACCCTTTTCTACTCCACTTTTAGGTATATCAATACTTTTATCAGTAAGTGCAGAAGCTCCTATCTGTTCAAAAAAAGGCAAGTCTATTTCATAAGATTTTATGGCATTTACATTCGTTGCTATTTTACGGAAACATTCTACTTCTTTTGTCTGGGTTCTTTGCCCATAATTAAAATGTAAGGCTATAATATCGTGTCCCTCATTTTGTGCTATTTTAGCAGCCAAAGCCGAATCCATCCCACCTGAGATAATACAAACTACTTTAGACATCTTCATTCCTTTTTTACTACCATTTTACCAAGATTTGGGTAAACTTCGAGCATGATAGACTTAGACAATCAAACAGACTTAGCCGTAGAACTTCATACATTAGAGGAAATACAAGCTTCACTCACCACAGCAGAAGTAGAGCTTCTCATCGTCAGTGATGACAGTATGAAAAGTATAAATAGCCAGCATAGAGATAAGCAAAACAGTACAGATGTACTCTCCTTTCCTCTAGATAGTTCTTTTACCCCTGAATCCATAGCAGGTCTACCACTAGGGAGCATAGTCATCTCTGCTTCATCAGTAGAGCAAAAAGCTAAAGAATTAAGACATGATTTACAAGATGAAATAGCATTGCTTTTCATTCATGGCTTGTTGCATCTACTAGGATTTAACCATGAAGATGACAAGGGTGAGATGCGAAAAAAAGAAGAAGCACTTATTAAAAAATTTGCTTTACCAAAAAGTTTAATCATAAGAACAGGAGAATAGTTTGGATTTTATCATTTTTATAGTTTCAATGGGCGTGCTTATCTGGGGTGCAGATGTGCTCATTAACCAAAGTGAACGCATAGCACTGGAATTTAATATTCCAGAGTTTATTATAGGGGCAACACTCATAGCACTTGGTACATCTCTACCAGAAATGGCAGCTAGTATCGCAGCATCTTATAATGGCAGGGCAGAAATTGCTGTATCCAACGTCATAGGATCTAATATACTTAACATTACACTCGTACTTGCTACAGTTTTTCTCATAGCTACCAAGATAAATCCAAATAGAGACTTCTTTGCAAAAGACAGCACTTGGGCATTGATGCCTGTACTTATTTTTATACTTATGCTTATGGATGGTGTCATTTCACGTTTTGATGCTATACTACTTCTATTGCTTATGGGCGCTTACCTTATATTCTTACTACAAGATGCAAAAAGTATACTTGAAGATGAGATAGAACTAGATAAGCAAGAGGCTTTTTCTTGGGCGCGAATAATCCCTATGCTTTTTTTGGGCTTTCTATTGGTTATTGTTGGTGCTCATTTCACTATAGAGAGTGCCTCATCTATTGCTAAAAGTTTTGGTATTTCAGAATGGGTAATTGGTATTATTATGATATCTTTAGGAACCTCTTTACCTGAGCTTACAGTAAGTATTACTGCTGCACTTAAAGGTAAAGTAGATATGGCTATAGGAAATATTATAGGCTCAAACATGGCAAATACTACAGTTGTTCTAGGAACTGCAGCTCTTGTCCACCCACTGTCCATTAATCCAACATCTTATATCTTTGATATTACTACTATGTTTGTAGCTACACTTATCTTAGTCTTCATCACGGCAAATAAACTTTACAGTAAACCTGCAGGGATAAGTCTTATCATCATTTTAGGACTGTTTTTAAACAATACATTACAGCAGATATAGCTACTTTTTTTCAGTAGCATTAAGTTCTAAGATATTCTTATGCTTTATCTTACCAAAGTACTCTTTTTTATAAAGCCATTTATAGATATCTGCCGCGATTGGTCCAGCTGTGCTTCCTCCATGGCCACCATGTTCTACAAGTACAGTTACGACATACTTAGGATTATCATAAGGTGCATAGGTAGTTATCCATGCGTGAGAACGATGATAATACGCTAATTCGTGTTCTTTTAGTCGTACTTTTGTGGACTGTGGTATAGCTGTCACTTGAGAAGTTCCTGTTTTTCCTGCTACTTTTATGGGTAGCTTACTCATAGTTTTATATCCTGTTCCTCCTTTCATATTACATACATCATACATCCCTTGTTGAATTTGAGATAAATGTTTTTCTTTGAAAGGGATATGTTGCATTTTTCCTACTGTATGATTTCCATCAATAACACGCGCTATACGTGGTATTGGCAGTTTAGAAGTTGCCATAAGAACCGTATATCTTGCTAGTTGCAGAGGCGTCACTAGTGTATAACCTTGACCAATAGCAGAAATAACTGTCTCTCCCATATACCATGGTTGGTTAAAGCGCTTCATTTTCCACTGTTTATCAGGCATAACTCCATTATATTCTCTAGGCAAATCTACACCTGTTTTAATACCTAAACCAAAAGATTTTAGTGATTTTGCCATAGCATTAATACCGACTTTTAAACTTTTATTATAATAGTAGACATCACAACTCTCGCGTATAGACTTACGTAGGTTTACATTTCCATGACCCCATCTAGACCAACATCTAAATTTATGTTTACTTCTTCCTAATGTAATATACCCATTACATCTCTCTTGTGTATCCAATACACCCTCTAATGACTTAGAAAATGCCAAAGCCATCCCCATCTTAATGGTAGAGCCTGGGGGATAAGTTCCATGTACTATTTTATTTGTAAATGGCTTATCTACATCATTCTGCAAGGCCTTCCAATCTTTAGTACTAATACCACCCACAAATAGATTAGGATCATAAGAAGGATAACTTACTGCAGAAAGTACTTCTCCATTTGTACGCATGACCACAACAACACCTGTATGATTTGAATCTTTAAATCGTTCATAAATCATCTGTTGAAGGTCAATATCAATATTCAGTTGCAAGTTTTTATTGTCTTTAGGAAGCTTTTTTTCTATAGTGTCTATTGCTTTATTGGTCGCAGTAACTTTTGAAATTTTATATCCTAACTCACCTTTAAGCACATTATTGTAGTATCTCTCTAAGCCTGTTTTACCAATGTTTCCTACGATGTTGACTACATCATCTTTTGCATTCTCTTTTGCATTTGAACGTCCAGTATATCCAACAACATGAGCGGCATATACACCATAAGGGTAATACCTTTTAGTCTCAGCCTCAATTTTTAGTTCCTTATGTAAACTTAATTCTGGATATGCTCCCATCATCTTGGCATAATGAATAAAATCTACAACTTTAATATAATTATGATTATATGGAGAATTAAACTTTTTATAGACTTTGAGCATCATAGTTTTATTTAAGTCAGAAAAAGTTGAAACAAGTTTTTCTACGACTTTATTTAATTTTTTACTATTAGCTTTTAAATGTGGCTGTATTGATACAGAAAAACCTATTTGGTTCATGGCTAGTAATTGTCCATTAATATCAGAAATTTCTCCTCTGACTGGTTTAATAAATTGTTTTCTTTCAATATTTTCTTTTGCCAACCCCTCATAATAGAAATTTGATTTAATACTCACATGATAAAGCCGACCAATCATTCCAGCCCAAAAAAGTATGAATAGTATGATAACAAGTTTATATCTCATAAAATCATCACCGCTAAAAGATCAACTATAAGAGAATATGCTAAAAGTGTATCTACTCCGATACTGCTTGTTTGAAAAATAAAATCATATCCAAGAAGAGAAGCTAAATAGACTATATCTAAAAGCAAAACCAAAAGGATTTTTGCACAAATCTTACATCGCTTTACCTGTGCTAATTTTGTGTAAAATATTGTATAGACTATTAATGTAGAGAGTATCATAAGAAAAAAAGGTAAAGAAAGGTTGACTTCTAAATTGATAAAATAAAGTATAGTAAGTAGAACATGATGCCATTTTTTCTGATTAATTCCTACAATAAATATATACCCTCCAACGCCAATAAATAGTGGTAAAAAAACATAAATAGAAATAAGCATTGGGTAAAACAGAATAAAGGTAATAATTAAAAACCAAATAAGAAAAGAGTACATTAGGTTAATAAATGTATGCATTGTTGTATTCACTTTTTATGCTACTTTATAGACCAATGCAACTTCATTACATACGGGAAAATGAATACATTTAATACAATCTGCCCATATTTTATGTTCAGGTATCTCTTCTTTATTTATTTCAATAAAATTCATTTTTTGAAAAAAGACAGGCAGATAAGTTAACACAAGAACATCTTCTTCTACCCCAAGTTCTTTTGCTTCATTCAGCGTAAACTGTACAATAGACTCCCCTATTTTTTTACCACGGTGTGCTTCAGAAACTATAAGACTTCTAATCTCTGCTACTCTTTTAGAGTGTACATGTAATGCAGCATAGGCAACAATTTCCCCATGCTCTTTTGCTAAGACATAAGAACGTATATTTGTAGCTACTTCATCTTCTGTACGATTTAAAATAATACCATCTTTTACTTCTTTTGCAACAAGAGCCTGCATTTGGGGTATATCACCTAATTTTGCCTTAACAAGTTCAATCACTTTTGTTCCTCAATTGTATTCTGTGATATGTTATTCATTTCAAAAATAGACCCTAATATCTCAAAGTGAACCCGTTCATGTCCACTTTTTTTAGAATTAGAAATAGTAATAGAACCAGGAAAATCACACATTAGTTTATTACGTTCTTTTTGATTAAGTTTGTCTATTTTGGTAAATACCGTTAAGTACTTTTGGTCAGGTCGAATGAACTCTGAGATATATGTTTCCACATCATCATCAATCTTTGCATAAGGGTGTCGGGCATCACGTAGATGTATAAAAAGACGTATGGATACTCGATGCTGAATAAACTCTACCAAATTTTTCTGCCATACTTCTTTTAAGGTTTTAGATACTTTTGCATAACCAAAACCGGGTAAATCAACAAAACGTACAGGATAATTTTGTTCATTATATAAGTATCTTGTTTCAAAAAAATTAATAAGCTGTGTTTTACCTGGTGTTGCTGAAGACTTTGCTAGGTTTTTTCTATTTGTTAAGGCATTTAGTGTAGAACTTTTACCAACATTTGAACGACCAAGAAAAACAACTTCGGACATATCTTCAGCTAAAGAGTCAGCAATACTCTGTGCAGACTTAATAAATGTTGCTTCAACAATACGGGGTGAACTCATTTTGTATTCTCCATATCAAATATAAATTTTACTGGTTTCATTTTACTACCATGAACTTTAGCATTTCCACTTAACATATCTAAAATAATTTTATCTCCATTTATATGACGTTTGTTTGATATATCATCTATCATTGCTTTGCCTGTTAAAGTATATTTAGATTTCATAGGCAAATATACTAATGTGTCTGTGCTGCCCTTATAATGGTTTTTTTCATCTTTAAATTCAAACATTACATGACCTAGTGCTTCATATTTATTTGTCTCATTATTTTCATTAAAATAGACTATTACTTTATCCGCTTCAATTACATTTTCTAACTGCTTTATTTTGACATTACCAAGGAAATGTATCTCTTTTTTAATATTTTGAGCATACATATCATCTGATATGATTTCAACTTTTTCAGCATAGGTGAATATTGACAATACTAAAAAGAAAAATATTAATTGATTTATACTAAAAAATAAATTCAAACAAAAACCTTTATAGAAAATTAAGTTAATTATATCATTTCTTTACTTTTTGGTCGTATAAATCACGGCATCTACTTTTGTAGCATTCATCTCTTTTTTTACTGTATCATAATAAAGAGATGTCCCATGAATAATATTTTTTCCTTTTATTACAGTAAATTTTGACTTTACTCGCAAAATACCATTTTTTTGATTATATTCAGCATGTTCAGCACTGTAAATATAACCTTCACTCTCTTCTAGATTTATATTTCCCTCTAAAGATAATATATCATGAGAATATTTTGCATAATCAGAGACCAATAATCTAATATTTTTAGTACTATAATTTAATTGTTCTAAATGGAGTATACTATCTTGCATTATGCCCTTTTGAACAAAAGACTTAGATAACATACTGTAGATATCAACTTCTATAAATGTTGTATTATGAAATTCTAATTCTTTACTGTTAGATTCTAACCCTTCTGTAGTGTTTGTAAGTTTCACCATAGTTGTTCCAACTACAGTGATAATTATAAGTAAAATGACCAACCATTCTAATCTTATTCCCATAATGCTAAATACTTCTCCTCTAACCCTTCTTTCATAATAAGGTATTCAATCATTTCTCTTACTGCACCATCTCCACCTTTTTTACTTAAAATAACATTTGCAATTTTATCGACATAAGCACTTGCATCTCTAGGTACAAAAGAAATTTTCGCTGCTTTCAACATCTTCAAATCATTTAAATCATCTCCAATAGCTGCCACATTTTCCATATTTAAATCTAATTTTTCTAATAACTTTTCCAACACTTCTTTTTTATTGTGTATACCTTGATAAAAATGTTCAATATGTAACTCTTTTGCACGACGTGCAACAATCTCTGATGACCTACCTGTAATAATAGCTACTTGTTTTCCAAGTTTTCTCCAAGAAGCAATTGCCAGTCCATCTTTCACATTAAATGATTTTATTTCATCACCACTTTGGCTATAGGTAATGCGTGAATCCGTCATGGTACCATCGACATCAAGTACAATAAGTTCTATACTCATAATACACCTTTTGTACTTGGTATACCTGCATTTTCATTAACCATAACTGCACGACGAAGTGATACTGCTAAAGCTTTAAACGCAGCCTCTATAATATGATGTTTATTTTTACCACGGTTATATATAAGATGAAGCGTAAGTGGTAAATTAAAAGAAAATGCCTTAAAAAATTCTTCCACTAACTCTACATCAAAATCTCCTACCTTTCCACCAATAGGCAGTTCGTAAACTAAAAAAGCACGATTTGAGAGATCAATATCACAAGTTACTGATGCTTCATCCATCACTACTGTGGCATTACCAAAACGCTCAATACTTTGGACAGGATAAATAGATTTTTTAAGTGCTTGTCCAATAACAATAGCAACATCCTCAACTGTATGATGATCATCTATATGTGTATCACCCACACACTTTACTTCCAAATCAATATGTGCATGTTTAGCAAAAGATTCAAGCATATGGTTATAAAACCCAACGCCCGTATCTATAATTACTTTCCCTGAACCGTAGAGGTTTAACTTTACTGTGATTTGTGTCTCTTTTGTTTTTCTTGTTACTTCAACCATTTAGAATATCCTCATTTTATTTTTTTAACTTCTTACGATAGAAGCACCAAATAAGTAGTTGTTTTCCTTAAACTCTTGAGCCTCCTGCTGTGAGCCAAAACCCATAAGCCAAACTCTATAAAGTATTATACCCTCTTCATCATTTACTCGTTTGATAATTGCCTTGTAATTAGGATATTTTTTTGCATAAAGGAGTTTATGGTTTTTAGCACCTTTATAGTGAGAAAAAGCACCTACTTGTACACCCAAACCAGAAACTGTTACAGGTGTTGGCTTCTGTGCTTTTTTTTGTTTAGGAATATTTTTTGCTAAGTTTATTTTTCCAGCAAAACCTAAGACTTCAACTTTAACTTTTGCTATACCCATTTTATCAAGACCTATCTCTTTTCCTGCAGTATACGAGCAGTCAATTATCCGTCCCCGTACAAAAGGACCTCTATCATTAATACGCACAACTGTACTTTTACCATTTTGCAAATTAGTAACTTTTACTATAGTGTCCATAGGCCAAGTCTTGTGTGCAGCAGTACGTGCATGCATATTATACACTTCACCATTACTTGTATATTTACCATGAAAATCAGGACCATACCATGAAGAGATACCATGTTGAACCTGTCCTATTGAAACAGTAGTAGGATGATACCTTTTACCCATGACACTATAAGACTTCATCGTAGCTTTATGCCATGCAGGAGTTGTATATTTTGTTTTATGGAAATTTTGTTTTTTTTGGGCACATCCTGTCATTAATAATATGACAACCATAGGGATAAAGTAAAGAAAGAAACGTTTTTTCATGAAACCTCAATGATAGTATTTTATATATTATCTAATATTATCTCTACTTTTCTCTTTAACTCTGCTTTGTCTTACTTCAATATAAATTATTTTTAACTTTTAGTTAATATGTTTGAGCAATACTTTTGAATAATATTTTGAATATCCTCTGCATGTACTGGTTTTCCTATTAAATCAACCATTCCAGCATTTAAATATTTCTTTTTATCCTTCTGTGTAGTATCTGCAGAAAATGCAATAATAGGTATATGCTTGTAGTTATTCTTTTTTTCATATGAATATATATTACTTGTTGCATCATATCCATTCATGACAGGCATATTTATATCCATGAAAATTAGATTATAATCATTTTCTTTTCTTAATGCATAAGCTTCTTTCCCATTAGATGCAATAGATACTTTTATATTCATGTTTGTCAATATATTTACAATAATCGTTTGACTAATAATATTATCTTCCACAACCAAAACATGTACATCTTTACTTACTTTATTTTGTGAATATCGTGGAAGAGTATTCTCATTATTTTCAGATAATATCCTTAAAATTTTACTCATTGTAATCGGGGCATATACAACACTAGAAAGATAATGCTTTTCTAAATCTATTTGAGATCGTAATGAGCCTGATGTTATCAAAATAATTTTGCAATTTAGGTCTAAAAAAGAATCTAATTCTCCAATATTTTTGGCATAAGAATGGTATATAAACATCACATCAGGTAATTTAATTTTATCATTACCATTAATTTCATCATAACTATAAATAACAAATTTACCACCTAAATATTCTACATAGGTTTGTAGGTTATAATCAATTTGGCGTTTTATATCTTTATGTGGTAATGCCAACCCAATACTTAAACCTTTAAACACTGGAGTTAGTTTTCTATCTACTTCTTCATTGTCTCTTTTAAAGGAAAGCATAAATGAGAAAGATGAACCCTCATTTACTTCACTAACTACTTCAAGATTTCCACCCATAAGTTTAATGATACGGTTAGATATTGTTAAATTTCTTATATCCAACGTAGATACTTTATCTACTATTTCCATCTCTTGAAATACCTTTTGTATATATTCAAGCTCTTCACCCTTAATACTTGAACTTTGATCAGAAATTGAAAACTTGATTGTCACACTGTCACTCATTACAATATTTTCTAATTTGATATCAATAGTACTATAGCTATCACTCACTGCCAAGGCATTGTCAATAAGATGTGTTAATACCTGAGAGAGTTTTTCTCCATCACCTAGTAGATTGTGTGGTATTTGTGGATCAATATATAATCCTAAGATAATATCTTTTTCATCAGCTGCTACTGAAAAAGTTTCAACTGCTGTTTCTACCTCTTTTATAATATTAAATGGTATCTCTTTTACTTCAAGTAGTGGCTGTTGATTTTGTGATTCTTGTGATACATTATTCAATCTTGCATTAAGTTTTTTATAACTGGCTTCAATAATAGTAATTAAATCCTTCTGTTCTTGATTTAACTCTGTTTCTTTCAATAATTTTGTATATCCAAAAATAGCATTCATCGGTGTACGTATGTCATAACTAAAGCTATTTTTAAAAACCTTTAATACTTCATATTCTACACGCAGTTTACTCTCTTGTTGAGAAAGAGAGTTAAAATTTGATTTGATATACTCATATGCACGCTTATCTTTCATTACTCTATTTTTAGGAATACTGTGTGCAGAAGCATAAATACTTTCAATATGTCTTGCTAAATCATTTAGAAGTGATTTTTGACTATTTTTATTAAAATGTACATAAATTGCTACACTACTTATTAAAATACCTAAAAGAGAAGAAATGAACAAAATTAAATTATTTAAATTCAAAGTAAAAGTACTTAAATAATAATAGACAAAATAACAACTTATAAACAATAAAATAATCAAGGGTAGAGCAATAATATTTTTTTTATTAAACATAATTTTTTATTTCCTTATACTTCTAGCATCTAAAATACATTAGGCATACTATTAAAAAAATGTCAAATTATGTCAAAAGATAAAGTGATTACATCATTTTATTAAACATCTTTTCTTCTACAGGTATAAGCAATAATTGATTAAAGATTAAATTTTCACTGTTTAATCGATTTAAAATCATAATTTCCTCTTTGCTTGTATTATACTTTTTTGCAATGTATTCTAGCGTATCTCCTAAAAGAACTAGATGTGAGATATGATGGGATTTAAATACCTTTTTTTCTTCTTTTAGTTCATACCGTAAATAAAATGCAAATACTTTTTTAATGGGTATTTTTAATTTATATGTTTTATCTTTATTATTTTTTTTCTTTATTTTTATATTTATTTTTTCTAATTCAACTGTTTTTATATTTATAAGTTTTGCTATTTCTTCTAAACTTGTTTCGCATGAAACTTCAACCTCAATGAAACCATTTTCAAGCCAATTACTATTATTCCCAAAATCTAAGTTCATATTTTCACCTATCATAGCCACAAGCAATATTTTTTTAATATAATCTCTTGTTTCTTTTGGTAAATAACGTTGGTTTTTATCTAAAATAACCGTAAGTTCATCTGTCCCTGCATTTTTTATAGCATGTTGCATACAACCTTCTCCACAGTTATATGCCATTGCGGCTAAATACCATTTTCCAAATTGCCTATGTAGCTTATTTAAGTAGCTTATCGCAGCTGATGTTGCACTTTCAATATCTTTTCGTTCATCATAGCTATTTTCAACTGTAAGATTATACATTTTTGCAGTTTTAGGCATAAATTGCCATAAACCTACTGCTTTTTTAGGTGAAACTGCTACTGAAGAAAGTCCAGATTCAACCATAGATAAATAGATAAATAAATCACTGACACCCTCATCAAGCAACAAGTTTTTCATGGTTGGCAGGACATCTTTGCCTCTCTGTAAAGAACGTTTATAAAATAGTTTTAATCCTCCCTCATTTTTAAGCACAAAATCATGAAAGTCACTATCGTAGATATATTCTTTCTCTACATCAAACTCATTAAAAACATAAGCATAGGTAGGATATTTTTTTATAAGTTCATGTCCATGCATAAATGTTGGAAACGAAAACAATAAAATAAGTAAATTAAAATATTTATACACAATAAACTCTTAAAAAGAAAAAAGCCTATAGGCATTTCTTGTACTAAGCTTGGCAACATTTTCTAAAGTTACATTAGAAAATTCTGCCATTTTTTGAGCAACTAAACGTGTATATTTGGGCTCATTTCTCTCTCCTCTATGAGGATGAGGTGTGAGATAAGGTGCATCAGTTTCTATAAGAAGTTTATCTTCTGGAATTTTAGGGTAGACATTAATCAGTTTTTTTGCATTTTTAAAAGTGAGAACCCCACCTATGCCAAAGTAGAAATTTTTCTTTGCAAGTTTAAGCAAAGATTCATCTGCATTGTAACAGTGCAGTACTCCTCCTTTATCTCCTGCATATTTATCAAGCAACTCTAAGCAGTCAATACTTGATTCACGTACATGTACTATAAGTGGTTTTTGCATCTCTTTTGCCCAAAGTATTTGGTCAATAAAGACTTTTTTTTGTATTTCTTTTTCTTTAATAACTTCTTCTTCATTCTCAGGCAATCTAAAATAATCAAGTCCACATTCACCAATAGCTACACATTTTGGATGATATACAAATTTTTCTAGAACTCCTCTATCGTACCCTTCTATATCATATGGATGTACCCCTACTGAAAAATATACTTCTTCATATTTTTCAGATATCTCTACAGCTCTTTGTAATGTTTTTACATCTGCTCCAGGAATAATAAACTTTTCCACACCACACTCTTTCGCATTTTGTAGTACATCATCTAAGTCATCATTATAACGTTCATCATCTAAATGGCAATGTGTATCAATTATCATATCTTTCCAACTTTATTTTATTCTTCAGTATTTACGATGTTAATTATAGCCAAATATTTATACCCATCTTTTCAACTCAAAATATGCAATAGAAATCTTAAAGTAGAATAAGTTATACTGTCCAAACAAACATAAGGAAGAGAACTTGATGCTTACTACTATACTAATCATTTTTGTAGCACTTATTTTACTTGTTATATTCATAGAGTATAAAAATGAAAAAAAATATCAGAAAGAGAGGAAAAGGAAAAAAGAACATGAAAGTGACCTTAGACCTTCTGAACCTAAGTCTCCAGCATCCAATCTCACTACTAACATAAAACCTATATCTTCAACTACCTCTAATGATATAGATTTAAAGAGACAACAATCTCAGTCAATACCTAAAACAAAATATCCACAATTTACACATAATCGTCTTATAGATATGGGCTTATCAAATGATGAAGCACATGAATTTGTTATTGAACTTATTCCTCAGATTGAAAATCAAATTCCACTGATAAATGAAGCCATTCAAAGTTCCGACTTTCATCAGGTGGAACGACTCACGCATCACATAAAAGGTTCAGCTACTAACATTGGGACAGGGGGTATAGCCGATCTTTTAGTTGAGTATAATACTTATCTTAAAAGTGGCACAGATATCACTATTGTAAAATCCTATTTTCAAGATCTTGTACAATACACAAAAGAACTCAAATTACAATATGCTTAAGATCTTAACTTTTTAGCAAACTCTATTGCTTCATTGTGAGGATTTTCACCTGCAATAATACGTGAAATTTCGTGTATTCTGCCATCTTCACTCAGTTCTATCACTTGACTTTTATTTCCATCTTTTGTAATAACGAGATGCTGATTAGCCTGAGCAGAAAGATGTGGCTGATGTGAAATAGCAAATACTTGGTACACTGCAGAGAGTTTTTTAACCATCTGAGCTATTGCAATTGACTCATCTCCACTCACATTTGCATCTATTTCATCTAATATTAAAACACCTTCTGATTTTTCATCTATTGTAGATGCCATAAGTGCCAAGCGAAGGCGGTTAAATTCTCCACCACTTAATGTTGTTGTTTTAGAATCTCCTAAATGTATATCTACATTATCTGCACCATCTAAGTCTAATGTTTGTGACTCAAAGATAAAACTCAACTTGGGAAGTTTAAGTGTGACTAAATACTTTTCTATCACTGTTGCTAAAGTTTTAGCTTCATCTTTACGCTTGTTTGTCATCTGTCTAGCCAATGTTGAAAGTTCTATATATTCCATACTTAAAAAACTCTCAAGCATACTCTTATCTTGTTCTATATTTTGGTAACCTAACAACTCTTTTTTCTTTTTCTCTTTATATGCCAAAGCCTCTTCTATGGAACCATAACGTTGCTGTAAGGCTGTTAAATCTGAAAGTCTATCGAGTATCTCTTCTATATCCATCTCTTCAAGTTCGCTTGTTAAATGTTCAGTCTCTTCAAAGTCTGCACGTACCTGATTCATCATATCTGTAAATACCGAGGTATCTTTATCTAGCAGCTTATAAACTTCTTGCACCGCAGACTCAGCAGAAAAAAGAGTCATGGCATCAACTAATGCATCTTTTATTTTGTCCATATGTGAAAGCTGTTTCTTCACTTGCATAAGTGATTCATCTTCTCCAATTTCAGGATTTATTTTCTCTATTTTCTCTACTTCATACTTGGCATATTCTATCAATTCTGCTAGTTTTGCTTCGTCTTCTTTTATCTTTGCTAATGCTTGGGATTTTACTCTATAGTTTTCAAAACGTTTTTTATACTCTTTAATGAGTTTTTTAAAGTTTTTGTCACGCGTTAAAAGAGAACTATCTAACATTGAAACAAGTTTATCTGATTCAAAACCACTTTTATCACGCACAGAAAGGTATTGTACATAAGGAGAAAATAGTTCTGTTAAGCCTTTTTTAGAAATATTTTGTCCTTCTAAAAAGTAACGTAATTTTTCTTTTTTAAGTGTTCTAATGGTAAGTTCATCTGCTAGTTCATACGCTTCACTTTTAAGTTTAGAGGGTTTTTTTACTGTCACTTCACAAAGGTTTGCAGCACCTTGTGTACTGTAGCCAAAGCTAGAAAGTATGGCAGACATAAGTACCGACTTTCCTGCTCCTGAAGGTCCAGTAAAGACGACAAGTCCTTTATTAAAACTTAACTCCACTTCATTAAAAGTAACTAAATCTCTAAAATATAAGCGTTCTATCAAAGCTTATCACCCCAGTGTAATTTTTCTCGTAACACTGTAAAATAGTTACGTTCTTTTCTATGTAAAAGTTTAGCCCCTATTTTTGCACCTTCTATATAAAGCACATCGTCTTCTAGCAACGTATATACTTCTTGACCATCTATCGTTGCTATAGCCTCATACTGCTCTGCATCAAACTCTATACTAAAATCAGCAGGTACAACCAAAGGTCTTTGATTTCCTAATGAATGAGCAGATATAGGGGTAATGATAAATGCTTTTGTTAATGGATACAACACAGGTCCTCCTGCTGCTAAATTATATGCTGTAGATCCCGTAGGTGTAGAGATAATCACACCATCACCTCTATATGAGTTAAATCTATCCCCTAATATAGAAGCATTTATTTGTACCATCTTAGAGGATTTAGGAGAAGTAATAACAACATCATTAAAAGCAAAAAACTCTTCTTTGTCGCCATTTTGTTTTTCTATGTATCCTTCTATCATCATCCTATCATCAATACGGTATTCATCAGATAAAAGCTGCTCTAAAAATGTCTCTACTTCTTCTACAGTAACATCTGCCAAAAACCCTAAATTCCCAGCATTAATTCCTACAACAGGCTTTTTAAATGCATTTGAACGACGTACCAATGAAAGCAATGTACCATCTCCACCTAATGAGACTAAAAAATCAGCCTTCTGACACATATTTTCAAACTTAACACCCTCTTCTCCTATCATCTTAGCTGATTTCTCGGTAAGAAGTACAGTGATACCTTTGGCTTCAAACTGTGCCTTAATCTTCTCATAAAGAGGTTTTATCTCTACTGCATTAGGTTTAAGGGTAAACCCTGCTATTTTAATTTTTTTTAACTTATCTTTAGCCATATTCTCTCATTTAATCTTTTATTGATGTTAGGGTAGCATAATCTTGCTTTGTAGGGGAAAATAAAGTAAAGCATATACATTTTTTATACATAATTATTTTCTATCATATGTCTATATATTTTTACTTAGTGGGAATAGCTGCTACAACCAATATCGCAATGATTACTATAACAAATATAACTTCAACAATCGTAAAACCCCGTTTGTCTTTGGACATATTTATACTCCTAGTTGTTGTATTGAGATACATGAGAGATATATTTTGTATCATATTTCTGAAAGTATAAGATATTATAGTCAAAAATAGTCAAAAATAGACTAAGCAACTATTTTAATCAAGATTTAGCTATAATCTTGACCATAAATACTAAGAGGAAAACGTACATGAGAACACATTATTGTGCAGAAGTAAACGAAACGAATATCGGTGAGACTGTTACTGTTGCAGGTTGGGTATCTAGCCGTAGAGATCATGGTGGGTTAATCTTCATCGACCTTAGAGATAAAGATGAAGTGATACAGCTTGTTTGTGACCCTACAGATAACGCTGAGGCTCATAAGATTGCAGAAGATGTGCGTGACCAGTTTGTACTTGTGGCTACTGGAAAGATGCGTGCTAGAGGTGAAGGACTTGAAAACCCTAAACTTAAAACGGGTAAAGTGGAGATGGTTGTAGACAAACTTGTCATAGAAAACCGTTCTAAGCCCATGCCTTTTGAGCTTAATGACGACAAAGTAAACGAAGAGATAAAACTTAAATACCGTTACCTAGAGCTACGTACACAAAAGTCTTATGACATTTTTAAACTACGTTCTAAAGCGACTATCGCTGCACGTAATGCACTTGATGAACTTGATTTCCTTGAAGTAGAAACACCTATCATTACCAAGTCTACACCTGAAGGAGCCAGAGACTACCTTGTGCCAAGTCGTGTGCATTCTGGTGAGTTTTATGCCTTGCCACAGTCTCCACAGCTTTTTAAGCAGCTTTTGATGGTAGGTGGTTTTGACCGTTATTTCCAAATAGCAAAATGTTTTAGAGATGAAGACCTCAGAGCAGACAGACAACCAGAGTTTACCCAAATAGATGTCGAGATGTCTTTTTGTGACCAAGAAGACGTGATAGAAGTTGCTGAAAAACTCATACATAATATCTTTACTAAGTGTGATATAGAAATTCCTAGTAAATTTAAACGTATGACTTACACTGAAGCAATGGAAAACTACGGTTCAGATAAGCCTGATATGCGTTATGACCTCTCTATGGTAGATGTCATAGACATCTTTGCACGTTGTGACAATGAAATTTTCTCTAACATCGCCAAAGACCCTAAAGCCAACCGTATCAAAGCCCTCAAAGTACCAAAAGGTGATGAGATTTTCTCTAAACGCCAAATGAAAGGTTTTGAGGACTACGTACGTAAATTTGGTGCATCAGGTCTAGGATACTTCCAAATGAAAGAAGATGGTCTCAAAGGGCCTCTTAGCAAGTTCTTCACAGAAGATGACATTCAAGCCATTATAGATAGATGTGAGCTTGAAGTAGGCGACGCAGTATTCTTTGGTGCAGGAAACAAAAAACTTGTGTTAGACTATATGGGTCGTTTCCGTATCTATCTTGCTGAAATCATGGATATTATCCCAAATGACGTTTATGAGTTCTTATGGGTCATGGACTTCCCTATGTTTGAAGTAGAAGATGGCAAAACAAAAGCGATGCACCATGCCTTTACCATGCCCCAACTAGATGCAGATGGAAACATAGCGTATGATGACATTGAAGAGTTAAAATCAGTCGCGTATGATATCGTACTCAATGGTACAGAGCTAGGTGGTGGGTCTATCCGTATCCACAAAGAAGATTTACAAAAAGAGATCTTTACACTGATGGGTATTGGCGAAGAAGAGGCACAAGAAAAGTTTGGTTTCTTACTGGATGCTTTCAAGTTTGGAGCTCCTCCACATGGAGGATTTGCCTTAGGACTTGATAGACTCATTATGCTTATGACAAACTCATCTAGTATACGTGAAGTCATAGCCTTCCCTAAAACCCAAAAAGCACAGTGTATACTCACGCAAGCACCAAGCCCAGTGGAAGATGAACAGCTTAAAGAGCTTAGTCTCAGAATACGTCAACAAGTAAAAACAGAAGCATAAAAGGAATACAACATGAAAAAACTATTTTTAATCATCGGAGCACCAGGATCAGGTAAAACAACAGATGCAAGCATTATCGCTGAAAAAAATGAAAACATTGTTCACTACTCTACAGGTGATATGCTCCGTGAGGAAGTAGGTTCAGGTTCCAAGCTAGGTAAAGAGATAGAGTCTTACATCTCTAAGGGGGCTTTAGTACCACTTGATATTATAGTTAATACCATTGTATCTGCTATCAATAATGCTCCCGTAGCAAATGTACTTATAGATGGATATCCACGTTCAGTAGAGCAGATGATAGCATTTGATGAACTTGTAGCAAAAGAAGAGAACATAGAACTGGCTTCAGTAATAGAGGTAAGGGTCTCAGAAGAGGTAGCAAAAGAGAGAATTTTGGGTCGTGTGGCAGATGCTGCTCCGGGAGAAGAGCGTTCTGATGATAGCATTGAGGTCTTTTGGGATCGTATGAAAATATATACCGAACCATTGGCAGAGATACAAAAGTTCTATACAGACAAAAATCTTTTAAAAGTCATCAATGGAGAAAGAGCGCTTGAAGAAGTGGTGGAAGATATGGAGAGATTTGTAAAGAGTAAAATCTAAAGCAACCAACTTGGCATTATTAAGATATCAAAAGTATCATTAAGTAAAAAAGCTAGACAGAAGCAAAACTTTACTCTATTGGCTCAGTACACATCAATCCTACATCTGGGTAATCTGATACATTTCTATCTCTTTGATTGTAATAATCCACATAGACATCGGAACTGTAAGAAGTATTGGTGAAATCATAAAAAGCACTTTTCCACCATGTATCCCAAGCACCAAAATATAGAGATTGTGAATTTTTTTCCAATACTGTTTCAACATCTGTTCTTGTCAGGTTTGTATCGATTTCATCTGCCATTGCTTTGTCTCCAAGCTTTGCATTGGGTGATGCTAGCAATATTTTACAAATAGGTTCTGCATTATTTCGATAATCAACTGTATAGTTTGTTAAATCCGCATATGTATCCCAAGTAGTTCTTGATATAAGATAATAGTTATTGTTTATATCACTACCAACTTTAAAGCTATTGGTAACCATATCTTTTGGTGTGATAAACTGACTCATAAACTCATCACTGTCATCTCCATACACTCTTATAAAAAATCTAGGGAAAACGGCATCACTAATCATCAATCTTACCCTATTTTCTGATAGTTGCGTAAAGTTTATATCCTCACTTTGCCACATAATGCCAGCAAAAACTTCAAAGGTTAGATTACTATCTTGTGCATCTGATGTTTTATGTAGGGTTAGTTCCAAGTTGTTTTTATCTAAAATTTTAGTCTCAAAGATATATTTTGGTGCATTAACACTTGGTACTTTGGCATTTGGGTAGTATTTTTCTACAAATAGCTTACGTGCCTGGTTTGGCCATCCGTAGGTTAATCCCGAGTCGTGGTTCATACCATGAGAGTGTTGTGCTTCGTGGTGTATATACTCATAAGGACTAGACCTGAACGAGCCATCTTCCTCTTGAAGTCTTAAAGATCCTTCCCATAATGATGCCCAAGCTCCTATAGCTATCTCTCCAGTTGTAGAAAAACTATTTGGTAAGCCAGCCATACCTTCAGCTGCATACACATATCTCATTGTCATGTACTCAGTAGCGTTGTTAGGTGAGAATGAAGCAAAAAATCTTTTTGCAAAAAATGCCTCTTTTGTCGCACCTGTTGCATAACTGTCTGAACCTTGATATGTATCAGAAAAATCCATGCCATCATATGTTTCTCTATTTACATAAGCATCTATAGATTTTATGCCTGCGACTCTATTGTAGATGTGATTCCATGTTGCTGTAACTTTTGTAAAGACTTGCTGTTCTGAAAGTGTTGGCTCTTGCACTGCTGAAGCTGAGTAAATAACATCATCTCTTGTGGTTGGCGTGCAGTAAATAGTTACATCATTTGTAGATGTATTGCAATCCTCTCCTCCAAATGAGACTTGTAGATTATACTGTCCTGCTGTATGAAAAATGGTAGCATTATTATCATTAGTCCAATCAATTACATTTCTGCTGTATGGCTCTATATCTTGGTTAAATATTAGTCTAAAAAAGTGCTTTTGGTTGCTATTGTCTGTGTAGGTAGCTATCAATGAGTGTATCGTTCTATAGGAGTCATTGTAAAGTATTGTCTCTCCTGCTTCTTTGCTTAAGTTTTGATCGGTCGCTCTGACTATTTTCCCTTTTGGAAGGGGTGCAGAGGTGGCTGAGGTAATGCTTACATTGATATCTTCGATTGTATTGCTTATGGTAATATTGATGGCTTGACTTTGAGTATTTTCGCCTAAAACAGAAAAGTAATTTTCAAAGAGTATGGGTGCATTATCTCCCACATTCAAATAGATATTGTAATCCCCAATCTCTAGTTTTGGTGATATCTCTCCTTGTACTATACTCCAAATTCCAGTGCTGATATCTATATTTGGTGTATATGTTTGTCCGTTGATAGTCACTGTAAAATTATCCCCACTTTGATAAGTGTTTGGAAAATAGGCAGTAAGTGCGGGTTGTCTGTCCCATGTATAGTAGGTCTCAACTTCCATTTTATCCACTACATCAACGCGAACACTTGTTATAACACTCTCCAATCCATCACTTACATTTACATCAAACACATAGCTATCTTCTGGTAACAAGCCATCCACATAGATAGTGCCATTTTCATCTATCCTGAAAGGTAGGGAGTTTTGAACTATAGTGTAATACAACACATCATCTTGATAGTCTTTGCCATCTATTGTCAATATAGGAGTGACTGTATCTCTGTATCTTCCTATGGTCGTATTGAGTTCACTATTGGCTATAAATGGTTCTGTCTCAATAATGGTTCCATAGACTTCAACTTTAAATAAATGAATATGTCTATCATCTTCAGGACGCACTTCACCCTTTATCAAAAGATACCTTCCCGATATTGGAGTATCCAAAGTAATGATTTGCTCATCAAGTGTAGCTACAAGGGTTTGTATATAGTCGTTTTCATCTACTGTCCCTGTATAAGACGTGTCTGAAATGTAAACTTTGGCATTTGTTATTCTAGAACTGTATGCTTTAGCTTGAAGTACAATTTTATGAATTACTGTAGGATTTGGTAGCTCTATTTGCAACCAGTTTTTCCCATCTGCTCCACCACTTGTGTGGTTATTGGTAGAATCATTATTATCTATAACATATTCAGCGGGTAGATACCAGTAGTAAGTATCATTTGTTCCTTGTGTTGCTTTTCCAAACTTGTGGGCAATATCTATGGCTGGATTTACCGTAATAGTAAACGGAGCTAGACTGACACTATCAGCTCCATCAGAGACGGAGATAATAATATTAGAGTAGTTCCTTTCACTGGTCGGTACACCCTCAAGTAGTCCTGTGCTTTTATTGAATTCTGCCCATGAGGGTTTGTTTTGGACACTAAAAGTCAAGGTATCACCATCAGCATCAGAAGCGATTGGTAAAAACCGGTAAGTTTCATATACCGCAACCCTCTCTTTCGGTGTCCCCTCAATCACCGGAATAACATTTGGTACTTCATTGACAATCACAGTTCGGGTGACCGTATCGGCGGCATTGCCCGCGGCATCGCTGACGTTGTAGCGGAGGGTGTAGGTGCCGGCGGCGGTGGTATCCACACTCCCCGTGGTGACAATGTTGGCGGTGATGTCGCCGTCTTTGTCATCGGTTGCGGTCGCACCCGCATCGGTGTAGATGTCGCCTACAGTGAGGGTAACGGTCGCCTCTCCAAAAAGGGTGATGACCGGCTTGGTGCTGTCAAGAATAGTGGTATGATTGTTCTCTTGAGTGTTGATTGAAGTGTTTATACTAGAAGATATACTCTCAGAAGTTCCATCACCTCCACTACAAGCACTCAATAACACTAAGCCCGTCATCATAAAAAAAGCCCGCAAAAAATATAGTGTTTGAGTATGCATGCCTTGACTCTCCTTTAGTCATAATAATTTATACTCAATTTTACTTCAATATTTATCAAAAATGTCAAAAATAATTATTGCATCAAACTATTCATCACGATATACTGTCACATTATAATGCTTCACAAGTCCATTTTTGCTCAAACACTCTTTTTCGAAAAAATCAACAATGCCTTTACGTTGACAGTGACGTTCGAAGTCATCTACACTTGCCCATGTTTCATGAAAAACTATAGGCATACTTTCTCCCTCTGCAAAAGGGTTTTCTATCTGTTTTGTCACTCTATAACTTAGACATCCATCTTCTCTTAAAGTATCTGGTTCTAATGCTTTAAGTGTTTCAAATAATATATCAGACTTACCTTCTTTAGGTGTGAATTGTGCGATACAGTAAAGTATTCTTGACATTATTTTCCTTTTATATGTTATTTTTTAATTTTTCTATCTCTTCTTTTAAATGTTTAACTTCATCTTTTAAAAATTGTATATCATCTGCAACGCTACTTTTGTTTTTCTCACTTGAAGCTGTAATCTTCTTTTTTACTTCATGTTCTGTTTTTTCATCTAAGGATATATATGTAACCTCTTTACCATTTTCTTTCACTACTACAGTTTTTAATTTTTGAGCTTTTATCATTTTTATTACATTAAATATACTGAGCTTATGTTTTAGAGCATAGGCTTTAATCGTCACTTTTTCCATCAACACTCCATTAATTTACATTAAGATATAATATGACAATTTAACTAAGGAATACCTATGACAATAAAAAAAATAAATACTCTTATTACTGCTCTTTTTTTCACATTACTCTCTACCCAAATGCTCTTTGGCAAAACAGCACAGGCATTTGAAAAAGAGGTAGATTTTGCTATTGAAAAATTTAAACAAGAGGTAGTAGGTGGGGAAAAATTTCTTTCTCAAGTAAAAGGTTACCTTGTCTTCCCCTCGGTCATAAGAGGTGGGCTTGTTATAGGGGGGAAATATGGCGAGGGTGCACTACGCATAAAAGGGAAGACCAAGGCGTATCTTAGTATGAGTGCTGCTTCACTTGGACTTCAAGTAGGTGTACAAAAGTATGCCATGCTAATTGCATTTACTACTGATAATACTTTAAAAAACTTTTATAAAAGTAATGGGTGGGAAATAGGAGTTGACAGTTCTGTCACCATTTCCCAGTGGGGGGCAAGCAAAGATATCTCTTCCATGAGTTTTGAAAAACCCATAGTTATATTTATTTACGGAGAAAAAGGTCTTATGGCTGGTATTAGTGTAGCAGGTACTAAATTTGAGCAAATTACTCCTTAATATATATATTTGTTCAATTATGTTAAAATCATTCAATAATACAAAAGGATAAAGATGAAAACAATAAAACTACTACTTGGAACACTACTGCTCCTAAGTACTTATGCTTTAGGATCAACAAAAGCTGAGATAGATGCTGATGCGAATAAGGCAATTAATATATTTATCGATGAAAATAAAGGTGGAGATGCTTTTTTGGTCAAATCAAAAGCATTTCTTGTCTTTCCTGATATTAAAGAGGCAGGTATGTTTATAGGTGGAAAATATGGTGAAGGTGTTTTACGTGTAGGTAGAGATACAAAAGCATACTATAGTATAAAGTCTGCGTCCATTGGTATGCAGATGGGAGCACAGAAGTATTCTATGATTATTGCTTTTACCTCAGATGCAGCACTAAACAAATTTTTATTAGATGATGATTGGAAAACAGATGTTGATGGTAAAATTGCTGTGGCAGAATGGAATTCAAAAGAAGAACTAGATAAGATAGATTTTGATGATGATATGGTTGCATTTGTATTTAATTCAACTGGTATTATGGGTAGTTTTACTATGGAAGGCACTAAATTTGAACGTATAAAACAAGATTGATATACATTGCTTTTGTAAGCCAATAGCTATGTTATAATAATGCAACTCACATTTTAAAAGGATAGAAAATGAAAAGTTTTAAATACGTTACACATATACTTCTAATACTGTTTACACTAACTACAGTCACACAAGCTGGTAATACAGCAAGTGAAATAAACAGTGATGTTAAAAGTGCATTACAAACATTTTATAATGAAGTACCTAATGGTAAAAAATATTTAGAAAAAGCAAAAGCGTATGTCGTATTTCCAGATATTAGAGAAGCAGGATTTTTCTTTGGTGGCAAATATGGTGAAGGTGCATTAATACAAAACAACACCATAAAATCTTACTATAGTATCACCTCTGCATCTATTGGTTTTCAAGCTGGCATGCAAACCTATTCACTGATTATTGCACTCACTTCTGATGGAGCTGTACAAAAATTTATGAATGATGATGACTGGGAAACAGATATCGATTTTAACATCGCTATGGCAGACTGGAACAATGATGAAGAGTTAGATGATGTTGATTTTGGCTCTAACATGGTTGGTTTTATATTTGATTCGACAGGTATGATGGGCAACTTCACTATGGAAGGTACACAGTTTGAAAGAATCACTCCAGATTTAGACTAACCACGTAAAGAGTGGTTCAATTAAACCTCTCTTTATAAGAACATTTCTGACACAACTCTTCTACTGCTTTACCTTCTTTAAATCCGCTGAGCATTGCACTGGCTCTTTTAGATGTTACTATCTCACCTAATGTATTTTCATGTAAGTCACCAAGTTCTATAATACCATCACAGTCTAAACAACACGGAACTACTTTACCAGAGGCGAGTATAGCGACATGTGACTGTAACCCCTGACAGGTACCGTGTCCATAGTTTTTATTACTAAGGGACGGCCATTCAAAATAGTTATCAAAATGGACAAGTATTTTTGAAGCGAGGCGTATACTTTTAGGACGTTCATTGTAAATATTTTTCAAGTTTAATGTCGTGCCAAAAGTCTTACTTAACCTTTGAAATAAAGTATCATTAAAAGACACTTCACTCATCATCTCATCTAGATTCCATACACGTAGATTTATAAATAAATCTTCTTCTCGTAAAAGTTTTTCTTTGCATAATGCTAATACAGGAGTAATATATTCTTCAAAAGTTAAAGAGGTATCATTTTTATTAAAAGCGTTAAGAGAGATATTTATCTGCTTCACAGATGAATGAAAAAGGGTATCATAGGAATGTTTTTTTAAAAAGTACCCAGAGGTTGTAAGCATTGCCTTGAGTCCATGTCTATGGATAATGTCAAGGTATTCACCTAAATTTGGCTGGGTTAAAGGGTCACCTACAACGTGACAGGCTATCTCCTTAGTAAACTGTTTAGACTGAGATATAATGGACTCAAAAAAGAGTAAATCCATCTGTTTATTGGGCAATTCTTTTGTAGGACAAAAACTACAGCTAAGCCCACATACATTCGTAAGCTCTATGTATATACGATAGAATTTCATTTATCTTTCATACATACGGAAAGATCTAGAATGTTTTTAGCACGTTTCACACAAGGAATTTTTGACTGCAAACTTAGTAAGTCATCTTCTAATCTATTAAGAAGGTTTTCTTTATTTTTTTCACCCCATAATAAAGTATAGTCTTCTTTATCAGAACCATTGTACATATTCATTTCAGAAAACATCTCAAAACAGTGAGTATCTTCAAAAGGATTTTCAACACTTTGTAAACTTTCTCTTGTTTTTTTCATAAGTAAAAGTAGTTTAGGAAGAAGCTTTTTTTGTTGATTAAAAATATCTTTACCTAAATAAATAAGAAAATTGGTTTTATTGTCCTCATCAGAATGTTCTTTCTTCACAATCTTAGTAAAACTATTTGATTTTTGTGACTTTTTATTTTTTTGATACTTATTTAAAAATCCAATTTTATGTACTGGATAATCAGGTAATGTAAAATCTTCATCTGTCATATTTTCATCCAAGACTATGGATGTTGCCACTTTAAGGTAGTGTGAATCATAGACTCTTGACTCGATGCTTAATACTAAACCTTTATATATACATTTTTCGATATTTTCACCTTTCCATACTTCACACTCAAAACCTAAAATTGTTTTTTTGCCTACCATATCAAGATTTTCTGTTGCATTATCTTGCAACTTATCAGAAGTTACTTTACCTACTATGAGTTGCTCATTATCATAATCAACAGTAATCATTTTATCACCTGAATACTTAATAAAGTTTTTTACATTTTGTCTATGTTCTAGCGTACCATCCATGAAGAGTACACCATTCTCTTCTTCAACTTTGGTATTTCCCCAGTCTTTAAAGTGTAGTGTTATGTTACCTTCTATACTAAGGTTTGTTTCAGGTGAGAACTGCGTACTTCCACTCACCTCATATACTATACTGCCCTTCTCTATAGCTAGTTTATTTATATCTGCTTTAGCATACACACTACTCAAAAATCCAAATACAAACAACATCATTAATCTGTGATACATATATTTCCTTGCTTACCTTGTCCACTGGTAATACTTAGCTAATACTAATTGTATCATAATTTTAAAAACTATACGAAATATCAACAAAAATCATATCATTATCTTTCACCGAATCAAATAAAGTTGACCCACCTATGTAGTCTACTACACCAAAATTAGTGTTAATTCCCTCACCTAACTCATACTTCACCCATGCACGTTGGAAACCACCCTCATCTAGTTTTTTCCCAAAGAGTGATATGAGATAATTAGCTGTCAAAGAAGCATTCATAAAGTCTGAACTCACACGAAATGCATGCTGATAGGTCTCTTTTTCTAAAGGATTTATCTCACTTAAGAGTCTTGTGTCGTAATTATTAAAATATCTTACAGATATATCATAGGAGAAAAGTGTATCTGCTATGCCTTTATATTCTACTCCTACGAGTGTATCTGTTCTTTGGAAAGTCTTATTTTGTGTAGCCATGTACTTAAGTCCATCAAAGTATGCTAGTTCTGCTTTAAACAGCCAAGCCCCAGAGAGTACGTTGAATGCTGTACCAAACATGTTTACTTTATCATGTACTAAGCTAGGTTGTTCTGAGAAATCAATATACCCTACATCGTCACGTACCCGTGCAGCATAAAAGTTTATATCCCAACCAGAAAATTCACCACCTATTGAAAGTGCATAGCTTACATCATTATAACTCTTCTCTACAAAACTTGCGTCTACTATGGGATTGAATGCTGAACCAAAAGGAGGATTGAGTGAAAAATGTTGTTCCAAGATAGCAATAGGTGTAATACGCCAATCCCCTATAAACCAATCTAGTTTAGCCATAGCCACAGGCAGACGTAAATCTTCTATATCTACAATAGCAGGACGACGATTATCTAAAGGGTTTAAAATATCTGTAATTCGAATTGTATCAGATCTTCCCCAGACTACTACTTGACGACCTAGTTTTAAATCAATATTTTCACGAATACCTCCCTCTAAATAAGCATCATAAAGACGCATTTCTGATTGAAAATTATCCAATTCATCCTGCGTATAAAATTGGTCTCGTATGTCATAAATAGTATCATAGTAAGTTTTTGCATTTATTTTGAATCGCCAACCGTTAGTAAACTTGTGTTCATAGTCTAATAACAATGATGTTCTTAATGAAGTTATATTATTATGGGGTTTAGTGCCATTATAGGAGTATGCTATAAACTGTGTAAACTTCCCTGTAAGTCCTGTAATCAATTCTGTTTCCTCGTCAGAAACTTCACTTACATTCTCATCATCAAATCCATCCATAATATCTTTTGATTGTTTTTCTATCTCCATCGGAGAGTCATTAAAACCATCAAGTGCAGCATCAATACTCTCAGCATTGAGTAACGATGAAAGTAAAAGTCCACCTAGTGCCAATTGTATTTTCATTTTCTATAACCCTTTTTCTAATCGTCTAGTACTAAACATGCTATCTGAAATATTTTTATTTAACTTTATGTTGTCAAACTTAAGTACGGTCTTATGGACTGGTCTTTTACCTTTTTTCGTTGTCATAGTCATCATATCTGGAAGCCATACACCTCCTTGCTTATGAAGTTTTACCAAGTCCAGATACTTCTTCTTGCCATTACGCATAAAACCAATAGAACGAACAACCACATGGTTATCCTGTCTTATAAGTGCTATGGTTTTTGTATATCCTGACTCCTTGATTACTTTTTTGTTTCTAGGTATTGCTTCTATCATCCATGCTTTTTTACCTCGTACTTTTGTCTCTTTGAGCAATTTAAAATCATAATCTGACAAATCTCTATCTGTCATGTCAAAGTAAGAGAAGTCAGAACCCATAAAACTAGAACTTTTATCCGAAGAAGGAATACGTTTTACTTTTTTAAGTGCAGGCAGGTAAAGCCACTGGTCATCATCTTTATTTGCATTATCATAGTCATAAGTTAAAAATGCTGTATTTTTAACATCAGCAGGAGATTTAAAAAACATAATACTGTACTCATCTTTTCCAAAGTCTTTAGCGTAAGTATGTAAATTTCTAGTACGTTTTTTACCATTTTTATCTATGAGTATCATGGTCATATCTTGTTCTAAACTTTTACCATCATCACGTGCATCTACTTTTTCCATAATGGCTCTAGCCTTTGGGTCATCTGCTAAGGCGTATGTAGTCACAAGTGATAATCCTAAAGTTAATCCGATTAATATTTGTTTTGTATTCATTTTATTTTCCTTTTATATATAATTTATTTAATCCAACCACGTTTGGCAACTACCATCATAAGTGCAGGTGCCAATAACAAGTCAGATAAGAGTGCAAAGACTATCACTGTTCCCGTGAGTAGTCCAAAGTTTTGTATGGCAATCATGTCGGCCATCATATAGGCATAAAAACCTAAAGAGAGAACAATTGTAGTAATGACCATCGCTTTTCCTGTGGTAATAAATGTCACCTGTATAGCTTTTGCTTCATCACCTGTTTTAAGGTAGTATCGTCTAAAATTGTGTAGAAAGTGTATAGTGTCATCTACCGCTAATCCTATAGCAATACTTCCAATTAGCAGGGTGAACATATCTAATGGGATATGAAACACATACATCACAAGTAATCCCAATATAATAGGTACAAGGTTAGGTATCATACTCAGTAGTCCCAAAGGAGCTGAACCCAAGATAAGTATCATCATAAAAGTGATGAGTACAAATGCAATAATATAACTTGTGACTGATGAGTGCACTGAATTTGCAAAGGTATTGATGAGTAGTGGTATCATCCCTGTGGTTTCTACTTTTTCTTTAGGGAACGTTGTTGCTACTTCTTTTTTAACATATTCAAGTACTTCTACTGCTTTTACGGCGTCAGTCCATGGTAACTTAATGGTCACACGTGCTTTAGAAAATTGAGAATCTACAACATCTTCTAAGTCATCTGAACCAGAGTTTTCAAAAAGGAGTAATTCTTGAGAAACAAGGTTTTCATCTTGGGGAATGGTGTAAAATTTCTCATCGTTTTCATGCAATGCCCTATTTGTTTCTTTGACAATAGTAGCTAAAGAAACAACCTTTCCTATATGGGTATGTTCATCCATATACGCTTCCATACGTTTTGACATTTCATTAAGTTTATTAAGTCGTATAGGGTCATTCCATCCATTCTCTACACCTGTATCTATGATGGCTTCTATAGTCACGGTTCCATTCATCTTTTTATCTATTACTTCCGTAGAATTTCTGTGTTCATTTCCTTCTTCAAACCAATACAAAGGATTATGTGAAAGTTCTATTTTTGATACAGTAAAAAGTGCTACTATTACTAACACAGCAGAACCAATAATAATGCTTTTATAGTAGTGAATTGGGAAAAGTGCCAAAATAGACATCAACTCATCAAGCTTTGGTGTGCTATGTTTGACTTTAGGTTTTAATTTTGTAAGGGTTAGAAGTGCGGGCAAGAGAGTTAGCGTTAACAACAGTGACATCATGACACCAAAAGATGCAAAAATACCCAAATCAGAGATAGGAGCCACCTGCGAACCTGAAAATGACCCAACCCCTATAGCCGTAGTCACTGATGTCATAGCAATAGCCAAACCTGAATGACCAAGTGTATAAGTTATGGCATCTTTTTTATCTGCTGTTTTGTTGAACCTATCAAAAAATATGGAGAGGATGTGTACTGTGGCACCTATTGAGACCGCCAGCAACAATGAGGGCACTATCTGAGTAGGTAGTTTAAAGGCCACATCCATCCATGCCATCATTCCCACTGTGGCAAGTAAGGAAAGTATGATGACAATGAGGGGGTACACCACAGCTGATATACGCCTAAACATAACAAACAAAAAGATGATAATAATAATAAAAGTTATATTTGTAAACCTCTCCATATCTGCTTGCATCTGTGCTTTAAGTGCATTATTCACAGAAGGACTTCCTGCTATATAGATTTCAATCCCCTTACTCCTGTATTTGTCTACTACTGCATGAAGAACACTTAAGAGTTCTCTGTTTTCTTCATCTGTTAAAAACTCTTTTTTATCGTTTTCATCATCATTGATATCTAAACTCTCTTCAGCATTTTCACTCTCTTCAGAAAACCCCTCATCAAAATCACTCTCTAAAGATACCTTTTTCTCACCTTTGTGTGAATAGGCATCTGTTTCTATAATAATGGTTGTCATTGTGCCATCTTCACTCAAAAGCAAATCTTTATAAAAATGTGAAGTTAAAGCTTGTTTTTTAATCTTTTTGATATCTTCTATATTCTCAGGAAAAGGCTCTAATAAATCATCTGTAATAAGTCTATCATCCTCACCACGCGTATTTCGTACATTATAGAGTGAGGTAATATCATTAAGATAAGGCACTTTTGTTTCTATTTCTTCATGTAAATCTCTAAGTGTTTCTAAAAACTTCACAGAAAATATATTATCGGATTTTATTGCAACTACAATACGTTCATCTCTTCCAAATTTGTCTCTAAACTTATTGTATGTAACAAGTACAGGATCTTCAGTATGCATAAAACCTTCAGTTGAAGTATCCATCTTTATTTGTGCTACATGTGACATAGGTAAAGCTAACAGTAGTACAACTGCTAATAAAATTTTTAAGGGGTTATTATGGAGATATTCACCAAATTTTCCCATCATTGTTTCTAGTTTATTGTGCATTCATTTCCTTTTTATACTGTGTATTTTTATCTGCCAAATTTAGTAAAGCAGGCAAATATAGTAAATCGATAATTAGTGCGAGTATTAACGCTATGGCTGTGATTACTCCGAAGTTTTGATTAGGTGTAAATGTAGAAAACGCAAACACAGAGAATGACAATGCTAGGACAATGGTAGTAAAAAGTATCGCCCTACCTGCATAGTGTAGTACCTCATCAAATGTCTCACTCATATTTAGCCCTCGTTTACGAGCATCAAAATACTTCACTAAAAAATGGATGGTGTCATCTACAGCTACCCCTATGATGATGGCTCCTGCTATGGCTACACCCATGTCTATGGTAAGCCCTAGCCAGCCCATGACTCCGATGACAAGTATGACTGGGAGTAAGTTTGGCAAAAGGAGTATCCAAAGAATTTTGAGCCTTTTAAAGATGAGTAACATCATGATGGAGACTATGAGTATGGTTAAAGAAAGTGAGTAAATTAGTGTATCTGTCACGTCTTTTGCCATGTAAGCATACATCGCTGTCTGCCCTGTAAGTGTCATGGTATAAGGTGTTTTAGCCCACCATGCTTTGGCAAAGTTTATCATCTTCATGTCTTTTGTGTTGTCCACAATGTTTGTTAGTACTGTGATACGTAACTTACGTTGGTCAAAGTCCATCTGGTCAGTAATCTCCATGCCTTGGGGTAAACCCATGGAGTACAGCAGTAGGTACTGTGCCACAAGTTCTCTAGACTCAGGTATGACTTCTTTTTGGTTCATGATTTTGTTGTATCTTTTTATGGTATCTAGTAATGAACTTACATGACGTACATCTTTAGGGAACATGAGTTTATAGTCTTCATAAAACTTTTCTACCGTACGTAAAAATATAGGGTCTTTAATGCCGTCCGTTTTCCCAGAGTCTGCTATGAGTATGTAAGACATAGAGCCAGTAAGGTTGTCCATGGTGAACTCTGATGACTTTCGTATCTCTACTTCTTTGTCGAAGTACTTGATGGTATTTGAATCTACTTTTACAAAGAGTAATCCTAGTCCTAGTACTGCTACAATGAGCGTACCTACGAGTATAATTTTTTTATCATTTTTAACTATAAACGCTCCGTAACCATAAGACTTAAATACCTCTTTCTCAACACTCGCACCTTTTATAGGTTTTTTGAGCAAGAGCAACACCGCAGGCATCCAAAGTATAGAAATAATGAACGCCAACACCGCACCAGAAGCCGTGGCAATACCTAGCGTAGCAACAGGTACGATGTCTGAGATGGCTAAGGTCGAAAATCCTACAGTTGTCGTCGCAGAAGTCAGTAAAATAGGTAAAAAGTTCTTTTTTAGTGAATGAGCGACTGCTTCTTTGTTATCTAAACCCTCTTTTTTATTCATCAGCCAAAGTGAGTAAATGTGTACCGCGTCCGCGATACCAATGGCTACGATGAACACAGGAATATTTGCTGTAAAGTTGTTGAGCTTATAGCCCAAAAGTGTTTGCATAGCTAAGACCGACAGAAAAGTAAAGAGTACCACAGCCAAAGGCATCAAAGCACCTGAGACTCGTCTAAAAAGTATAAATAGCAGTATGAGTGAAGCTAAAAATACCATAGGGGTAAACACCATAGCATCATGCCCTGCTATATCTACAAAAGCCTGTGTCATCGGTGGACCACCGTTTAGCCAAAACTTATAGCCTGTTTTTGCTTCTTCAGAGTCTATGATTTTCTTCATGTAGCCCATCATTTCTGCTGAGATGTCTCCGTCTTCATTGGCATTGGCTTCAAGACGGGCAAATATCATGGTGGTGGTTGCATCTTTAGAGATAAATCTATCTACGATAATACTATCCTTGGTGGCTATCTTTTTACGCTCTTCCAAGTATTTTGCTAAATAAGCAGGTGTAGCCTCTTCTAGGTTTTCTACGATAAAATCATCTACAAGCACATCGTCTGGCTTGTCTGCTTCGCTATGCACATGTTGATAGTTGGTAATGCTATCTACCCTGTCTATATGAGGTATCTCCCATAGGGCTTCAGTGATACGTTGTATGCTCCCTAGTGCCTTCTTGTTAAATATGCCGTTCTCATCTTTAAAGACGATGACTATGCCATCATCATTAGAAAACTCATTTCTAAAGTTGTCATAGTCTATGAGTGTTTGAGAGTCTTTTTCAAACCATATACGATATGAACCGTCTATCTCTAAGTGTTTTAAACTTGATGCAAGTAGCAGTACTATGAGTGGTACTATGATGACTATTGCCCATCTGAATTTGTGTAGAAAGTCTATATATTTTTTCATGAACTATGTTCCCCACTTAAATGAAGCCCTACCACACCAATGATAATAAGTCCAATACTGGCTATTTTCACTACTGACATAGACTCCTTAAAATACCAAATACCTATGAGTGTAATCAAGGCTGTACCCACACCAGACCAAATGGCATATGCCATACTTACATCAAATTTTTTAAGTGCATAGGTCAGTGCCGTGAGTGACAAAATGTAAAAAACCGCCATTGCCACTGAAGGCATAGTCTTTGTAAACCCCTCAGACATTTTCATCGCCGTTGTTCCTAATACCTCAAATACAATGGCTCCTATGAGCCACATCCATGCTTGTAACATTAATTCTCCTCAATAAATGATTTAAGTGCTTCTATGTAAAGCTCAAAAGCCTCACGCCCTACTTTGCTGATGTGTACCACTGTCTTAGGACGTTTTCCCTCAAAGGTTTTTTCTATATGCACATAGCTTTCTTTTTCTAGCTTCGATAAATGCGTAGAAAGATTGCCATCAGTCACACCCAAAGACTCTTTGAGTGCTTTAAAAGGCAGTTCCCCATTGCTTATGAGTAACGATACCAGTTTTGAGCGTATGGCTTGATGTAAAAGAGGGTCAAACATATCTGCCCTACTTCCCTTCTTTTAGCTGATGCCAAGCGATAATCGCTGGCATAATAGAAAGACCTAAGAGCATAAAAATTTGCACTACATATATATAGGTACTACTTGCACCTTCTATGCTCTCATTTATGAAACCGATGACCAGTAGGACTACAGATGCCAACATGTTAAACCGTGCCATCTGTGCAAAACGCTGTATGTTAAGTACAAAACCTACTGCAAAGTAACCCATGGAAACCAAAAAAAGCCAAGTAAGCAACATAGGAACATAGAGTTTGTAAGATGCTAAAATAGCAGAGATGGCCATGAGGAAAAGAGAAATCATCACAAAGTTTTTCATGATGAACTGCTGTCTAAGTGTACAGTCTTCTATGTCGTAACTTTTATTTACCTTCTTAGTCAATGTACCTTCTACTACAAAACCAAAGGTTATTAACACAAAAGAAACCACAGTACCATGCAGGACGCTCATTTCATACAAAGGTATCATGGTAAATGTCATGAGTACGGCTATCATAGCCCACACATACGTAGCTTTATAGTTGTAAGGAAAAAAAGTTTGTTTATCTACAAGGTGGTTTTTTATCTCATTTATTTGACGTAAGGCTTGGGCTTTTTCTTCTGACATTTTAGAACTCCAAAGTACTTTGTTTTGAAAAGTATATAGAATTATAGCTTAAATATGACACTCTTTTTCAGATACTTACCTAAAATTAAAGTAAGTACCTACTTAAGTATCTATATGCTATTTTATTACTTGAGTTTTTCTACGATTTGAGCAGGAAGAAGTTTAGCTTGGACAAGTGATGCTGATTGTTTTTTCTCTATAAATTTCCAACTGTCAGTACCTTCTTTTATGGCGATGAGTGCTGCTTCTTTTTCTATGTGAAACGTACTCGTTTTGTCATCTACTGATACTTTAGAGTTTGCACCCATTTGTGCTTTTAGCATCTCTAACAGTTGCGTTTTCATTTCAGGTTTTAACTCTCCTAGAGTCATTTCCATATCCATCATATAAACTACTGTTGTAAAGTTTCCTTTATCAAATGTTTGTATAGGGTTTATTTTTGTAAAATCCATTTTGTTTATTTTAGGCATTTTACCACTTGCATACATCTCTTTAAACATCTTAGTCATTTGTTCTTTAGGTGAAATGGTAAAAATCGTTGGGTATATGAACCCCATAAGGGTATCTACATCACCTTTCATTGTGGCAGTTTTGTATGTCTCTAGGTCTGCTTTTAGTGTAGTGATTGCTTCTACTTTCATGTCTTTTGCTACGATGTTTGCACTTGCAAACATAAGTACCGTAATGAGGGTTAATATGTTTTTCATTGTGTATCCTTATTTTTTGATGGTTTGATTATACACATTCAATGTTAGCAAATCATTACTCAATAGTATGAAAACCCTCTACTTGATTTACATATAGACTTAAAACCTATACGTCATATGCAATGCAGGCAAAAACCCTAACTGCTTATAGCTCCCATCTTCTTCATATTTATCGTTGTACTTAATACCTGCTGTATTGTCTTTAAACAAAGCATTGACATTCATAAGTTCTAATGCGTATTCCCAGTTGCCTGTTTTGTATGCCACTTGTATATCTAAATCGTAGTTAGCATCAAGCCTTTTAGAGTATGGCTCTCCATAAATAGGGCTCAAATATTCTTTTCCCTCGTATAGATAACTATCTGTACCCACTATAGGGGTATATGGTGCACCTGAGCTGTACTTGGCATAACTAGAGACTCTCCATTTTTCATTTATTTTGTAGTTAGCACTTACTTGCAAAGTGTGTGGAATGTCTCCTTCAAACCTGTACTGCTTGGTACTGTTCGTGTTCAGTTGACGTGATGCACTTACATAGGAGTATGCGAACATCAAGTCTACATCATCTATGCTCTTTTTATAGGTAATGTCTAAGCCATATGCCTCACCCTCTCCTACAGCTTCGTAGTTGTTCAAATCATCTGCTATGGCTAGGTTTTGAAACTTTTTATAAAAAGGCTCTACTACCAGTGTTGACTTGTCTAAAAAAGTCTTTTGAAAGCTAAGTGTATAATGGTCTGCTGATTCTTGTGTGTCTATCTTAGGATTACCAAAACCATCTACAACTGTAAATGTTGTAGGACGTTGAGAGTATCTACCAAGTGCCATAGAAACAGTCAAGTCATTTTCAAAGTTATGAACATATGCTATACGAGGGTCTACACCTGAGCCAAAATTTTGAAAGTCAGTTTTGAACGCTCTAAATCCATATCTAAAATGATCATTTTCTGTGATGTGCCATATGTCTTGTGCAAAAAAAATGTACTCTTTTGCTTTAAACGTTTTATCTAGTGTTATAACATCACGAAGTGTGCTAGGGTCTCCAAAGTCTGTAGTGTCAGGTGAAGTAGTACGTATGTTTATAGGTGCATCTACTACTTTTACTTGTCCACCTAGACTTAGTGTATGCTTCTCTTTCTCCCATACAGTCTCATGGTAAAGGCCATATTCTGTATATTTTTCATCTGCAAAAAAGTCAGCGTCAAAAAATGATGATTTATTCGTAGTTTGCAGTCTATAAAGTAAACTAGTACTGGTTCTCTCTTCTCCTACATTTACCCATCTAGCCCCTATGGTATTTGACTTCACATCGACGTTTATCTTTCCTACGGCTACGGGGTCTTTTTCTATGTTAAAGGTATCATTTAGTTTGAGCTTATCATTCATGGCTATCATTTCTAGGAAAAAAATATTGTCTCCACTCTGATGAGTGAGTATCATCTGTGCATCATAAAACTGAGGAAAAAGCGTAAAAGTCGTTTTTTTACGTGGATCATTATCGTCTGAATCTAATTCATCTATGATTTTATCTGCTATGAGGTCAAAGTAAGAACGACGTGCCGAGATAAAAAGGTTGGTATTTTCTCCTAACTTAGCATCATAAGCAAAGTCTGCGTCATACATCCCTATATGTATACGCCCTTCACCTGTACCTGTCGGGTACTTAGGCGTGATGTCTACCACTGCTCCCATTGTCCCATACGTCACATCAAACCCACCGAGGTACGCATCTATCTGTCCTGTCATCTCTGGTGCTATGACCGAGTGTAGACCTCCTAGATGAAACAAGTATCCTATAGGTAAATTGTTAATAGTAAAAAGTGTCTCACGGGGTTTTGAACCATGGATATAGAGTTCTGAACCATTATCATTGTTGGTACTCGCCACCCCCGCAAAAGTTTTGAGTGCCTTTATAGGGTCACCATTGGTACCTGCTATCTCTAGTGCTTGTTTGCTAGTAATTTGCTTCTGCATGGGAGCTGCTTTCATATAGCCCTCTTTTTGATAAAGCACCTCAGCACTACTGCTGCTTGTAGTATTTTGCTCGTTTGCGTTTACCTCTATGGCATCTAGGGTGACTTCAGCTTGAAGTAGTAGTGGTATGGTTATTAGGCTTAGTGTGATGAGTTTATTCATTATTTTTTTCCTTTTATTTTTTCAAATCTCAATCCAGCATGATGAAATAGACCATCTTTCATATAAATAGTCTCCTGCATACTACGTCCAAGTCCTTCTATAATCGCTTCGGTATCATTGATGGGTTTTAGTATCATTGTTAATGTTTGTCCTGATTTAAACTTGGTTTTAATAAGTGGATATCCCTCTTCTATAGTAAACTCCACATCTTCAATTTTCAACTTTTTAGGTTCAAGCTTATTCAATATTTTATAGTGTCCCACATAATTTTTCCAAGCCAAAGGAATATTCGTAGGTTTATCTACTTTTACGCCTGCTATAAACGTATTTCCCTTCATGACTGCAACAATAACATGATTCCCTTCTATATCATCTGTATAGAGTTCAACCTCATCAAGTTCATCATTACTTATAGGTATCAAACCTAAAAGTTTATATTTGAGTTTATAGGTACCTTTTTTTGTTTTGCTTAGTTTAAATGTACCGCTATCCATATAGGCAATGTAGGTATCATCTCTCTCTTTTTGCATCTTCACTTTTCCAACCATCGTTGCATATATACCTTCAAAGTCTGATGCATTTGCTCTAGTTGTTTTCTTCTTCTCCACCTTTTTACCCGTTTTGGCTTCCCACGCTTTGGTTAAAAGTTTATTAGCTATATCCATAGCGTCAATACCTGCATTATTTGACATCACAACAACACCAAGTTTACTATAAGGGCTTACACAAAAGTAGTCATTTTGTGCTATCGTATTGCCTCCATGGCTATAAACAGTATCTTTTTTGCCTAAGAGTGTACTGTCTATAAAATACCCTAGCCCTATCTCAGTTCCTACATCTAAAGCCACACTCTTGTTTTGAACCGTAAACATCTTTTTAAGTGTAGTGCGTTTCAATACCTGATGGTCTCTATACTTTCCATGAGCATTAATCATCATCGCTAAATGTGCCAAATCTACAACAGAGGTATTGAGTGCCCCTGCGGGCACTTCACCTATAGCTAGTTCATTGGTCAACTTTTCTTTAGTGTAACTCTTAGAAGCATGTTCTCCTTTAAGTGCCATCTCCAAATCGGAGTGTTGCATACCTATAGGCGTTAACAATACATTATCAACATATTTTGCATACTTCATACCACTTACATTTTCTATGCTATGACCAAGTAGCGTGATAGCCAAATTAGAATAACTAAAAATTGTATTGGGTTTATATGCCATATAATCATTTTTTATAACTTTCACATGTTCAGTATAAGGCAAAGGATTACTAGCAAACATTCTATCGAGCCAATCTCCAGGTAACCCAGAGTGGTGCGTCATGATGTTTCTAGGGGTAATGCTGTCTGTGCTTCCAAAACGGCTTTTGATGCTAAACTCTGGCAAATAGGTTTTAAATGGTTTGTCTATGTTTACCTTACCCTCTTCTGCTAGTTTCATCACTGCCATATCGGTAAAGAGCTTCGTAATAGACCCTGCACGGTAACGCGTTTGAGGTGTGGCTTTTATCTTGTTTTCTCTATCTGCATACCCAAAGCCCTCTGACCAGACTATCTTTTGGTCATCCACCAGTGCCACAGAAAGCCCTACTAAACCTTTCTCTTCCATCTGTTCTTTAATATACCAACGCATATACTCTTTGACATAAGCATATTTATCAGCCTCTGTGTGAAATGGTTTAGGTTCAGGTATAGTTGAACACCCCACTAAAAACCCTAGCATAGAAATAAGTGTTATTCTTTTAATAGTTTTGCATTTTAGTTTCATTTTTTGCCTTAATATAATTGATGAGTGTGGTATCTCTAAATAAAATGTGGAAAAAATGAGAAGGTTTACACTTTTTTCATCCTATACTCACTAATAACACCAACGCCAGCTTTTTCATATAATGCCTTTGCTATGTCATTATGGTTCATAACTGCAAGCCCTATTCTCTTTACTTGTAATACCTTAGCTATACTGTCTATTTTTTCCATCAAGTCACTACCATAGCCTTGGTAACGATATTTTTTTCGTATATATATTTCTCTAATAAAAAGTAATCTTTTTTCTTTTGCTAACCATAAATAACCAATTTTTTTATCTTTTTCATTTTTAATGATGTATAAATCAAATTTAGGATTTTTAAAATCTTTGTCTATATTTCCTGCATACATTTTTTTAGCCGATACTAAAGCATCATTTTTATCATAAAAACCACTCTTTACTAAAGACTTAGCAAATCTTTTTATTGACTTCTTTATGAATTTTCCATATGTTTTTTTAGTCATTTGTTCTAGTTTAACCATTATCTATTCCTCAACTAGTTCTCGAATAGCCTCTATCACCACTTCAGGTTTCTCATACATTATTACATGCCCACTATCTACCCAAGTTAGTTTTGCCCATGGATAAAGGGTTAGATACTCCTCTTGTTTTTGGCGAATAAATTTTATCATATCTTGCCACTTTGGTTTTTTTTGAAAATCTTCTTCATGTGTGGCACTCAGTATTGTCATAGGTATCTCTTTTTTTATGGGAGAACTTAAAAGTATCTCTCCTAAAGCTGTTAAACTTTTAGAGAGAGACTTAAAATATTTTTGTAGCATTTTTGATGCATTCATTGCGTCTATATCTGCAAATTCATCGGGAGTTGTAGCATCTACAAGTACCATTGCTTTTACTTCATTAGGGTATTTTTGTGCAAATAGCTGAATATATAAACCACCAAGAGAGTGTCCTACCAAAATATAGGGTGCTTTTATCTCGCATGTATCTAATACTTTTTTCATATTGTTTACTACATTGTCGCTACTCCCATCCCAACTCTTTTTCTGAAGCTTCATGTCCTCTTTAAAAGGGCGATTATGTGCAAACACGCTATGCTCTTTTGAAAGTTCTAAAAATATCTCATCCCAAAATGCCATCCCCGCACCTAAGCCATTTTCAAAGACAATGGTATAGGGAGTACCTTTATCTATATGAACATATTTTCTCTTTTTATTCTCTATGGTGATTTTTTTAATATCTTTTCTAAAGAGCGGAAACGCTCCTTTGTATAATAACTTTACTATATCTTTTATATTCATACTATTTACCCCTTTCTCATAAACATCAACACCAAAAAGAAACCCGAAGAAAACACAAAAGAACTCGTAATCCAAAAAAGTATGTACGCAAGAGATACACTTTTTACATATGTTTTAGTCTCTATCATCGGGTAAGTTACTACACCCAAATGCATATCAAACCATGTCTTGATATTTTGACTATACATTAGAAAAAAGAAGAGTATCAAATCCACCCCAGCCACATCCACCAAAAAAGAGCTTTCAGGTACAAGCATGACTATTGTTGCTACCAATAGACCTAAGAGTATTTTCTGTATTCGTGTGAGTTCTTTCCAGCTTTTCATTTTATTGCTCTTTCAGAAAATCTTGTTTTTGTAACCATTCCACGCTTCTCAACAATCTATGCCAACGTATATGGAAACGCTGTGATGACCATAGTGCTTTGCATTCGTTTGACTCTAACGCTATATCATTACATACGCGTCTAAGTTCTGTATGGTCTTGTCCATTGCCATTTTCATCACCTTTGAGTACACTTTCATAACTCCTATGCTCCATGCTGAAGAGTACAAACCATGGCTGGGCTATTACATTTTTATACGGTACTTCACCCCAAAAACGGCTGTCATTTGAGTTCTCTCTGTTGTCACCCATCATATAATAGTGCTCGGGAGAGACTTTGGTGTAGAGTGCATTTATTTTTTGACCTTTTATCTCATAGCTGGGTGCATCCAAGCTCTCGATATAAACAGGCTTCATCGCTATCTTTTTCCCATAAGCGACATACTGAAGCAAAGTCTCATAGATGCTTCCTCTCTCTTGCCTATACCCAATACCTCGGTATTTACTCATATAAGGATTTTTTACCCATAATTTACCTTTAAATTGAGTGATTTTATTTTGTGGGTAATGTTTTTTGATGTAGGCATCTCCTTCATGAAAATGAATATAAAGCTTTTTATCCACATACACAAGCTCATCTCCACCCACAGCTACACAGCGTTTGACATAGTGTGTGGTATTGTCTTTAGGATAGAGAAATATGACTATATCTTCTCGCTTGGGCTTGTCACCCTCTATGAGATGTCCATTGCCAAAGAAGTCAGGTAACATCGGTAGATTTATCATCGGAAGTCTGGGTGTAGGCGTACCATAAGCAAACTTCTTACCTATAAGCATATCACCAATAAGCAACGAATCTTTCATAGACCCACTAGGGATGATAAAATTCTGTGCTACAAAACTGGTAAATAGTAGTACTGTAATAATGGTGCCAGTCCATGTGCCTAAAAATGTTGTGAATTTTTTATAATATTTTTTCATTGTAACCTTCTATTTTTTATAGTGCTATAATCATAGTAAAATAAAATGTGGAAAAAATGAGGAGATATTAGAAGATTTATTACCTAATCAAACACAACATCCAAAGCAACCTTACACGCATTCATAACATCATCATCCACACAACCAAGTTTATATGCCAATCTATTTTGCGAAAGTGACCGTACTTGAAATAGGTCAATGGAAGATTTTTTACTGAGTCCATTA
>Ga0256839_1000671_pt1 | contig 43930 bp, 44 predicted proteins | sample 354166metaG_FD_185968 | JGI IMG/M metagenome (GOLD analysis project Ga0256839, IMG submission 185968) | Hydrothermal vent microbial communities from Mid Atlantic Ridge, Atlantic Ocean - 354-166 | ecosystem: Environmental > Aquatic > Marine > Hydrothermal vents | place: Atlantic Ocean: Mid...
TCTCTGCTGTAATACCCTTAAAGTCAAAGCGTGTCGCTACTTCTTTTTCTGCCATAATCACTGCGTTTTTCATTTCCATCATGTCAAGTTTTGCCGTGATATCGAAATAGTGTTCTTTTGCCATTTTTTATCCTTTATTTCATAATTCTACGAACAAGTTTATTATGTTCTTCTTTATTCAATTTTCCCTTACCTTGAACTATTTTCAAATCATGTATTATACTTTTAATATCAATTTCCTCTACATCACTATCATTTAGTCCAATAACTAGTATTGGAACAGTTATAGATAAATCAGCTGATGGTATCTCTCTAACTGTTTTTTCAAAGGAAGCTACACCACTATCAATACGTTTACTTAAGTTATCACATGGCAATATCAAAATACCGAGATTAGTCAAATTATATCCATATGAAAGCTGGAATTTAAAATAGTTTCTATATGAACTAGCAATATTCCCCATCTCAACTTCTATTTGTAAAGTTATAATTTTATCTTCTGTGGATGTTATTTCTTTAATAAACTTTTTTCTAAAGTCACCTCTAAGTGAGTCTTTCTTATCTTTGGGACTAACATAAGGTTCCTCTTCCCAGCCAATGTCAGTAAATGCTAATCTAAAATATGTATTGATAACTTGCTGCACAATATCAAGTTTTGGTTGACTCTTTGATTTATTTTTATACATAGGCAATGGACATTTTTCACATATATGAATTATCTCATCATATGCATCTTTATAAAATTTATGTTCTAAAATTTCTTGTGCATAGCGATATGAAAAAATTTCTATATTCATATATTCTCCAATAATTTTTTTCCAATTCGCTCAACAATCCCAATCACCAAAGCATTTCCCATCAAAAAAGCTCTCTTTGTGTCTATCACACCAGCCGTATGATTATCTGGAAACATATTGAGTCTTTCTAGCTCTACAGGTGTTAGACGTCTATACTTGCCATTTACATGTACTACGTGTTTAAAGCGTGAAGCACTTGCTCCACCTTCTCCTGTGATAATAGTCCTAGAAGCTTTATCTAGACCGTCAGGAAAACTCATTTTTCCTTCACTGTAAGTATAGACATGTCCTGTGGTTTTATTGGTTCTTTCAAAGGACTTCGCACCTTTTTGGTACTGCCATTTTTCAAGCTCTTTATTGTCAATATAAAACTCTTTAGGTACATCTTTTTCATCTATGAGAATGTCGCCTAATGTCTGCTTTTCACCATTGTAATTTGCAATCACCCTTGAAGTATAATAGATACCGTCTATTATATATCCACTTTCCCAAAAAGCATTCTTTTTAGGTGTTTCTTTATTAAAATTATTTGTTATGTCAACTAAATTGTCACTAAGTTTATTTGAAATAATATTTTCTTCTTCAATAGTATGAATAGGAAATGTTTTTGTCAAAAGTCCATCTTTATTAAATACATTCATAGGTTTAGATTTTTTTAAAGTGTTATATGGTTTTGTACCTTTCTTATATGCCAGTATAAATACACGCTTACGCCGCTGTGGCATACCATATTCGCTAGCGTCTAACACACGCCATTCAACAGCATAGCCCAGAGCATTAAGAGAAGACAATATAATTGCAAAATCTCTACCTCGCTGAGAAGCGGGTGATTTTAAAAGTCTGTCTACATTTTCTAAAATCAGATATTTTGGTGATTTTCGTGTAACAATCTTATGAATTTCCCACCATAGTACACCTTTTTTTCCCACAATACCATGAGCATTTTTTAGTGAACTAGCGACAGAATAGTCTTGACAAGGAAAACCACCTACCAATACATCATGCTCTGGAATATTGTTTTTTTCTACTTCTATAGCTATATCTTTATTTGAATGATTCTCAAATCCAAATCTTGCTGTATAGACTTCTGATGCATGTTGTTTTTTAGTAGAAGGTTCCCATTGATTACTCCAAACAATATCAAACTGTTTGTCCCTAGATGAAGCTCTCTCTAATCCAATTCGAAATCCACCAACACCTGCAAATAATTCTATCGTTCTCAAACATGTAGTCGTATTTGAAATCATAGATTTATTCACGTGTTCCTCCGAAGAATTATAGTTAAAAAGATTATGTGCAGTCATTATATCATCCTTTGATAGTTTAATCAAAGGATGCCATAAATTAAAAAATTATCTTAAAAATATGTTAAATTGACATATTTTTCACAACATTTCTATTTTATACACATATATTTAGTAGTCATATTTTACCCTAATTTTATTAGACCCACTCACCGTAAAACCAAAATTGATACAATCAAACCCCACATTCACCTCAAATATAATACGAATAATTTGACTATTCGTATCATATTGGCTACAATAATACCATTATGAAACAGAAAACAACACAACAATCCCAATGGATATGGCAAAATGATGCCTATCCGCACTTTAGCTATGATAGAGAAGTACTAGACCCCCTCATGCAAAAAATAACGCTAGAACAAGGGAAACTCATCGCCTACCTCTCTTTGATGGATGCAAATAACATCAAACAGACACGGCTCAATGCACTGGAAAATGAGATTATGGCTAGTTGTGCGATAGAGGGGGAGATGCTAAACAGAGAGAGTGTACGCTCATCTATACAAGAGAAACTGGGTCTCAAAGATGATGCACATTACAGAAGTAGAAACAAAGAAGACAACTATGTAGATATACTCATAGATGCCAATACCCATTATGCTGAGACCTTATCACTTGAGAAAATATTTGCTTGGCATCATGCCATGTTTGAAACATCAACACATTTATATAGAATGAATATCGCCACTTTTAGAGGGGATGGTATCATGCAAGTAGTCTCAGGTGCTATAGGCAAAGAAAAAGTCTATTATGAAGCACCACCAAGAGAACAGCTAGAACGAGAAATGCAAGACTTTATCGCATGGTACAATAACACACCAAACATACTCATAAAAGCTGCCATCACACATCTATGGTTTGTCATCATACACCCCCTTGATGATGGTAATGGTAGGATAGCTAGGGCATTGACAGATAGAGTACTCTCTAGTATAGAAAACTCCCATATCTCCAAACTCTATACCATGTCAAAAAGTATCAATGACGACAGAAAAAGCTACTACGCTGCACTGGAAAACACCACAGGGTACATTAAAAAGCAAAACCCACTAGACATTACCGATTGGTGTAGGTGGTTTTTTAAGACACTGTATTTAGCTCTCATGGATGCACAAAAGTCATTAAGTTATATTGCAGATAAAACAAAGTTTTGGGATGTACACAAAGTTGATACACTCAATGCCAGACAGACAAAAGTAATGAATAAAATTTTAGATATGGGTAGAGAAAATTTCAAAGGGGAACTCAGCAAGAAAAAGTACATCACCATAGCAGACACCACACCTGCCACTGCATCAAGAGACATAGCTGATTTGATAGAAAAAAAGTGTATCAAACAAGTAGCTGGTACAGCAGGTAAAAATACCCGCTATGAGGTCATTATACCTACTTCTCAATCCTCATCATAGCAATCTCCCCACGTACCACATCCAATTTACCAAGAGCTGTGATAGCCTCTTGCATTTCACTCTCTTTACATCTGTGCGTGGTGAAAAGAAGTTTTGCTATTTTTTCATCTTCTGTTGGTTTTTGCAACATAGTTTCTATTGAAATACCAAACTCACCTAGTGAAGAAGTAATGGTTGCAAGTACACCACTTTGGTCATCTACTTCTAGTCTAAGATAATACTGAGTGACTATCTCTTCTTTAGGTAGAAGTTTCAGTCCAGATTCTAAACCTTTTTTATAACCTAGCATCGGTCCTTGGTTACCACGCACGATGTCTACGATGTCAGAGATAACTGCTGAGGCTGTGGCATCTCCTCCAGCTCCTGGACCATAGTACATCGTCTCACCTACACGGTCGCCTATAACTGTGACTGCATTCATAACACCATCTACTTTGGCTATCATACTTTCGCTTGGTATCATGGTAGCGTGTACACGTAGTTCTACACCGTTACCTACCTTCTTAGCTATACCAAGTGACTTGATTTCATAGCCAAATTCTTTGGCGAAGTCTACATCTGTAGATGTGATATTTTCAATGCCTTCTATGAGAATGTCTTCAGGTTTGGCATCTATACCATAGGCGATACTTGCAAGTATGAGTAATTTATGTGAAGCATCAAACCCACCTACATCAAAAGTTGGATCTGCTTCTGCGTAGCCTAGTTCTTGTGCTTCTTTCAGTATCTCGTCATACTGTGCCCCTTCGTTTATCATCTTGGTGAGCATGTAGTTACAAGTACCATTCATAATACCCTGTATAGAGTCTATATGGTTTGCCGAAAGTCCTGTACGCAAAGCTCCGATGATAGGGATACCCCCTGCTGTACTTGCTTCATACATAAGTGGGAGGTTACCTGCTATCTCTTGGAGTTCATACCGATGGTATGCCAAAAGTGCTTTGTTTGCTGTGACGACTGCTTTTCCATTTTCTAACGCTTGTTTCACCAGGGCATAAGGCTCATCAACCCCACCCATAAGCTCCACCACGATGTCTATCTCTGGGTCATTTACCACATCTAACGGATTGTCAGAAAGTTTGATGCTTACACCTCGATCTTTAGAGAGGTTTTTGACCACACCAGACTTAACCACTATTTTTTTACCTGCACGTGCTTCAATGATATCTGCATTGGCTTCTAAAATATTTGCTACACTGGCACCGACTGTACCAACACCTAGTATACCTATCTTAACCATTATTTTGTGCCTCTAATTCTTTTAAAAATCTCTTAATATTTTTTGCAGCCTGTCTGATACGCTTTTCATTTTCAATGAGAGCTATACGGACATATTTATCACCATATTTACCAAACCCTATGCCAGGACTGACTGCTACACCAGCTTGAATGAGTAACTGTTTTGCAAACTCCAAAGACCCCATGTCACGTGCAACTTCAGGGATCTTTGCCCAGATAAACATAGAAGCATTTGGTTTTGCCAATGGCCACCCTGCATTACCAAATGCATCTATCATCACATCTCGTCTTTTTTGATATCGTGGGATGATTTGCTCATCGGGGATATATCCATGTTCATCAAGTGCTACTGTTGCTGCGACCTGTATAGGGGTAAACATACCATAATCAAGCCAAGACTTGATGCTTTGAAGTGCACCAATGAGTTTTTTGTTTCCTACGATAAATCCTACTCTCCACCCTGCCATATTATATGACTTAGAGAGCGTGTATGACTCTACAGCCACATCTTTTGCCCCTTCTACACTCATAATAGAAGGTGTTTTATACCCGTCAAATGTGATATCTGCATACGCAATATCAGAAATAATATAAAAACGTTTCCTTTTTGCCAGTGCCACAAGCCTTTCATAAAATTCTGGTGTTACTGTCGCTGTACTAGGATTATGAGGGAAATTGACTACCAAAAATTTCGCCTGAGGCACGGAGTTGTCAAGTGCTTCTTCCACATCTGCTAAAAACCTGTCCTCATCTACTTCAAATGTCTCTTCATCAAAAATAAGATGCATTTTTTCTACATTTGCACCCGCCAAGATAAATGCCTGAGAATGGATAGGATAAGTAGGATCAGGCACGATAGCCACATCACCAGGGTTGGAAATAGCCTGTACCAAGTGTACATAACCCTCTTTACTTCCCATCGTTGCCACGATCTCAGTATCTGGGTCAAGTTCAGCACCATATTTACGTTTATACCACCTACTCATAGCAAGGCGTAGTTTATAGATACCCTTACTTGCACTATAGCCATGCGTGCGTGTTTTTTGTGCTGTTTCACACAACTTATCTATAATAGGCTGAGGCGTTGGTGCATCCGGGTTTCCCATAGAAAAATCTATAATATCCTCACCATTCCGACGTGCGGTCATCTTTAAATCATTAATCTCTGCAAAAAGATACTTTGGTAAGCGATTTATTTTATCAAATTGAATTTCATCAAACATGCTTTTCTCTCTTTATTTTTTTTCTAATATTTACCATTTTTTCCAACCACCAAGGGCAAAATATTCTTCTTTAGTTAAATGCTTTACACCCTCTTTGCTTACTTTAAAATAATGTTCTTTCGCATCATTATACTCTTGCGTTTCTTTGTTGTTTATAAAAGAAAAAGCTGCTGTGTTGGTTGCAAGTAGCCAACTTTTTTTACTAACATCTATCTCATAAGGTGAAGAGATGGAAAATTGATCTCTCTTGCCTGTAGTCAAATCGATAAGACCAAACCAAAGTCTCTTTTGGGGAACCAATCTAATATTTACATTCAACTGTTGTAGGCTGCTATTAACTTCTGTTTCTTCTGTCTTTTTGTTCGTATTTAATCCCGTTAATACAATGTCTTTTTTTACAAATGTATCCTTTTTGGGAGCAGTAGAAAGTGCATTGCCAATACTTAAGTCTTTTTCTAATGTTTCTTCATTTAAACTTTTTTCTGTTTTATTTTCATTAAAAGGCAACAGTGTACTGAAGGTCTTTTGATCAAATTGGGTAAAGAAATACCATGTGGCATATCCTAACAATCCTAAAACCAAGAGCACAAACCACTTGGAACGTCCTTTTTGTTCTTCTATAGAAGGAAGACCTAAATGAACACTATTCTCTTTTGTGTGAACTTCATAATACGCTAAAGCCTTTTCTCTGACATCCTTCAGATCTGCATGATAATCACGTTCAATAATAGAAATAAAACCTAATGCCTTGGCTTTTGTCAATACAGAAAAGTTATCTTCAATAAGTGCTTCTATATTTTGTTCTGAAATATTTGTTTTTTGGCTCATCGCTTTTACACTGTTTTCTTCAAGTATCTCACTTAATTGCATGACCCATCCTGTGTATTAAAATTGCTGCTGCTGCACTTACATTCAGAGAATCAAATGCATGTTTCATTTCAATCGAAACTTTATAGTCTATTTTTCCCATCACTTTTTTTGAAAGTCCCGTACCTTCATTACCCAAAACTAAAACCCTTTTGGCATGAAAAGAAACCTGTTCAATGTTTTCACCTTCCATCGCTGCACCATATACTTTAAAACCAAGTTGTCTTAGTTCATTAAAATGATCTAAGATATTGTATGAAATCATCAAAGGCATATCCAGCAAGGCACCAGAACTTGTACGTGCAACAGATGCAAAATTTAACTGCTTCACACCTGCTACTATTATAGCATCAGCACCCAAAGCATAAGCAGACCGCACAATAGCACCTATGTTTCCTACATCTGTTAAGCCATCAAGCACCACTATAAAATCATTTTGTTTAATCTGTGAAAAATTGGCTTCTTCAAAGTGAGTCATTTCTACCAGTAGCCCTTGGTGATTACCACCTTTAGCCATAGACTGTGCCCATTTCTCTTCTAAAAATTTAATACTGTCATGATACTGATGAAATAATGCTTGTGGAAGTATATTTTTTTTGGCTACATACACAGTTTTTATCTTCTCAGAATGATGTTCCAATGCATGTAAACAGACTTGTTTTCCGTATATAATCATAAAGAATATTTTACCTTTTTTTTGCTTTTAGGGTGTTGTATATCTAGCATACCTACTGAATGAGCTCGTTATACCATTCTTTTACAGATTTATCACTCAACTGTGCCAAAAGTTTTGCCTTGGGTTTAGGTGCCATATCTAGGTTTACAACTTCTGAAAAACTAAGACTTTTTTCTAACACTTTTTTTGCACGTATGACAACCACCCACTCACCTCTAATGGTGAGTGTTTTAAACTGTTCATTTAATGATTGGGCTGTACCCCGATAATAATTTTGATATTTTTTACTTATCTCTTTGGCTAAAAACAATTCTCTATTCTCATCAAGTTGTGTTATTTCATGTAAAAGTTTTTCCAAACGATGTGGTGATTCATAAAGTACCGTGTTATAACCATTGTGCATTGCTTCACTCAACGCCAAAGTACGCTCTTTCCCTTTATGTGGCAAAAATGCATAAAAAAGGAATTTTCCTTCCTCAAACCCAGAGGCTGCATAAGCTGTAGTCACAGCTGAAGCACCTGGGAATACATCATATGCAATGTCATTTTTTTGTGCATGAGCAATAAGAAGTTGCCCTGGATCAGAAATCACAGGCATACCTGCATCACTGACATATACTACTTCTTTCTGGGCTAGGACTTTGCTAAATTCAGTTAACCTTTGTGCCCCATTATGTTCATTGAATGAATAAAACTCAGCTTCTGGATAACGCATCTCAAAACGTTCTTCAAGCAATTTTAACAGTCTTTTTGTTTGACGTGTATCTTCACAAAAAAACAGTGTTGCTTTTTCAAAAGTTCGCATTGCGCGAATAGTAATATCTTGTGGGTTACCTATGGGAGTGGGGATAAATGTAATCATGATTTGCCTTTAGGCAGTATAAAAATGCAGTTGGGGACAAAGGTCCCCAAAAAAGTAATGTGTCGCTTATGACAATTTGTATTTGTTTTTAAATTTCTCTACTCTACCAGCAGCATCAAGAATTTTCTCAGAACCTGTAAAAAATGGGTGACATTCATTACAAATATCTACTGACATTTCAGCTTTGTTTGTTCTGACTTCAAACTTGTTTCCACAAGCACAACTTACTTTACACTCGACGTAATCTGGGTGAATTTCTTTTCTCATCGTATTTCCTAAAAAGTTATTTTTATGTCAGGCAACCAACCTGCTCTAGTCTATGACTCTTCCTTCTTTTAAGCAAAGGGTAATTGCAGTGCTCTTTGGCAAGACAATTTAGAACGATATTCTAGCAAAAAATGTTTAAATAAAAATTAGAGTAGTATTTTAGATGCCAAAGCGCACACGGCACTTTCACTCTTTAAGACCAATGCTGTCCTAAAACCAACAATATTATCGGCTTTAACAAGCGCTGTTTCTGATTGGCTAAATCCACCTTCACATCCAACCACAATCGTACTGATTGGCGTCTCATCAACAAAATTATTTTCTGAAAAATGTAACATCTTGCTTTCTGGGTACTGCTCTAAAAAATCTTCTAAATTCTTCGCTACTTCGAGTATCATCATCTGACTTCTCCCCGATTGCTGGGAAGAGTTTAAAAGGATTTTTTCAAAACGTTTAAAGTCTATTTTAAAACTCTTTTGTGAACGACTACAATAAATAAATGTAATTTTCTCTACCCCTATTTCATTTAAGGAAGGAAGGATTTTTTCTATATTCTTGGGGTCTATCACACACCATCCAATATGTAAGGATGTAGAAGCTTTCACGGCCTTGCTTTCATTTCCTTGAAGTTCTAACTGGGTAGTTCTCTTATCTATAGCAGTGATTCGATAACGGTAAAGCAATGTATCTTCAAGGTTACGTAGACATAAAATATCATCTATTTTATGTCTACGTACTTTAAAAATATAACGGTGTTCATCCCCCTCTAATGTGAGTGATAGGGCACCTGCATATGCGTTATAGAGATATAACACCCTTAGCCTTTAAGACCATGAGTACAACCATCATAGCCACCAATAAAATTTGTACGATTGAAATTTTAATAAATGATGACTTTAATGCTTTATGTGTATCTGGGTTTTGTACATTTCCAACTTTAATGGATTTATACTTCTTAATTTCGAGATACATCATCACAGCCCAAACTGCTATCATAATAATAGTGCTTAATGTCCATCCTAAATCACCTGTAAAGACAGCCACTATACCAGCAAATGCTATCATTGTTATAATTGCTTGAAATACCATTGTATAGATAAAACTTGCTTTTCTAAAACCTTGAGGATTTTTTGCTGTCATAAAAGGAATAAGTAATCCCCCAACCAAAAAGCCTAAAAAAGCTTTAACCAATATACTATGTGCTGCTAACATTTGTGCGATTTCCATATGAAATTCCTTAATTTTTTTATCTTCATTTAAAAGTGGATTATACTATAATCATTACAATAAAACTTTAAAGGTAAAGCATGGCCGTATCTATCTCCCAAGCATTAGATATTATTTATGAAAATACTCCTGTTCTCAACTTTGAAATACTTCCTATTGAAAATACTTTAGGTCGTATTTTACGTGAAGACTGTGTAGCAACATTTGATTTGCCCCGTTTTGACAACTCCGCAATGGATGGATATGCTATCAAATGTATAGATGCAGGGACAACTGTCACATGCTCCGAAATTATTTATGCAGGGGATGATCCAAAAATGATACTAGAAGAGAAGAGTGCCATTAAAATTATGACTGGTGCACCTCTTCCTGGAGGCTGTGAAGCTGTGGTTCCAGTAGAAGATGTGACCCAAGATGATACACAAATCACCCTACCTCAGAACATAAAAATGTATGCAAACCTAAGACGTGCGGGTGAAGATATCAAAAGTGGCACAGTTTATTTACATGAAGGTGACAAGATCACTGCTTACAGTATTGCTTTACTTGCAAGTCAGGGAATCACACACATCAGAGTCACCCGACCTGTCAAAATAGCAGTTTTTGGTACAGGTAATGAACTTCATCCACATTTTGACAAAATAGAAGCACATCAACTCTATAACTCAAATACCCCCATGTTTCTAGCGCGTGCAAAAGAGCTCGGTTGCGAAGTGGTATACATTGGTAGCTGTGATGATACTATTGATTCATTAGAATCATCTATTCAGTCTGCATTATATGCAGATATCATACTCACATCTGGTGGAGTCAGTATGGGAGATAAAGATTTTACCAAAGATGCTTTTAAAAATATGGGTGCAACATTTTATTTTGAAAAAGTAGACATAAAGCCTGGGAAACCAACCGCCTTTGGCATCTTGAAAAATACTGTCATTGTGAATCTACCGGGTAATCCTCTTGCATCCATGGTAAATTATGAAATATTTGTCCGTGCTGTTATACGAAAAATGTCAGGAAGCAATGCATGTTATCATGGATTGGTTAAGACTATTATAAAACATGAATTTGCGACAAAAGGAGGGAAAAATACTGTGCTACTTGGTACATTCAATGGTCAAAGTTTTGCACCCTTAAAAGTTCAAATGCCTGGCATGATTTCCCCTCTTAAAAAAGCGGATGGATTTATACTAATACACCCTGATATCACAACACTACATGCAAGTCAAACTGTCAATATGATACCTATTAAATGGGATTTTTGCAGTAATAAAAAAGTGGACTTATTTACCCACTAGCTTATCTTCCTATATAGAAAGGAAGATAAAAAATACCTTACAATGTTGACATATATGTAGCAACTGCTTCAATCTCTGCATCACTCAAAGATGCTACTTGCCCTTTCATAAGCATCCCCATACCTGCTACATTTCTTGTACCTGCTTTATATTCTACTAAAGCTGCGACCAAATCTGTAGACGATTGTCCAGCTACTATGCCTGATTTTCCTAGTGCCTTTGTTTTACCATCTACGCCATGACATCCAGCACATTTTGCATATACTGCTTTGCCCACATTTGCATCACCATTTGTTTCTTTGGCTACTACATTTGATGCTGTCTCTTCAACTGCTTGGGTTACTTCCGTTGCTTTTTCTACAGCGGAATCTTTGATATCTGTTGCTTTATCTGCAACAGTAGAAACTATTTCTTTTGTTGCCTCTACTGTATTTTCTGTGGCTTCAACTGCTTTTTCTTTAAGTGTTGTCGCTACCTCTTTTGTTTTTTCTACTGCTATGTCTGCCACTTCTGCTGTCTTTTCTTTCACTGATTCAGTGACTGCTGCTGTTGCTTCTGACATTTCTTTCTTTGTTTTATCATCACACCCCGTAAACAGTAGCGTCGCTACCACTATAGATAACACTGTAATCTTTTTCATTTTTTTCCTTTATATTTGTAATGGTTCTTGCATATTATACTATATTTCTTGTGAGATAATTGTGAAGTTTAAACCTTTTTAGGGTTTATAATCATCTCTTTTTTTAAAAGTTTATTCCATAAGTGCACATCTGACCATTCACTTTGTACTTGTTTGGAGAATAGTATATCTTCAAGCTTTATCTGCCCCATACATTGAGAGTGAGCATCCTCCTTAAACCCCTGTGCATACCCCGTCTCTGTTTCATGTACGATGATGCTGTGAAGCTTTACCTCTCTCTCCCCATTTTGCATATCCGTACATGCCAATATACGTTCAACCATCAAGTAGATCACCCGTGAAAACTGTTCAGCAGAAGGAGACACAGGAAGCTCTATCCACCTGTTTGAATATGTTTTCATCGCTTCAATGTATTGCCTCTCATCCTTAGACCAAAGTGTAATCGCATGATCAAAAGAATCAATAAGCTCTTTGATGTATCGTTTTGTAAGTCCAAAGTCATACACCATCTGACCATTATCAAGATAATTTGATTCCAACAATACCTCTATCTTATAAGAATGACCATGTATATTTTCAGAACAACGCTGTGTTGTACAATCACGGACAATATGTGCATTTTCAAATTTAAAAAGTTTACGTATTAACATAATGTGTATCCTTTAATAGGAGTATAATTATCTGATTTTAACACAGCTAACTTAATACTATGAAAATGCTCGATATTTCTAAACATATCACTAGGAAACTTCAAAATTATTACGATATAGTTGCATTTATAACTAACCATTCTAACAAACAAAAGGATATCTTATGAATATTATAAAAAAAATATACTTTTTGTACTATGATGGTTTTAAAAATATGAAGCTTGGTAAAAGTCTATGGCTTATTATTCTTATAAAGTTAGTTGTCATGTTTGGCATTGTCAAATGGATGTTTTTCCCCAACCATCTAAAAACAAATTTTGATACAGATTTGCAACGTGGCAATTATGTTTTAGAACAACTTACACAAACAAAGGAAAATTAAATGGAAAATGAATTGGCATTGGTAGATTGGTCAAGGGCACAGTTCGCACTCACAGCACTGTACCATTGGCTATTTGTCCCACTTACCTTGGGACTTACATTTATAGTAGCCATTATGGAAACTATCTATGTAAAAACAGGTGATATATGGTGGAAGAATACTACCAAATTTTGGATGGGGTTACTGGCAATTAACTTTGCTATAGGGCTTGCTACTGGTATCATTATGGAGTTTGAGTTTGGGACAAACTGGTCTAACTATGCTTGGATAGTCGGAGACATCTTTGGAGCACCACTTGCTATAGAAGGGCTGATGGCATTTTTTATGGAGTCTACCTTTTTTGCTGTGATGTTCTTTGGATGGGACAAAGTAAGCAAGGGTATGCACCTAACCTCTACATGGCTTGTAGCTCTTGGGTCTAACCTCTCTGCTTTATGGATACTCGTAGCCAATGGGTGGATGCAACACCCAGTAGGTATGAAATTTAATCCTGACACTGCCAGAAACGAAATGCAAAACTTTTGGGAAGTACTTTTTAACCCCAATGGTGTCAGTAAATTTCTACATACCATTAGTAGTGGCTATGTTTTGGCTTCACTCTTTGTCATAGGTATATCTGCATGGTATCTACTGAAGAAACGTGAAGTACTTTTTGCAAAGAGAAGTATGATTGTAGCTGCCTCTTTTGGTTTTTTAACTTCACTGTTTCTGCTTATCAGTGGTGATGAGTCTGCGTATAATGTCGCACAAAAACAACCCATGAAACTAGCAGCCATGGAAGGGCTTTACCATGGTGAGGGGAAAGCAGGTATTGTGGCATTGGGCATACTTAAACCTGAAGAAGAGATACTAAAAGATCCTAAGCATCCTTTCTACTTTGATATCGAAATCCCCAATGCTCTCTCTTTTCTTGCACATCACTCTGCGGATGCATATGTTCCAGGAGTAAATGACCTAGTCTATGGCAACGAAGAACACGGTATCGAAAGTGTTGCTTCTAAAATGCAAAAAGGAAAACTTGCTGTGCAGGCACTCACAGATTACAAAAAGTTTAAAAAAGAAGGCAATGATAAAGAGGCTAAAATTGCTTTAAAAACTTTTGAAAAATACCAGCATGTCATGGGCTATGGTTATCTAAAAGAGCCAACAGATGCAGTACCTAATGTACCTATTGTTTTTTATAGTTTCCATATTATGGTAGGTCTGGGTACCTGGTTTTTACTCCTCTTTATCGTCGTGCTCTATTTCTCCATGATTAACGAAATAGAAAACAAACGTCTTTTACTCATGCTAACTGTACTCACTCTACCTATGGGGTATGTCGCTCAAGAAGCAGGATGGATAGTCGCAGAAGTGGGTCGTCAACCTTGGGCTATACAAGATATGCTACCAGTAGGTATGGCAACTTCTAACATCTCTACCACCTCTGTGCAAATTACATTTTGGCTCTTTGCAGTACTCTTTACCGCATTGCTTATCGCCGAAATCAAAATCATGTTTAAACAGATTCAAATTGGTCCAGAGGGAGGTCACTAATGTTTGATATTTCACTTTACAGCTTTCAAGTATACTGGTGGTTTATTGTGAGTCTGCTAGGGGCATTATTTGTCTTTATGACCTTTGTCCAAGGTGGACAAACCCTACTTTATACACTGGGAAAAACAGAAGATGAACGCTCTTTGATTATAGGTTCATTGGGTCGTAAATGGGAACTTACCTTTACCGCACTGGTCATGTTTGGGGGAGCGATATTTGCAGCTTTTCCTCTTTTTTATGCTGTGAGTTTTGGTGGGGCATATTATGTTTGGATGGCTATCTTATTTGCATTTATCATTCAAGCTGTCTCTTATGAATACAGAAGAAAACCTGATAATGTATATGGAGAACGTTTCTATGAGACCCTTCTCTTTATCAATGGCTCACTGGGTATTTTTCTTATAGGTGTAGCCTTAGGTACGCTCTATACTGGAGGAAACTTCATTGTCAATGAGATGAACCTCTCTCAATGGACACAACATAGTTATGGTCTAGAGGCTTTACTTCAGCCTTTTAACGTAGCATTTGGATTGATGCTCTTTTTTGTCTCTCGTATTGGTGCATCTTTATATTTATACAATAATCTTGATAACCAAGAGATAGCATCACGTATTTTTAAGACATTAAAAATAAGCACGACACTCTTTTTACCCTTCTTTTTATATGTATTGTTCTATATGCTACTCAAAGATACCTATGTTTATGATGCCACAAGCAAAGTAGTCAATATCGAATCTATGAAACTATTGCATACTCTTTTAGACAATCCTATACTTTTTATACTATTAATCGTTGGCATTGTTTTGTTTCTTTATTCAATATTTATTGCCCTATTTAAGAACAATCAAAAAGCTGTTTGGTACTATGGATTTGGCATAGTAATAATTGTAACAATACTACTTTTTATTGTAGGTATCGAACATACTATATTTTATCCTTCACTGTCAAATATACAAAGTTCACTTCATATAGAAAGGGCCTCAGGAAGTTACTACACGCTTTCAGTGATGTCCGTGGTATCGCTGCTTGTACCTGTAGTCCTAAGTTATATTTTTTTGGTATGGCGTTCTATGGATAAAACAAAAATGACTATTGAAGAGGTCAAGTCTGACCATCATCACTATTAGGAGAACATATGGAATATTTAGCAGAAATCATTTGGTTTAGCGTTTGGCCTGTCATCATTTACATAGCTGTAAAATTTGTACAACACAATATTAGACACTTTAATAAACTTGAACGTTTACAAAAATATGAAGAAAAATATGGACCTATAGAATAAACTAGATGGGGTTACACCCCCTGTGTGGTGTCAAATACTCGGATATGTAACCTATCGCTATACTTGAAATTATGTTTCATACAAAATTCAAATACAGCCTTGTCATTTCTCCATATTGTATCCCTACTCTCCCCTACTGGCATGCAGTATACATCTAAATTTGGGAGTATCTCCCTTATTGCATTAATCTCTTTTAGTGCAGTTGACTTCACCAAATCAGCATCTATAGTAAACTTTAAAAATGACTCTTTGGCATGGATTTGTACATTTTTAAGTGCCTGAGGCACAATGCGTTTTTCTATAGATTCAGCAGAATTCGCAAGTTTGAGTGAAAGAGCAAACGTACATGATTGGTACGCAGGGTATTTTTCAAAGTCTATCTCTATCGTACCATTGGTCTCAAATGTTATTTTTACGCCATACTCAATCATAGAGTCTACTACTGTGTAAAAGACTTCATCTTTAGCATACATCAAGGGCTCACCACCTGTGATGACCATATCTGGAATGTACCCAATGTTATCAAACTCTTTTTTCAAATGTGTGATAAGAGTATCAGAAGAAGTAACCTTCTGCCATGATGATGAAAAGTGACTATCTACAGCAAAGTAGGTATCACACCCTAAACGTACCTTTCCATCTACTTCATACTCTGCTCCAAACCCTGGACATTTTAAGTTACAGCCACCTGTGCGTAAAAAGTACGATGGTACCCCCGCATACTTACCTTCCCCTTGAATGGAGAAGAATTGTTCTGTTAGATAAAACATCAACCACCTGTCTCATAAAATGCTCGTTTTGAGATTTCTCTATTCTCTAATTCTTCATGACTCCATCGGTTCTCTTTTGGCTTGTCTTTAAGAACAAGTGCTAAGACATCCGCTGCTCCTTGAATATCACCTTTTTTAACAGACTCTGCGATGCTCATTGCTTCATCGAAGTAGAGACAAGGTATAAGATTACCCTCAGCGGTCAGTCTTATACGATTACAGTTTTCACAGAAATCATGCTTATGCGGGTCAATCAGCCCAAATTCATAACCTGTCTCTTCTATACGGTAATTAAAAGAAGGACTAGCCCCTTCACGTCCTAATGCTTTAATAGTATATTTTTCTTTTACTTTTTCTAGTATCTCTTTTCCATGCATACCTTTAAGCGCTTGGTCTGCATGAGCATTTTCCATATACTCTATGAAACGCACTTTCATGTCACGCTCTTTACAATAATCCATTACGGCTAAAATCTCATCATCGTTGATACCTTTGAGAGGCACCATATTTATCTTCACTTTCAAGCCTACTTCTAAGGCTTTATCTATACCTTCAAAAACCTTAGATAGGACATCTTTACCTGCTATCTTAGCAGCCACATTAGCTTTGAGTGAGTCTAATGAGATATTGAGTCGTTTGAGTCCTGCATCTTTAAGCCTTTGTGCCGCATCTGATAATAAAAATGCATTTGTTGTAATTGCTAAATCTAGTCCCTCTTTATAGTCATTTATCATCTGTATAAACTTATCTAGATCTTCTCTAAGTAGTGGCTCACCACCTGTCAGACGTATCTTAGTTACCCCACCATCAATCGCAACCTTGACAAATAAAAAAAGTTCTTCAAAGGTAAGTAGATTTTCTTTAGGTACCCAAGAAAAAGGTTTCTCTGGCATACAATATTGACATCTAAAGTTACATCGCTCTGTAACTGAAATACGTAAATAATTGACCTCACGACCATGTCCATCTATAAGCATTTTAAATCCAATATATAATTATTTAATAATTTTAGAGTATCTAAATATAGATAAAACGAGGATAAAAGTAGTAGAAGTAGTTATAAATATGAAGTGTTAACGCTGCAACTAAGAGGCAAAGCCCCTAGTTACTACTTAAGATTAATGGTGTCCTCTCCATTTCTCTTTTTTCCATAAGTATGCCAATATTGTAAAGATAATAAAGAATAATATGACCCATGGTCCTACCTCTTCTCTATGTTTTTTACTCGGATCTCCAATTTCAGTTAAGTACTCTTTTACTTTTTCATACCCTTCATGTGAGAGACCAACCCTAGGCATAGATGTTCCAGGAAGCTGCGTCTGAGGATTTTCAATAAATGTTTCCATAAAATGTGCCCCTCTAGCTCTAATAATCATAGAAAGATCAGGAGGTAGTTTACCCATATAAGCTTTTACCATATCTTGCTCTTCAATCACTTTGATTTTATGTGCTAAAGCATCTTTTTCATGCTTAAACTTTGGAGTATCTCCAAGTTGTGTTGTTTTTGCATAACGCATCGCATGACATCTCATACATGCTTCTGAAAATGCCTCTTTAGGTGTTACTTCACCTGCTTTTTTAGTCATAAGGTAAGCTACTACATCTGCAATAGACTGATCATCTGTAAACATTGTTTTGATACTACCCATAGGGTGTGTCATTGTATCTGCATACTTATGATCAACATTGGATGCCATCGCTGGATCTTTAATAAGTGCTATGAGATAATCCTTCTCATAAATAGCGCCTGCATGATCTAAACTTGGGGGAATTACCCCACCCATATTCATGTTTGCACCATTATGACAGCCCATACACATACCAAAGCCTGCTTCACCTGCTGTTGCATTTCCTTTTAATTTAGAAATCTTTTTCACATCAGACCAAAAGGCTTTTTTCTTAGCCACAAGTTCTTTATCTCCTGCACGTTCAGCTTCTTCAACATCTGCTGCACCATCATAGACAAAACCACGGCTTTCTATCTTAATCTCATTCCCGTCTGCATCTACTTTCTTGTGCATCTCGTGGTGTGCATATGGCTCTACTAAATAATACGTCAATAATGAAAAGAAGACAACAACTGCTAATATTTTTAATTCTCTCATGTTATGCTCCTTTCTCTATTTTTTTTTCAAATTTTGTAATAATAATCAATATAGGCCACATCAACAAGAATAACACTGCTGATACCAGTCCCACAAATGCAAATGTCGGATCTGTTGGAGGAAGTTTCCCCATTGCCGTTAGGATAATCATATCTACAAGAAGTACCCAAAACCAAATTTGGAAAAGACCTCTTTTATGTGCTGGTGCTACATTTGGACTTCTGTCCATGAATGGTAATAAAAAGAATACCACTTGTGCAAAAGCAAAAGCAATCAAACCAATATCTTTAGAGAATGGTCTCAAAATCTCATAGGACCATAAGAAGTACCATTCAGGATAAATATGTGCTGGTGTTTTAAGCCCATCTGCCGGATCAAAGTTCACAGGATCCATTGCAAAATCAAAATGGTAAAATACCAAATAGAAGAAGAGAATAAAATAAACACCCATCACAAACAGGTCTTTACTTAAAAATACTGGCGAGAAGGGAATCACTTTAGACTCTTTTACATTGCCCTCTTTATACAGCTTTGCAGCTTCTTCATAATCTATCTCTTCACCCTCTTGGTTATTTACGTGTGGTAGTCTGAGGGTACCAAAGTGTAATACAATCAACCCAATAATCACTAAAGGGATAAGTAATACATGCAACATAAAGAAACGTGTCAGATAGGCATCACCAGGAACATAATCACCCCTAATCCACTCTACCAAACCTACAGCTTCTAATGATCCACCAGCAAATAGCTCAGTAATAACCATACCTGCCCAGTAGGACATTTGTCCCCATGGAAGCATATACCCAGAAAAAGCCTCTGCAGAGAAGGCAACAAAAAGTCCCATACCAGATAGCCAGATTAACTCTCTACCTCTTTTGTATGAACCATAATAAATTCCAGTAAACATATGAATATAGATAATCAAAAATACAATCGATGCACCTACACCATGTATATGTCTCCATAACCAACCATAACCAACTTCAGACATTATGGTATAGTTGATTGAGTCAAATGCCAAGTTAGCATCTGGTTTGTAATACATAAGTAAAAAAATACCTGAGACAAGAAGTATGCCAAATGTTGCAGCCAATACCATACCCATAGCCCATAAAAAATTAATATTTTTGGGAATCCAATACTCAGTATTGAGTACTCTCATTAAAGTGTTCAGTCCTATACGCTCATCTAACCATTTATTACTAAATGGTTTAGCGTTTTCGTCAAAATGTGCCATTTATTTCCCTTACGCTATCAGACCAGCGTCTTTCATTTTTTTATACTCAGGTCCTTCTTCTCCAAGTACAAGCTTCGTGCCATTAACCTTAAATGGTGGTATCACCAATGGGCTAGGTGGTGGTCCAAAAATCTGATGTCCACTTGCATCAAATTCTCCTCCATGACAGGCACATTTAAACTTGTGTTCCCCATCCTTGTATGCAGGTATACATCCTAGGTGTGTACAAAGTCCAATTGCGATAAGGAATCTATCTTTTCCTACAATAACATCTCTCTCATCTTTTTCCATATCTTCAGTTTTTTTCAAAACAAAAATAGGTTTACCTCTCCATTTTTCAACATTCAATACATTAGGCTGAGCCCCAGAGACATCAATTTCAGTAAAGCCAGCGGCTGCTACTGATGGTAAAGGATCCCAAGAACGTTTTGCTGCATATAGTGCACCTACGCCACCAACAGCAGCACATGCACCAAGTGCCATACCCATAAAGTCTCTACGACCTTTTTCATTTTCTTGCATATTTTCTCCTAAATAAAATATAGTGTACTATTATATGAAGTTTAAGTTTTAACATAGTGCATAAATAACCTATTTACAAACGTTAGCTATCTTTTTCATGTAGGGGTGTTACTATTTGTAAGTTCATTGCAGATGAATATCATATCGTTTATAACTTGTATAAGCTCACCCTATTATAAATGACTGATTGGCTTTACTTTTTGGCTTTTTGTCTTAATTTGATATGTACATGTACTATCTCCAATGCTGCTGGAGTTACACCAGAAATTTGAGATGCAGAAAAAAGTGTAGGAGGTGTTGCTTTTTCAAGTTTTTCTATGACCTCATTACTCAGTCCTGATATCGTGTTGTACACAAACCCTGTTGGTATTTTTATCTTGAGCATATCTTCCATCTGTAGTATTTGTGCTTGCTGTTTCTCTATATAACGGCTGTATTTTGCTTCAATCAGTATCTGATCAATAATTTCATCATTATACTTGTCAAATTCTGGTAGTAGCGTTACAAGTTTTTCTCTTGTACAATCTCCACGTCCTATGACATCCATCCAACATGTTTTTTCATTGATTTTCACCAACTCAAGAGAAGCTAGTTTTTCTAAAAATGTTTTCGTAGGTGTTACATAGTTGGTTTTTAAAAAAGAAAGTGCTTCAGCCAAGTTTGCTTTTTTTACTTCAAAATCACGCATATATGAATCGTCTAACAAGCCTAGTGCTTTACCATAATGGGAAAGTCTTATATCTGCATTGTCCTCTCGTAAAAGAAGTCTATACTCTGCACGGCTTGTAAACATACGATAAGGTTCTTTAGTCCCTTTAGTCACAAGGTCATCTATAAGTACACCTATATATGCTTCATCACGCCTAAGGACAAAAGGCTCTTTGCCCTGTATTTTGAGGGCGGCATTAATACCTGCCATAAGTCCTTGCGCTGCTGCTTCTTCATATCCGGTCGTACCATTAATCTGTCCCGCGGTATAGAGTCCCTTTATTTTTTTTGTCTCCAAAGTATGTTTTAGTTCTGTGGGTTGCACATAGTCATACTCTATCGCATAACCGTAACGCACAATTTTGGCATTTTCCATACCTTCTACTGACTGAATCATTTCAAGTTGCACATCAATAGGTAATGAAGTACTCATACCATTAATGTAATATTCTGTTTCATCCATCGTTTGTGGTTCTACAAATATTTGATGTCTTGGTCTGTCTCTAAATCGGCTGATTTTGTCTTCAATACTTGGACAATAACGAGGGCCTGTACCTTCAATCTGTCCAGAGAACATAGGTGCTCTATAGAAATTTGATTCTATGATTTCATGTGTCGTTTCATTGGTGTAGGTAATATAACATGGCAACTGTGTTGGATTAAATGTACTTTTATCCGTACGAAATGAAAATGGTGGTGCGGGAGTATCTCCTGGTTGTATTTCCATCACTGAAGTGTCTACAGATTTTGCATCTATTCTTGCACAAGTACCTGTCTTAAGTCGACCAATCTCTATACCTAAACTTTTCATATACTCAGCCAACTCAACAGAAGCAAATTCACCTTGTCTGCCTGCTGTTTGTTTCTTATCGCCAATATGAATAAGCCCATTTAAAAATGTTCCAGCAGTGATAATCACTTTAGAAGCTTTATATATGTTTCCCAGTTGTGTCGTCACCCCTTTGACTTCATTCTCTTCAACAACAAGTCCATCAGCTATCTCTTGCTTTACATCTAAGTTGTCAGTATTGAGTATTACATTGCGCATATATAAGCGATATTGATCCATATCTATCTGTGCACGTGTACCTCTTACTGCTGGTCCTTTGGAGGCATTGAGTGTCCTAAACTGAATACCCGTTTTGTCTGTACACATCCCCATCTCTCCACCAAGCGCATCCACTTCACGTACCAAATGACCTTTTGCAAGTCCACCTATGGCAGGATTACAAGAACTAGCCCCTATTTGTTCTGCTAAAATAGTAATAAGTAGTGTTTTTATACCCATACGAGCAGAGGCTAGAGAAGCTTCTATCCCTGCATGACCACCACCTATGACTATGACATCGTAATTCATTTGAACCCTCTCATGGGGTACTCACACAGGAGCACTCCTACACATTTTGATATACCACAGGTCACCCATAATGATTGTCCTTGATATATTTATCGAATTATATCTAAAAAAGATATGAGAAGTTATGTTTTATGCTTGTCTTATTTTCTGGCTTAAATTATTTCTGATTGTATCAGCAACAATACCAAAATATTTTAGCTACATGGTATATGAGCATAAGTTAACAATGCTATTATTCCATTAATAAGACCAAAAGGGATTTTATGTATACAGTGCAAATGGAAAAAGAATGTGGATGCTTTAAAAAAAGTGAATACGCCAATAATGTTAAATTTGAAACACAAAAAGATGCTTATGCGTATGCAACTACTGTAGCTGAATTTATGAATGAAGAATTTTGTAATCAACATATTTTCTCCGCACACAAAGGTGATGGGGATTACTTCTTCATAAAAGTGGCTATCAATACCGAGAAAGTCACAGGTGTGACACCTCATATTTCTTGTGATACTGGATGTACTGCTACAGATAAATGGTCTCTAGAAGCTGCCCAAAAATCTGACCTTGACAACAGTAAGTCTTCTGAATAGTTTGCTATAATAACCAAAATCATTACAAAATAATCGAGGCATTATGTTTACAGGACTTATACGCGAAATCGCCACTGTGAAAAGATATCAAAACAACATCTTAACGATTCAGTCCAAACACACTGCAAAACTTGGAGATTCTATCGCTATCAATGGGGTATGCTTAACTGTGATTCAGTTACATAGTGATGGTTTTAGTTTAGAACTTGCAGATGAAACACGTTCTATCATAGATGAGAGCAAAATACGTGGACAAGTACATATAGAACCAGCCATGATGATGCATGACCGTTTTGAAGGACATATTGTACAAGGGCATGTGGATTGTATTGGGACGGTAAGTCAAATCATACCTAGAGAAAATGCCACAGATTTCACTGTTACCGTAGATAAAAAATATATTACGTATATCATTCCAAAAGGTTCCATAACCATAGATGGGATTTCTCTTACTGTCAATGATGTAGGTACAGATACTTTTAGGCTTACCATCATTCCTCATACGCTCAAAGAGACATTAATGAAACACTACACAGTTGGTACAAAACTGAACATAGAAACCGACGTCTTTGCCAGATATATAGACCATATACTCTCACATCGACATGGCAAAAAAGGTATGTCTTGGGATGATATAGATACGTTGCAAATGTCTTACTGATGAATTTCTACGATTATGTTTGCCCAAATTCGGGTGAAACATTGACGACATTACTTACACATAAAAATATTAAGATAAACCGTATTGTAAGCTCGAGTGAAATTGAGCCTGTTGAATATAAACAAACAGATGATGAATGGGTATTCGTTGTCCAAGGGGAAGCGACACTTTTGATTCAGGAAGAAACAAAAGTATTGAAATCTGGAGACATACTTTTTATTCCAAGACAAACGCCACATAGTGTCATTAAAACGAAACAAAATACCCTTTGGTTGACGATTCATATTACATAAAAAAATTTTATCTTTTTATGTATATTTTGGTAAACTAAAGGAATAAAGGATAATAAATGATTACAAAAAAAATGGCAAAAGCACTAAATGCTCAACTTAACCATGAATTTTACTCTGCATACCTCTATCTCTCTATGTCAGCCTATTGTAGTAAGAAAGATTTCAATGGTGCTGCTAGTTGGTTCTTACTTCAATATCAAGAAGAACTAGCCCATGCAACACGTATATATAATTACATTATAGAGCAAGGTGCAATAGTGTCACTTCAGCAAGTCAATAAGCCAGAAAAAAAATTTGGCTCCCTTCTAGAAATTTATCAGAAAAGTTTGGCACATGAGCAAACGATGACTTGTATGTTAAATGACTTAAGCAACAAAGCCTTAAATGAAAAAGATCACGCCACGTATAATCTCCTCCAATGGTTTGTAAACGAACAGGTTGAAGAGGAAGCAATATTGCATGAAATCATCTCAAAAATAAAACTTGTCAAAAATGATGGATATGGGTTACTTATGATAGACAATGAACTTGCGAAAAGAACATCTGCTAAAAATGGTACGTTAGCATAATATATTTACTTACTGTACATTGGTGTGCGTAGGGTGTAATCCTCATCCCGCATACTTTTAGCCTCAATATTGCGTATCTTTTTCAACTCCATATCTATATTCTCTACTCCTTCAAGAAATGTTAAAGATGCCACAGTTGAATAACGCATCATTGGCGCACGGTGTACAAAAATATAAAACCCATTTTCATACAACCCTAAACGTATAGCTGCAGCTGTTGAGTAAGTAGTGAGTATTGCATGTTCATTACAAATACCCCTTACATCAAAAAACCACTCTCGTGTCCAAAGTAAAGGATTTTGTACAGGGCTAAAAGCATCCTGATACACAATATCTACTTTTTCTTTTATTTTGGGAAGGCTTTGTCTTGCATCTCCCAGTAAAATTTCTATCTTAAACTGCTCATCCTCATATTTTAAATCTTCTGCAATAGCCGTAATAATATGCCCAATACCATCAAATTCTGAAGGGAAATTAAAAGTATTCAAAGAACGAACAAGTCTCTCATCAAACTCTGGAGAAAGTATATGTATCTTCGTGCTTAAATGATGTTTTTGAATATAGTACAGTGTTGCAAAAGTGTTGTAACCTAAACCAAAACAGATGTCTAAAATGGTGAGTTTTTCTTTTTCTGACTTAAGGTGCAATGCAGGTTTGACATGTTTTTCCAAACTCTCATACAATGCACCATCTTTAGTGGAGTGATAGGCTTCTTTAAATACATGCGAGTAAAGTGTATAACTACCATCTTCACATAGTACTAAGTCCTTCTTAGAACTGTGAAGTGCATTATTTATTGGCATTTTTGAGTTGTTTTTTACTCATTTGTAATTTTTCGTTATCCATTTTTCCAATCCCTCTGTCTATGACATCTGCTGCAATCGCCTTAGCATCATCCAGTGAATGCATTTTATATGTACCACACTGATGAAGGTTAAGTTCAGGGATATCTTTTTCAGACTTTACACCCAGTACATCTTCCATGGATTTTTTCCATGCTTTAGCAACTTTTTTTGCTTTTGGATGTCCCAACAGTGACATATAAAACCCTGTACGACATCCCATAGGAGAGAGGTCAATGATTTCAACATCCTTATCATTAAGGTGCTCTCTCATGAAGCCTGCAAAGAGGTGTTCTAAGGTATGAATACCTTTTGCAGAGAGTTTTTCTTCATTTGGCACACAAAAACGTAAATCAAATACCGTAATATCATCTCCACTTGGTGTTGACATTGTCTTCGCAACTCTCACTGCTGGTGCAATCATTTTCGTATGGTCTACTGTAAAACTGTCTAATAATGGCATAGGTATATCCTTTAAGTATAATGTTTATTATAGCTTTAAAATGGAGTAAAAGGGTTAAAAAACAAGTCAAATATTCTCATTATTTGGTAATTTTGGTGCGGATAAAAGTAGTTTTTGTGTATATGCATTTTGAGGCTTATGCATGACATCACTTACGAGACCTTGTTCTACTATTTTTCCTTCTTTCATCACAGCTACTTCATCTGCAATCACTGGGACGATAGACAAATCATGCGTGATAAACAGATAAGATACAGCTGACTCTTTTTGCAGTTTTTTAAGTAACTTAAGCACTTGCATCCGAACAGAAACATCAAGTGCTGATGTAGGTTCGTCACAGATAATGAGTTCTGGCTCTACTGCTAACGCTCTTGCGATACCTATACGCTGGCGTTGTCCCCCAGAAAACTCATGCGGATAACGAGTGATATAGTCTGCTTGCAACTCCACTTTTAAAAGTAATGTTTTAATATACTCATCCTGTAATACTCTTGTTTGAGGGCCCACACCAAGACTTATCATGCCTTCTCTAATGATATCACCAATGTTCATACGCGGGTTCAATGCTGAAAAAGGATCTTGAAACACAATTTGTATTTTGCGTCGATACACTTTCAAAGCCTTGTCATGTAATTCTACAAGATTGATATTTTCAAATTTCACACTTCCGTGTGTCACAGGAATCAAAGACAATATAGCCTGACCTATGGTACTTTTCCCAGATCCAGACTCTCCTACCAAAGCAAGTGTTTTACCTTTTTTGATAGAAAAAGTAACATCGTCAACAGCCTTCACATACCCTACTGTTCGCTGCAGTAAACCTTTTTTAATAGGAAAATGAACTTTCAAACCTTTCACCTCAAGTAATACATCCTTTTTTGTGTCTGTTGTATGTTTTTCTATTTTGATCATGGCATCTTTTAACAGGCTTTTTGTATAAGAATGTTGAGGATGGGTAAAAAAGGTTTTACGTTCTGCCTGCTCTACTATTTCTCCATGATACATCACTGCAATCTTATCAGCCATTTGTGCAACAATAGCCATATCATGGGTAATAAAAAGGATAGAAAGTCCTCTGTCATTTTGTATTTTCTTCAAAAGTGTCAAAACCTGTGCTTGTATCGTAACATCCAGTGCAGTGGTGGGTTCATCTGCAATCAATAAATCAGGTTCACATGCCAATGCAATGGCAATCATAACTCTTTGCTTCTGCCCCCCAGATAACTGATGAGGATACCATCCATATCTCTCTTGTGGATTCTTCAATGCCACTTCTTCAAAAAGGGCAATAACTTTCTTCCTAAGTGCATCTTTTTTCAATCCCAAATGTATTTTAATCACTTCTGCGACTTGTTCTCCTACGGTCATGACTGGGTTAAGCGCAGACATTGGCTCTTGAAATATCATGGCTATTTGTTTACCACGTATTTTTTGCATGTGTGATTCAGGCAATACAAATAAAGATCTGTTGTGTAATGTAATATCTCCAGAACGTATCGAGATTACATCTGGTAATAATCTCATGATAGCCAATGAGGTTAAAGATTTGCCAGAACCTGATTCACCAACCAGTGCAAATATCTCACCTTGCTGTATCTCAAAACTTATAGAATTTAGAAGTGTGTCTTTACCAATAGACACATTTAAATCTGTTACAGCTAAAATAGTACTCATGATTTATTCCTCGGATCCAATACCCTTTGAATCCTGTCTGAAAATAAATTTGCAGCCAATACCAAAATAAACATAAACACAAAAGCAGAAAATAGTGACCACCATACCATCGGCTCTCTTGCCATCTCAAGCCTTGCTTGGTTGATCATATTCCCCCACGAATGCATGGTAGGATCAACCCCCACTCCCACATAGGAAAGTACCGCTTCAGCAAGTACCAGACCTGAAAAGTCCAATACTACGGAAATGAGGATGATATGCATAAGATTTGGAATGATATGCCTACGTATAATGGTCATTTTCCCTACGCCAAAAGCTTTGGCTGCAGTGACAAACTCTATTTGAGATATTTTTAATGTCTCTGCCCGTAACAAACGGCACAAACCTGTCCATGAAGTCACTCCTAGGATAATAATTAAAAAAAGTAAACGTAAATCTGAACGCTCCAACGTCGTCTCAAACCATGTTGGATTATTGTCCATCATCACTTGCATAGAAAGTACCCCTGCTGCGATGAGCAATACACCGGGGATAGAACTGAGTGTGGTATACAAATATTGTATACCATCATCCACCCAACCTCCAAAAAGTCCAGCACTCACCCCCAGGATAACCGCAACGGGTAACATAATTAACGTTGTCAATATACCTATGAGTACCCCTGTTCGAATACTTTTCAAACTTTGATACAGTACATCACCTCCCACCTTATCCGTTCCCAAAACATGATAGTGATAACTTAATAAATATAGCCATGTAAAAGTGACAATCAACACCCCAAGGGTTATATACGCTGTACGCCATGGTAACTCACTTTTCAATCCTCCTCTTCCACGCCATAGTATATGCATAAAAATCAACACCCCTACTATCGCCAATCCTACAAATCCTGCAAAAATGGACTTACTGGTAATGTCATCTCCTTTGCCCACATACTCAAGAGGTAAATACTCCTGCTTTGTCACACCTTGTTCGTCTATCACAATAGACTTGGTATATTCATGTGTCGCAAAAGGTGCTGAGTAGGTACGTTCAGTATTTTTCATATTATGCGAGAACATGACATCCAGTAGGCTTGTTATCCCCCCATACTGTAACGTTTTATTTTGACTTTCATTTGACGGGGTAGCTAAACGAAAATGTACAGAATCAAGCAATGCAAATAGAAGATAAAAAAGTAATATAATGGCTGAAGCCATCGCGATACTTGACTTAAAAACAGTATGCCAAAGCTTTCTAACTTGGGGAGAGCTAGAAACCGTCCAAGCCCATAACAACAAAGATACAACCAATAACCAAACCATCACATCTGTCCAGAGTAATACAATTTTCATGATAGTTTTACCCTTGGATCAAACAGCGTATATGAAATATCTGTGAGTATCAAACCTACGATATACAGTACAGAACCCAAAAATACCATCGCCTTGACGATAGCAAAATCTTGTGCATGAATTGCATCAATCGTATAAGAACCAAGACCGGGAATACCGAAAAAAGACTCCATAATTAAACTGCCCATAAAAAGAGAAGGGATAATAACAACTACTCCTGTTAAGATAGGCAACATTCCATTGCGCAAGACATGTCCAAAGAGTACTTTTAATTCAGATAATCCTTTGGCTCTTGCTGTACGTACATAATCTTGATTGATTTGCTCTAAAAATATACTTCTGTACCAGCGTACCCCCGCACCAATACCTGCAAATACCCCTATAAGTACAGGAAGTATGATAAACCTAATACCATCCCAACCACTCTCATACCCTGAGATAGGCACCCAATGCCATATTTTAGAAAAAAGTACCTGCCCTGCGATAATATAAAATAATCCCGAAATAGACATAATCATCACTGCAAGAATCATCATACTTGTATCTAAAACAGAACCTCTAAAAAGTACCAAAAGTAAAGCTAAAGAGATATTCGTAATCAAAGCTATCAAAAAGGTAGGCAGTGCTATTGCCAAACTTGGTACCATTCTTTCTTTGATATCTGAACCAATATCACGATTTGCATCCGAAAAACCAAAGTCAAATGAAAAAAGTTTGAGAGACTCTTGTACAAAAAGTGTGTCAGTAGCTTTTTGGATACCTGCAGATTCATAATTAATAAACAAAGGTTTATCATAACCCCTTGCTTCTTTCCATGAATGAATGAGTTCAGGAGAGACTTGTTTGGCTCCAAGTTGTGCTCTTGCCATATCATCAGGACTGTTCACCATGAAAAACAACAAAAAAGTAATCAAGTTTACCCCAATCAAGATAGGCACTGCATATAAAATTCTTCGTATGATATAAGACAACATTTACTGCTTCTCCTTATAGATAACCATCTTTTGTCTATTGTGATACGCCCGTAAAAGAAGGAATCCCATAAGTATGCTAAACAAAACAAGCAAAACAAAAGGGAAAATGACCGGTTGATTCCACTCTTGTTGTTTCTTTACCCTTAAAGAAGCATTTATTCGCTTATACTTCAGTGTATTGTTTGCCATGTCATTAGGTAACACATTTTGATACCACTGGTGTGATAAAGCTAAAGATTTTGGATGAATCCCCCATATCCACGGGGCATCTTCCCTTAATATCTCAGTCATTTCTTTAATAAGTTGCATTCTCTTAGGCGTATTTTTCATGGTTTTCATTTGCGTAAACAGTGTATCAAATTTTGTATTTTTGTAATTTGAGCTATTAATACCTGCACCATTGGTATCCACAGAGGCATTACCACCATAGAGTAAAAAAAAGAAGTTTTCAGGGTCAGGATAGTCTGCATTCCAACCCCAGGAAAAAAGTTGTGCCTTGCCTTTCCTTACCTTGTCTTGGAAGCGATTATAATCTGTAGCTCTAATAACCAACTGGATACCGAGTTTATCAAACTGTTTTCGTTGCCAATCCATTAATGCTCTGTCATCAGGGCCTGTAGCAGTCGTATCATAATATAATTTTAAAGGTTTCCCTGTCTTTTCAGATATGCCATTGGGATATCCGGCTTCTGCCAATAATCTTTTAGCCACATTTAAAGGTTTTCGTACTCTTTTTCCCTTTACCCAATCATATATTACCTTGTTGGTACCCTCCTCTCCTTCTTCATACCCAAAAATACCAGGAGGAATAATCCCTTGCGCAGCGATACCTCTTTCATTCATAAAAATAGAGATATACTCTTCCTGATTCTGAGCGATACTAATTGCTTGACGCAATTTTTTGGCCGCTAGTGAATAGCCCCCCACAACTGGGTCAACCATATTAAAAGCCAAATAAAAAATAGATGGTTGCACTGAACCTTTTAAGACAATGCCTTTTTCTTCCATCTCTTGGCTCAACCCCATATTCCCACTTGTAGAAATCTGTACTGCTTGATCAAATGCTTCAGAACTGATACCTGAAGCATCATAATATCCTTGTAAAAACTTATTCCACAACGGAATGCTCTCTTTTTCTAAAGAATAAATCACCTCTTGAATAAAAGGTAATTTTAAACCTGCATCCTTTAACAAATCTTTTGGCACATGAGATGCTGCTTGTTCTTCCTTACTTAAAGTTGGATAATATTCTGTATGATAATTTGGGTTTCTAAGTAATCTCATCTGTTTGTTTGGATTATTTTCTGCTAGATAGTAGGCTCCCGTTCCAACAGGAAACCAATTGAGCGTTATGTTTTTCGCTATCAGTGCATCCTGCTGATAAAACATATCTGCTTCCCATGGTATAGGTGCAAAAAAATTCATACTTAGCCAATAGAGAAACTGAGGATATTTGCCTTTCATTTTAATCTGCAACGTATGGCTATCTACAACAGTCACACCCTCAATAGTATAAGGACGCAAATCCAATAACTGATGATTCTGATTTTTCTCTTTTGCTATTTGGGTAATCATACGTGAGAACTTTTCCAAACCGACAATATGTTCCAGCATACTGTCTAAAACAGGTGAATGATTTTGCCTAACTGCCATACGTTTAATGGCATAAGCATAATCTTCTGCATATAGGTTTCGGGTAGCTGTCTTGCTAAGGTCATAAGGTGTTTCAATCTCTTCTAAACTCTCTTTATCTAAAGCACCATATAACAACTCTCCTGTGTTATTTTTTACAAAAGAAGGATGGTTTTGATACTTAACATCTTTTCTTATTTCCAAAATATATTCAGAATACATCACATTGTCTGAATCTTCTTCTACTTCATTATTATCCTTATCCAAATAACGAATAGTGGGTAAAGTTGTAAGCGTTAGTGGCTCTAGTGTATAAGGTCTTTTAAGATAATTATATTGTAAAGGTGGTTCGTAGATTTGGCCGATGATAGCCCATTCATTCATGGAGTAGGAAATCACAGGATCTAACTTTTTAGGAGGTAGTGAAAAGGAGCTAAAAAGCGTATCTGTTTTTACTTTTTGACTGTCATGAGGATTATTCCACACATCAGCGTATACAAAAATACTTATACTCAATAAAATACTTACCCATTTGATACTTATCACTTTTGACATATACCTTTCTATTCACTTCCTCGTTCAGTCAGATAGATTTTAACATATTTCTGTTTGATTGCTGTGGTGGAATTGTTATACAATTTTTTTGAATAGGTTCATAAATTTGATTTATATCAATACATTAAGCTTTGATTTTTGTCACAATGCAGTCATTGTTATTTAAGAAAGGAAATTAAATGGACTTTAAAGAGAAAGAAACAACATATGATTCACTCTATGCATCTTTTGAAGAAAGAATAAAAAAGTTACAGAAACTACCTCGATTAAAAGAAGATACTTCTATCGAGCAAGTGATAAAAGAACATGGTTTCTCTAGAAGAGACTTTATGAAATGGGCAAGTGCTGCAACTGCGATGCTAGCTCTGCCTGCAAACTTCACGCCCCTCATGGCAGAGGCAATAAAAGTTGCTGATAGATTGCCTATCATTTGGTTACATATGGCAGAATGTACAGGATGTACAGAAGCGTTATTGCGTTCTGCAAATCCTAGCATTGATAGTCTTATCTTTGACTATATTTCCTTAGAATATCAAGAAACCATTATGACAGCAGTCGGCTGGCAGGCTGAACAAAACCTTGAACATGCAATAGAAAAGTATAAAGGAAGATACATCCTTATGGTAGAAGGAGGGATCCCTGCAGGTGACAGCAGTCATTATCTGACTATTGGAGGACATGGAAAACATGGAGAACAGATTTCTATTGATGCTTCAGAACATGCTGCAGCAATCTTTGCAATAGGAACCTGCTCCAGCTTTGGGGGTGTACAAGCTGCTGCACCAAATCCTACCAATGCACAAGCACTTAGCAAGGTGGTTGATAAACCTGTCATTAATGTACCCGGCTGTCCACCTGGCGAAAAAAATATTGTAGGTACATTGATGCACTATTTGTTGTATGGCACATTGCCAGCACTTGATGTATTTAATAGACCAAAATGGGCATATCGATTACGAATTCATGATTTATGTGAAAGAAGAGGTCATTTTGATGCAGGTGAATTTGTAGAACATTTTGGTGATGAAGGTGCCAAAGATGGGTATTGTCTTTATAAAGTTGGGTGTAAAGGCCCCTACACCTTTAATAACTGTTCTAAACAAAAGTTTAATCAAGGTACTTCTTGGCCTATTCAAGTTGGATTCGGGTGTATGGGTTGTTCCGAACCAGATTTCTGGGATACCATGGGTACAGTCAATGAACCACTAAGAGACAGACTCTATCATACAGCATTTGGTGGCTTAGGTGCAGATGCAACTGCCGACAGAATCGGCATTGGACTACTGACCGCCACAGCCGTAGGAATTGCAGCCCATGCTGCCATTGCAGCAGTAAAACCACCCAAGAAATAAGAAAGGGATATAAATAATGAATGAAGATAATACAATAACAGAAGAAGTAAGTCACACAGAAAACACACCTGAAGAAACACTCCCTTCTGGACCCAAAAGGGTTGTGGTTGATCCTATTACAAGGATTGAAGGCCACTTAAGAGCAGAAGTAATCGTGGGTGATGATGGTATTGTTCAAGATGCTTTTGTATCCTCTACACTTTTCAGGGGACTGGAAATTATCGCAAAAGGAAGAGACCCAAGAAATGTACCTCTTCTTATGCAGAGGATTTGTGGAGTATGTACCTATTCACACTATTTAAAAAGTACGATGTCTATGGAAGATGCATTAGGAATTACGATTCCTTACAATGCCGCACTTGTACGTTCACTTATGGATACCGCACTTTTCTTACATGATCACCCTGTGCACTTCTATCAACTTCATGGATTAGACTGGGTAGATATCACCTCAGCACTGAAAGCAGATCCTGCCAAAGCAAGTAAACTAGCATTTAAATATGCCGATAATCCTGTGGGAACAGGTGAAAATGACCTGATTAAAGTACAAGAGACTGTGAAAAAATTTGCAGAACATCCTCAGGGACTAGGACCATTTGCCAATGCATACTGGGGACATTCAACCTACCGATTTACACCAGAACAAAACTTGATTGCACTTTCGCATTACCTTAAAGCACTAGAAATGCAAAGACTTGTAGCACAAATGATGGCAATCTTTGGAGGGAAACAACCCCATCCACAGTCTTTGGTTATTGGCGGGGTAACCTGCATTATGGATATGTTGGACCCTGCAAGAATGGCTGAGTTTATGGTGAAGTTTAAAGAAATGGCAAACTTTATCAACAATGCCTATTATGCAGATGTAGTCATGGCAGCAGAGATGTACCAACATGAACCATCTGTCATGCAGCCTATTAGTGTAAAAAACTTTATGGCAGGAGATGGCATCTTAGTAGGCAGAAACGATTATATCCTCAGTAAGGGAATGATTTTAGATGGTGATATCTCTAATGTACTTGATATTGATGAAGACCTCATCACAGAAGAGGCTACACACTCTTGGTACCAAACAGATGAAGCACTTCATCCTTATGATGCAAATAGTGAACCAGACCATAGTAAAGGATATGTAGATGGCGAATCTGTAGGTCCCGATGGAAAGATGATTCACTCTAAAAATATTGACCCTAATGGAAAATACTCTTGGATTAAGTCTCCAAGGTATGACGGTAAACCTATGGAAGTAGGTCCCTTGGCTTCTATCTTGATATCTTACGCCAAAGGCAATAAACGCGTGGTACCTATCGTAGATGAGTTTTTACATAAAACAGGTCTACCTCTTAGTGCACTTTTTACCACTCTAGGTAGAACAGCAGCAAGAATGCTTCAGGCCAAAGTGATTGCAAATCATGGGCTCGAAGCTTTTTACAGTTTGGTAGAAAACCTAAAAACAGATGAAGAGTCTTGTGCTATTTATACGATAGACAATGATAAAGAGTACAAAGGAAGAGGGATAGGTGAAGTACCAAGAGGTATGTTGACACACTGGACACGCATTAAAGATGGTGTAGTATCTAACTATCAAGCAACAGTTCCATCTACATGGAATGCCGGTCCCATTGATGCCAATGGAGTAAAAGGTCCCTATGAAACGAACCTTATAGGATTAAAAATTGCTGACTTGTCTCAACCTTTGGAAATTATACGAATTGTTCACTCTTTTGACCCATGTATCGCATGTGCAGTACAAGTAATGGATGTAAGAGGCAATAAGATAAGTGAGTATAAAGTAGATCCACTTTATGGTGGGGTTTGTAGCGTATAAGGAAATAATATGAAAGCAGAACACAAAGAAGCTTCTCTAGAGGCTCAAGCAAAAGAAACAGAGCAACATGAAGAGATAGTAAAAGAGTTAGAGTTTTCTTCTCTCTATCGATGGCAACATTGGATTAGAGCTTTATCGATAGTTATTTTAATAGCAACCGGTTTTTATATTGCTATGCCCGTCATTGCACCCTCAGTAAGTTCTGAACCAGATAATTTTATGTATGCACTGTTTAGATCATGGCACCAAATTTTTGGGTTTGTTTTAACGGCTGCTATTATTTTTAAAACATATTTGTTTTTAATGGCACGCGAACACGAAATGGAAAGAAGTTCATTACGGGATTTATTTGATATAAAAGTATGGTTACAGCAGGTAGGATATTATCTTTTTATGACAAAACATCCTAAATTAAGAGGTGTGTATAATCCTGTACAATTCGCAGCATATATCTTCTTTTATATCTTGATGTTTGTTCTTATCCTCACAGGATTGGTATTGTATGTACATGTATACCATGAAGGATTAGGGGGTGTGCTTTTTGATGTCATGCGTTGGTTTGAAGTACTCATGGGAGGTTTGGCAAATGTACGTGAGATTCATCACATCGCAATGTGGGGAGTCATTATATTTGTAATGGCTCATGTATATATGGCTGTTTTTAATGCAGTATTTGGAGAAGAAGGTGCTATGGATGCAATCTTTTCTGGTTTTAAATGGCATAAAAAACATTAGGTTTAAAGCAGACAAAACGGAATACTGTTTTGTCTGCTTATTTTTATATTACTTAAGAGGGAATTGGATTTTGGTGTTGTTATATTCTACTCTCCCCTCCCTTGACAATGCACCTGTTCCCTCCTAAGTGATATAAAATAGTTTAAGGAATGAATGTGAAAATTTTGATTATGGGCATAGGAAATGTACTATTTGGTGATGAAGGTGTTGGTGCTCACATGGCGAATCTCCTAGAAGAAAAATATGAATTTATATCTCAAGAACATACTGTAGATGTTCTTGATGGTGGCACTTTGGCACAACGATTAATACCTATCATTACCGATGGCTATGACAGAGTAGTGCTTATAGACTGTGTCAATGTAGATGATGCTGAGATAGGAGATGTATACTGTTTTGACTTTGACAAAGTCCCTGATTATATCACATGGAATGGTAGTGCCCACGAAGTAGAAATGTTACAGACATTACAGATGATCGAGCTAATGGGAGATTTGCCTCCTGTAAAGATTGTTGGGGTTGTACCCTACGTGATAGGAGAAGACAGTACCTTTGCCATGACAAATGAAGTTGTAAATGCTACCATTACCATGGAAAAGAGTATTATAAAGTATATCCAATCGTTTGGTATTGAAGTAAAAACAAAAAAAGATTTACACATAAGAGATGTATCTGAATCAACATACATCAAAGGTGTGAACGTATGCTACTAGAACTACAACTTGACTATAGATCATCTTCACAAATCTATGAAAAAATATTCCTGCGTACACTCAAAGCCCTCTCTTTAGAAGGCACGCTGCTTAGAGAACACTTTACTTTAAAACTTTATATACACGCCGACACTGCAGAAGAGTTAGAAAACTTTTCAACCCATTTTTCCAGTGCTCTACCACACTCAATTTTTCTTTATGATACAAAAGCTACAATGGTAGAAAAGATGCCTACGCTTTCAACAAAGCTTTTAGAAAATACAAGCCCCCCTATGCCATACTGTCCAACATGTTTAGAAGAAGCTACAGATAGGGAACATGAAAACTACTATAATATTTTTACAGCATGTGAAGTGTGTGGGTATGGTATTGAGGGTGAAAAACGTTCATACCAAGAGGAGATAAAAAAAGCTGCATTGTCTATTCAAAAAGGTGAAATAGTTGAACTCAATACATTTTACGGAAAATATTTTGTAGCACTCCCCAACAAAACATGCCATCAAATCACCTATGATATACTTTGTTATGACTTGGCAACAGTTGAAAAATATACCTATGCAAAGAAATCTGAGATTACCTCTTTGGGCGCCATAGAAAAGCCCCTGATAAAATTAAAGAAAAAGCTCAATCTTGTGATGGATTATGAAGATATCCAAGCAGATCTTCTTCGTTTTAAACTGCCAGATGATTTCATCCTTTTTTTTCTGATGGAAGAGTTACATCAATTGGATATCCATCTTCTCTATATGACAAAAGAACATATAGCCCCCGATGACACACTTCTATTAGTCAATGCAACAAAAACATTAGAACCCATTGAGGTAGTTGCATCGGAAAATGATATTACCATCATCTCAGGGGATAAAGGTTTACCAAAATTCCCTATCAATGCAGAAAAAGTGAATCCACCTGAGGGTTCCTTTTACTCTGTGATTAAAGAGCATCATCTAGAAAATGAGATTGTAGCGGGTATCCATTTGAGTAGAAACTATAAAAACAATGTACTTATTTATGGTAAAAAATTTGGTACCTTAGAATACCTCTCTTTTGAATTTAAGTTTGATTCTATGCAAGAGATATTTGAAAATATTCATAACACCAATGAAACAGGCGTGAAAATTCTAGAAAATTTTAAGAAAACATTCCCTGAACATTATGAAAAAATTTCTACGATTGTCTTCGAAAAAAAAGTATTTAATCTCTATACTTTATGGGGCATCATGTCTATTATTTTAGATTTTACAAAGACACAGAGCATAGAAGAAGCGGCTAGAATTCTTGAAGAAGGTGCTATGTCATTTTTAGGAGAGAAAGGACCAAGAATCGATTATAAACTTTTAAATATTAAGCATAAAATTTATTTAGATCCACTCATGACCATAAGAACTGCAATGAGTTTTAAACTAGCCGGTGTGGATCAACTCACGCTTTCCTATGGTATCATAGAAAGTTTTCTAGAATTTATTGCAAATGAGTTTGATGAAGTGAAACAGAATATGGGCGTTACTGCTATTACTGTTACAGGTTCTTTGCTAGGAAACAGAAATATTTTTTCTAAAATGAGTAAAGAGATAGCCATAAATCATAATATCTATTTTAACAATGAACTCACTGTTGAAGGTAAAGGGATGTTTTACGGAGGGAACTCACTTTCATAAATACCCCTCCTCCATACACTATTTACTCAGATTTTTATCTTCATCTTTCACATGCGTAATTCTTTGTTGCAGCCCAGACCCAAACATTAACTCCTTAAATGTTCTATCTAAGGCTTTACTTTTAAAGTTTTTAGTGACAAGCTCCATCTGGAACCGTACATAATCACCCACTTTAACATCAGCTGCATTCACAGCAACCCAAAACGTTTTTTCAGTTTTTTCTTTCACTTCTAAGTACGTATATGCTCCACCTTGCTCTACAGACACCACTTCACCTTTATAGTAAGGATTGTTATTTTGTCTGGCATGAGGATTTGTAGTTCCTGCTACTTTTTCTGTACTATTGGTATCAATCTTTTGTACCATTTCTGCCAAAGACCCTGATTCTGTGGCAAATACCACACATGTTGTTGCGATGAGTAAACTTATTTTTATCATTATTTTTCCTTTATATTTACATTTAATTTTCGTTTAGGATACGCCAAGATAATCACAGTCAAAATAATACCTGAGGTCATATAAACCCAATAAGGGATAGGCACAGGGTCACCCGTAGCATACGAATGCATACCCGCCAAATAAAAGTTCACCCCAAAGTACGTCATCAATATAGAAAAAAATGACACGACCGATAATACTGAAAACAGATAAACTGAATACCAAGGTTTTATCAGCCGGACATGAAGCACCATCACATACACTAAAATAGAAATATATGCCCATGTCTCCTTAGGATCCCAACCCCAGTACCGTCCCCAAGATTCATTTGCCCAAATACCTCCTAAAAAATTACCTATTACCAACAGAGTTAGTCCCAGTGTCAATGCTACTTCATTAATGTGTCGAATATTTTTTATATGTGTATCTATATGGATACGCGTTTCACTTCTTAAGAGAAACAGGAGTAGTGTTATAAGCCCAAGTATCGCGCCAACACCAAAAAACCCATAACTAGCTGTAATCACAGAAACATGTACAGAGAGCCAATATGATTTTAAGACGGGCACAAGATTCGTTATCTCTGGATCAATCTCACCCAAATATGCTGCAAAGATAAAAATACCTGCCATCATCAATGATGCAGCCAAAGCAATCGTAGACTTTCTTAAAAATACAACCCCTGTCAAGACTGCAGCATAAGCGATATAAACCATGGTTTCATAGGTATTTGAAATAGGAGCATACCCACCAATATACCAACGTAACCCTATACCCAAAGTATGTATAGCAAAAAGTACAAATGCAATACTACTTGTGAATACTTTCACTTTTTTAGAGATAAGTCTATTGTAAAACATAGAAGTCAATCCATACACAAGTAATACCAATCCAAAGAACAAATATGCCATAGAAAGCCTAAAAAATAATCTCAAATGATTAAACCATACTTCTATTTTTAGCTTTAATTCATCAGGATAAACAGACTTTCCAAACTCTTTTTGATATGCCTTGATATCTTCTATATACGAAAATCCTTTGTCATATTGTCGGTTATATGTATCATCCAGCAACCTACTTGTGCTTCTTTTTACAATAGAATTGTCAGATGTTGCAAACATCGTTTTAAAATCTACCCATTTATTACGTTCATTATCAACTAAAGGGAACAACGTTAAAAGTACTCCACGGTAAGACATAAAGGCAATGTTAAGCCGCTCATCTGCTCTAATGATATCTCTCTCGTAGGTACCTCTTTTGGAGGGAACCAGCTGATTGGCTTTTTCTACTTCTGCTGTGAGTTTATAGTTTCCTTTTGCATCAAAAAAATCTGTAAACTTTGCCAGTTTTTGCTTTTTACCTACGCCAAGTTTTTCTCTAAGTTTAGGTGTTTTAATACGAATGAGATTCACTTTTTTCCACACATCTGGACGAGAAAACATCCCTAAAACAACTTGATTGGCATCCATGCCTTCCCATGTACTTCTTCCTGTAAGTTTATTAAGTACCTCCTTATTTTGTGTATCTAAGGGTTTCATCCTCCCTACAGGACCTTGTACGACCAAATTTCCAAAAGATGTGGCCAATGCTTTTGATTTTTCTTTATGTTCCAAGAGATAATGATCTATATACTCCCCATAATCTGCCTGTATCGGTGTGGGTAGGCTCATCCAAAGTAGAGGTAACAATAGTGAAGCAATAGGCATTTTTTTGATTTTAGAAATAAGATACTGAAACCTTGATTTTTTATCAAAAAGATTTAAGATGAGTCCTAAAAAAAGTAAGGCATATCCTATATAAGTTATCTCCACTCCAGGATCTTTATTGACGGAGAGTTGTGTGCCTTTTTCATCTGTATCATACGAAGTTTGAAAAAACTTGTATCCACCGTAGGTTAATGTATTGTTCATGTAAATTTGTGCGTCAAACTCTTCATCATTTACTTTATCTATCACTGTCACATCTGAAGAAAATTCTGATGGTGACCTACTTCCGGGATAGCGTGTTAAAGTAAAATCTTTCAAAGCTATATAAAACGGTGTTTCTACTTGTTTATCACCTATTTTAATAATATTGGATTTCTCTCCTTCACGTATATGCATCATCCCATCTAGACCAAAATAATGTGTCACAGCTGCACCAAAAAGTATGATAAGAAATGCCGAATGAAAGAGTGTACGTGCTTTGACACGATACATCTTGGTTTTATCTATAACAACTATAAGATTAATGGAAGCTATAAAAAAGGTAAGCTGATACCACCAAGCATTATACACCAACTCTTTAGCTCTGGCTGAGCCAAAATCATTTTCGATAAATGTACCTACAGCCGCACCTACAGCTAAAATAATAAACAATAATATCATTAATTTGTAGGAGCTTATTATTTTAACTAACAATGGAGGATACCTTTATTTTAACTGTTTGCCTGCATACATCTTTGTATAAACATGTATTTTAGTATGTTCATACAAAGATGTATCTAGGGCATATTACCCTAGATACAATGTGACCTGTCTTACTTTCTGTTGTTAAAGTAAGAAGACTCCAAGTCTACATCTTTTCTATTTTCTTTGTCAAGATCACCATTTTTCTCAGCTATCTTGTACCACTCTTTTTCCAATGTAGCTTTAAAGGCTTCTTTCTCAGCTACTAGTTTTTCATAAGGGACACCCGCAAGAGCTTGTGCCTTCTCTTTTGTTGAGAAATCAGGTGCAGCGTAATTCATCACACCATGTTTAGCCAACACACCCACTAATTTTATTCTAGCATTTTGTGCTTTCTCATTTGCCACAGCTAAAATTCTCAATGTCTCTTCTGGAGCATGGAAAAATGATGGATGAGATGCCACAGCATAATCCCAATACCATTGACCAGACCTTATGTCATCTCTTACTGGCTTAAGCTCTTCATCCGTAGCGCCTACTTCCATAGCTTTAGCAGTCTCTAGGTGTGCTTTAGCCAAGTTGTCCATAGCCAATTCATGAAGTTGATCTTTTCTTTCATACTTCCTATGCACAATCGCTTCAAGTGTTTTCTCATCTTGTCTGTGACACGGCATACAAGATCTATCCATTGTGTTAAGTGGGTTTTGCAACTGGTGGTCAGAATACTTCACGGAACCCTCTTGCGTATAAGGCATATGACAATCTGCACATGAAACACCTTTTTGTCCATGAATACCTGTTTTATACAGTTCATACCCTGGGTGCTGCGCTTTTAAGATAGGGGTACCTGATATTTTGTTCTTAAAGTCAGTATGTCCGACATCATTATAGTATTTCTCTGCACCTTCAACCGTGAGACCATTTGCCCAAGGAAGGGTTACTACTTTAGCTACCTTTTCTACACCATCTTTATCTGTCCACTTCTCTTTTTTGAAATAATATTCTACGTGACACTGTGCACAAACCAAATTACGTTTTTCCTGGTGTGTTGAGTCTTCAAATGTTGGAAGTCCAGCTGCCACCAATGCACGGTCAAGGTGTGGTACTCTCACTTGAAGTTCAGCCGTATTATTATCATGACAAGAAGCACAGCCAATGGTATTGACTATTTCATGACCATATTTCGCCCATTTTCCTGTAAAGTACTCTAGCTCTCCATCTCTCTCCTGAATTCTAGGCACATCTGGAGACTTACATGTCCAACATGCTGTAGGCATAGGCCCTGTTTTCGCATCAGTTGGGGCTCCTGTTCTAAGCGTATTTACATTGTCTTGTAATGCATAGTAATGTCCACGAGGTGCATTATAGTCTTTAGCAAATCCATATCCTGCCCAAAGCACAGCAAGCTGTGGTTTTTCTTCTAACATGTCTATGATTTCAGAACTCTCTTTTGTTTTCTTCCAAGAACTATATTGCCTAGGATAGTATCTAGCCCACTCAGAACTTTTATGCTTCACCTCTTGTTTCACCACAGGGGATGTAGTCAAGTCTATACGCTCTTGTTCACGCTCATTCACACTTTGCGCTAACAATGCCATAGTACCTATAGCAATCACAGAACCAGTGAGTAACAATTTGTAATTTATCTTCATCTTTCTTCTCCTTTTTTATTTTACTTCTTTGACACCAAGATTATGTGGTGTTGTTGTAAGCCCTCTTACTTTACCGTGAGGTACCTCTTTATGACAATCCCAACATTTTCTACCATTTGCAACATAATCATCTTTAAAGTTATGATACTTGTCTGCATTACTAGTAAGTGTTGATGTGATACTTTCATGACAGGATATACAATTTTTTTGTACCCGTTTCGCCCCATCATCACTGATTCTCATCGCAGGTTCATACGTATTAAATGTAAATGCCAAGGTATGATTCCAACCATCTACAGCTTTTGCCTTATATTTATCAAAGAAATTATCTGTTGGTAAATGACACTCCACACAGGTAACATCTCGTGCATGAGAACTATGCTGCCAAGTCGCATACTGCGTGTTCATTACATGACAGTTAATACAAGCTTTTGGATCTTTTGACAAATACGACCATGCTTTTGCAATATATGCCATATAAACAAAAAAGATAGCTGCTATAATAAAAGCGATAATAGCAAGTATCTTCAGCGTACTTTTTTCCTTCATCTCTCCTCCTTTTTCAAGTTTATAACCCCCTGAATACTACGAAACATAGTAAAAGTTATTGGTAAATCATACATCAGTCAAAGAAGAAAAAAATTGATATGCATCAAAAATAATGTTTAAAGAGTTCAAAGAAACTGTATATTAGCAGTTTTGTGTAGTTTTATCTATTGTACTTTTTGATTTTAAAATCTTTCAAAAAAATTATAGGCTCTTACTATATAAAAAAGTAAAGACTATTTATCTACATACCAAATAATTTGGACATTATTTTTAATAAAAAGTTAATATTATTTATAGAAAGCGTAAAGAGAAAGTAGTTTGCAAGAGAAACTCTCTTGCAAAAGGTAAAAGTCTCGAAAGAGACTTTGCAAAAAGAGAGGTAAAACCTATCTTTTCGAGAATTGTGGAGAACGTCTCGCTTTTTTCTTACCTGGTTTCTTACGCTCAACAACTCTAGAGTCACGAGTAAGTAAACCTTCTGGTTTTAAGATAGCTCTAAATGTTGGCTCAAACTCTACCAACGCTTTAGTAATACCATGCTTTAAAGCATCTGCTTGAGCAGCATAACCACCACCAAGTGTAGTCGCTTTGATATTCATAGCATCTAGTTGCTTAGTAAGTTCAAGTGGAAGTCTTACTTTCATTTTCAGTGTTTCGTGTCCACCTA
>Ga0256839_1000672_pt1 | contig 43901 bp, 38 predicted proteins | sample 354166metaG_FD_185968 | JGI IMG/M metagenome (GOLD analysis project Ga0256839, IMG submission 185968) | Hydrothermal vent microbial communities from Mid Atlantic Ridge, Atlantic Ocean - 354-166 | ecosystem: Environmental > Aquatic > Marine > Hydrothermal vents | place: Atlantic Ocean: Mid...
AACGTTCACGTTTCCATGCTGGGGTGACTCCGAGTTTACGCATCTGGTGGACTATGTTTCCACCTGAGGTTTCTTTTTGTAACCAAGCACGCTCTAAAAACTTTTCACGCCCTAGCTCTTCTTTGGTGGTACCCTCCGCTAAGAGTTGCTTCTCTACGATGTTTTGCGTGGCGATGCCTGCATGGTCAGTCCCTGGTTGCCAGAGTGTTTTATATCCATCCATACGCTTGTAACGGGTAATAATGTCTTGAAGTGTAAAGGTTAACGCATGTCCTATGTGCAGGCTTCCTGTGACGTTAGGTGGAGGCATCATGATAGAGAAGTTTTTCCCGTCTTCTTGAATGTCTTTGTTTCCCTCTATCTCAAAGTATCCACGCTCTTCACAGAGTGCATAGTACTTGTCTTCGACTTCTTTTGGATTATAGGTTGCTTTTTTTTCTGCTGCTTCGCTCATGGTATATCCTGCGTGATTATATATTCTCGCGATTATAGCGTAATGGTGCTTTTTATTTTATGTGGCAAACTTACTTAAGCACTTTTATAGTGTTAAGTTTTTACATCTTACGATGGGGTATAAGAATAAACTAAATATTTATGTCATCTAAAACATTCAATAAATATTGACAAATATAATATATTGAACTAAAATAATTAAAAGGAGTTAATGATGAAAGAAAAAATAGAAGAACTCATAGGAAAAGTAGAAGCAGCTGAAAATATATCTAATGAATCTAAACCACTTATTTTAGAAAAAATACAAGAGTGGAAAAGTGAAGATCATGCCATCTCTGATATCGCAGTTCGGTTTGAAAATTGGTGGATGGAAATGGAACCTATATTTGCTGAACTTGGTTGGATATAAGGAGTGGAAATTTATACCCAATATATCTATGAGAAAAAATGGACAAAAACAGATGAAAAAGAGGCACTGCGTATTATAAATGAAGAGATGCCAGAAACAGATGATATCGCTACTTTTGATTATATATTGGGTGAATTGAAAAAAGGTAAAATGATTACTTTGGCATCGTGTAGATTTAAAGCTTTTAATTAAGGTGCTACACACTGTTATCATTTGGAAAAGGTGTAAATATGACTAGCATATGAAAAAAAATTTATCATATATACTATCGTTCTAATTAGTGTATGAAGTATATACGGAAGATAGTGTATACTATATTTATCTAAAAACTATGTACACAGATAAGGAGATTCCATGAGAAATGTTATGGCTGAAATATCGGTACTTTTTTCATATCCAAGACACATCATTTTTTTAATTATACGCCTTTTACTGGCATATGGATTTGCAAAACCAGCATTGCTTAAGATAAGTAATATTCAAAGTACCATAGAGTGGTTCGAAAGTGTATCAATACCTTTCCCTCAATTATTTGCATATCTTGTTTCTGGGATAGAAATTATAGGTATCGTACTTCTTATTTTAGGTTTATTTACCCGTCAGATTTCTGTTTTACTTTCTTTTGTTATGTTAGGTGCTATCTTTTTTGTGCATTGGGAACATGGTTTTTCTGTAGCTAATAATGGCTTTGAAATTCCTCTTTACTATCTACTCTTTTTACTCTTATTTGCAACATTTGGTGCAGGTAAATATAGTTTAGATTATTTATTTTTCAAGGATGGAAACCATGAATAGTGAAAATTTATTTCTACATTTTCCTCTTCTAGCAGCACATTGGAGTGTCTTGTTTAAAGTTTTATTTGTTTTATTGATTATAGTACTTATATCACTTGCTATTTATGACAGATTTATTCAAAGAAAAAATCAACTTCTTATAAACTATCCACTTATTGGACGTATGCGCTATCTTTTCTATATGTTGCGAAATCCAATGCGTCAATACTTTGGTGATGAGATTTATTATGACTCTTTTGAAAAGGTGGAATGGGTTAACAAGGTATCAGATGGCGAAAATCCATATTTGTCTTTTTCTTTGGCAAAACCGTATGGTAACCAAAAAACACTTTTTAAACATTCCAACTTTGTAAAAGAACTGTATGAAGTAGAAAGTGAATTTTCAGTTGAATTTGGCAAAGATAGAGAAAAACCATATATAAGTAGAAGTATTATTGGGCGTTCTGCAATGAGTGACGGTTCTATTTCTCCTGAAGGTACACGGGCTTTTGCAAGAGGTGCATACAATGGACATTTTCCCATTAATACAGGTGAGGGTGGTTTAACATCAAACTTTCTTGCGACTATGAATGTATGTGACTGTGATGAAGTGTATATTGAAAAAAAAGAAGGCACATGGTTTGCCAAATCAATCTATAAAATCACACATTTTTTAACAAATAGGGAAGTTTCACAGCGTGTCTATAGAAGTATGGTAGTACGACAAAAAGATAAAGGTTCTTTCATTTTTGATAGAAATGAGTTGATTTATTTTCGTATAGACTGGACTAAACCACTAGAACTATTTCCTGCAGAAGTACCCACGGGTATTCCCGATATCACCTTCCAAATGGGATCTGGTCTTTATGGAGTAAGAGATGAGAAAGGTCATTTTGATGATGAACGATATCAAAAAGTAATGTCTTTTTGTAAAATGACTGAAGTAAAATTGGCTCAAGGTGCAAAACAAACAGGTGGTAAATTACTTGCAACCAAAGTCAGTGATGACATTGCCTATTATAGAGGTATACCTGCACATCAGGATCTCATCAGTCCTAACCGTTTTCCTTATGCTACTGATACAGATACCTTTTTTGATTTTATTACACATTTACAAGAGATATCCAAAAAGCCTGTGGGATTTAAGATTGTTATCTCATCCATAGAAAATTTTGAAGTATACGCACAAGCTCTTAAAAAAAGACTTGATGAAGGAAAGAGTATTGCTGATTTTATCACTATTGATGGTGGTGATGGTGGTTCAGGAACTGCTCCGTTAGAAATGATGTCAAAAATTGGACTACCCATTAGAGAAGCCCTTCTTATCGTCAATAAATTACTTGAAGAGTATGATTTAAAAGAGCATATAAAAATCATAGCCAGTGAAAAAGTACTTACACCTGATGATGTAGTTGAGTTACTTTGTCATGGTGCTGATTTCATTAACATTGCCAGAGGATTTATGATTTCGGCAGGGTGTATCCGCGCTAGAGAATGCTCTGGTGCCAACGGTAGAGATTGTCCTGTAGGTCTTGCTACTATGAATGAAGCTAAAAGAAGTAAATTTCTTGTGATTGAAAAGTCTAAACATATTGCTTTTTACCATCACCAGCTCGTTTTGGGTGTACGTGGTCTCCTTGCAGTAATGGGTAAAACCACTGTAAATGAACTCTCTATGAATGATTTAACACCACGATTTAAGTACCGTTAAACTTTACTTTTTATAATGCTGTATAGACACATTATAAGGAGCACACAATGTTTAATAAAAAACTTACTTCACTTGTCTTACCACTGGTTACAACACTCTCACTTCAGGCTAATGATCCCTTTTTCCAAGACCCTTTTGGAGATGATATTTTTAAAGAGATGATGCAAATGCAAAAAAATATGGATGAGATGTTTAAACGTATGCATAATAGAATGCAACAACGCTCTAATAGGCTGGTAAGTCCACTAGGTACCTATAAAATAGCACAAACCCAAACATTTGTGGATAAAGGTAACCATTATGAGCACGTTACAAATATCCCTGAAAATAAAGAGAATCAAATAGACATCACCACGAAAGATGGAATCATCTCCATTACAGCGAAAATCATAGAAAAACATGAAAACAAGACCAATAATTCATACAGCTCATCTAGTTCAATGCGAATGTATCAACAAAGTATGCCTTTACCTGGTGATGCAGATGAGGGAACCATGAAGGCTGAATATAAACAAGGTAAGCTGGTCATTACAATAAACAAATTAAAAAACATGCCAAAGTCTAAAACTAATATCCATATCAATGGTACTACAAATAGTACATCAAAGGCAAAAGAAAACGAGAAAAAAAAAGAGAAACATGAGACAAAAGAGCAAAACAACACAAAGAAAAAAATAACGATTACTTCAGACATACCTTCAATGAGTTAAGTAAAAAAGAGGGAGGAAGAGCATTCTCCCCCTCTATTTAATTAGATAGGTATTACCGTAATATTTGGATCTAGTTTATCTTTAAGTGCATTTTCTATAGCAAAAAGTGTACCTGTACCCGAACTAGAACAGCTACTACATGCACCAAGATAAGAGATATAAACCTCATAGCCAGCACCTTTTTCTTTCACGCTAAGCACATCAATATCTCCGCCATCCATCACTAGAAATTCCCGTACAGTATTATCGATAGCAGTATCAACAGCAATGACTCTATGGTCAGGACTTAAATCTTTAAAAGGAATAGCATTTAAAGCATCCTCTGCTTCTTTTTGTTCAGATACTTCTTTTTTATTTGATTCTATTAAATGTAAAATATTTTTTTCGCATTCAGGATTGGATGCACTGATTTTTGTATAGTTTTCAGCTTCTTCAAGTGTTTCAATATTATGTGCAGCTATCGATGCTTTAATAGCCGCAATGCTTAGTGGACTCTCGTCACAAGGTACAGTTGACTCTTCATGTGTCAGTGGTGACTTGATATAATCCTTCACGGCTAATTTTACAGCATCTAGTGCAAATGTGATAGTAAATCTTTCAGAAGCAGGCAATGCTTCTACACTTGGATTATCTCGTAATAAACGCTCTAATGCAGAATAAGTAAGACTCTCCATTTCTGCTATGGTTTTGTTAGAAGAGATGAGTGCTAACATGTGATTCACAGCAATACCTGAAAGTATACCTTCATAACTATAACGGGCGAGTACAATGGTGTCTTCATGTGTATTAACAGCCCAGTGAAGTGTAAGTTTATAATCTACTGAATCATCTCCATAGCTATAACTAAAAACTGTAGCGCCTAACTCTTTGGCTTCTTCATCAGAAATCGTACCTTTATATTTAGGGTTGTCTATAAACATAGCAACCTTGATACCATACTCATTTTTTTCTTGCTGTAAATCCATCTTTAATTCCTTTGACATATATGAGCCTACTTTAGCAGGCTAAGCTAAAAGTAGGCTAAAAGTAGATTTTACTCAATTACTTCTTCTTCAAAATCACTTCCTTTAGAGAACTTAAGATAGAGTATAGGAAGAATAATAAGTGTCAGAAGTGTCGAACTTACTAGTCCATTGATAACCACAATAGCGAGTGGCCGTTGTATCTCAGAACCAGGTCCTGTAGCAAAAAGAAGTGGTAAGAGTCCAAAAGCTGCAATACTGGCTGTCATCAGTACCGGTCTTAATCTTTTAATGGCTCCTTCCATGACAGCCTCTTTAAGTGCAATACCATTTTTGACAAGGTAATTGAAATAGTTTACTAAGACCACACCATTGAGAACAGCAATACCAAGCAGTGCTATAAATCCCACTGAAGCAGGTACTGACATATATTCACCACTTAAATATAATCCTATAAATCCACCAATAAGTGCTAATGGTACGTTAATCAATACAATAACTGCTTGCTTAAATGAACCAAACGAGATAAAAAGTAAAATAAAGACTAACAAGAGTGCTAAAGGTACAATGATAGCAAGTCTATCTGCTGCACGCTGCTGATTTTTAAATTCTCCACCAAATGTGAGGTAATAACCAGCAGGAAGTTTAATTTCTTTTTTTATTTTCTCTTTAGCTTCCTCAACAAAACTAACAAGGTCTCGTCCTTCTACATTGGTTTGTACAATGGTTTTTCTATATCCATGTTCATGTACTATTTGTACCGGTCCTGCACTTGAGACAAACTCTACAAGCGTGCTTAAGGGAACAAAGTTTCCATTTTTTAAAGGATAGTATATTTTTTTTAACTTACTTAAAGAGTTTTGTAGACTTTCATCTCCTTTGACCATAAGATTGATACGTCTCATACCTTCTTGTATAATGCCTACTTTTACACCTGTAACCATCGCTTTTAAAAAATCATTGATTTCTTGTTGGGCTATACCATAATATGCCATGGCTTTTTTATCGAAACTAAGTTCCAAGTATTCTACGCCCTCATTGGCTTTTTTATAAACATCTGAACTTCCAGGTATAACTTCTAATATATCTTTAATTTTAACTGCTATTTTTTCAAGTTCATCATTATCACTACCAAAAATATCTATAGCCAAATCACCACGTACACCTGTGAGCATCTCAGATACTCTCATTTCTATGGGTTGAGTAAAACTAGACTCTATACCTACAAACTCATCAAATACTTTGCGTATTTCATTGATAACAAATTCCTTGGAAGGTTTTCTCCATTGACTTTTATCTTTAAGCACTAAGAAAGTATCCGTATCGTTGAGTCCCATAGGATCAAGTCCCAATTCATCACTCCCTGTTCTAGCGATAATATCTTTAATCTCTGGTACAGAAGCTATGAGTTTTTGTTGTACTTTAAGATTCAGTGCCAAACTTTCTTTAAGAGAGATAGAGGGCAACATCTCTACACCGATAATAATACTTCCTTCGTCCATCGTAGGCATAAAAGACTTTCCTGTTTTAGATGCCATAAAAAGTGATGCAGCAAAAAGTATAAGTACAGATGCGATGGTTCTTTTCCAATGTTTGATACAAATAGCTAAGATAGGTCTATATCTTTTGGTAAGTACCCTAATGAGCCATGACTCTTTGTCTGGTCTCTTGCTCAATATAAAGGAACTAAGTACAGGAATGAGTGTCAATGCCAAAACCAAAGAGGAGAAAAGCGCAAAAATAATACTCAGTGCCACAGGTCTAAAGAGTTTACCTTCAAGCCCTTCAAGCGTCAATAATGGCATAAATACAATGATAATGATAAGCACACCGGTAATGATAGATGGTGCCATCTCAACCGTTGCCTGATAAATAATATGTAGTTTAGTCTCTTTTTTATTTTTTTCATTTCCCAATTCCGCAGTAATATGTTCGACCACCACTACAGCAGAATCAACAAGTATCCCTATGGCAATAGCAAGTCCACCTAGACTCATAAGGTTTGCGGTCAGTCCAAAATATTGCATAGCTATAAAACTCATAAGAAGCGCAAAAGGCAAAATAAGTGCAACGGAAAGTGCAGAAGCCAGGTTTCCAAGCATCACAAGTAATATTACCATGATGAGGACAATGGCTTCATAAAGTGCATTCTTTACAGTACTTGTAGCAAGGTCTACCAAATCAGAACGGTCATAAAATATATCTATTTTAGTACCCTTGGGGAGCATTGGTTCTAAGTTGGCTAGTTCTACTTTCACTTGCGTCAGTACTTTTTCTGTGTTACTCCCTTTAAGTCCTAAAACCAATCCTTGTACTGCTTCCCCTTTACCATTTTTACTTACAAACCCTGCACGAGTGAGATACCCAAACTTAACAGTTGATATGTCTGCGATGGTAATAATTTTATCACCACGTTTTACTACAGGAAGTGATTTGATGTCATCCAGTGAATTTAGTTTACCTACGGATCGCACTAAGATACTTTCAACACCTTGTGAAACACGTCCTGCACCATCATTTTGGTTGTTCTTTTCTAAACTCGAAAAGATATCATCTAAACTGACACCCATTGCACGCATTTTATGAAGATCAGGAATTACCTCATAGGTTTTTACTTTTCCTCCCAGTGCATTCACCTCTGCCACACCTGATACAGAACGAATTTTAGGTGAAATAATCCAATCAAGTAATGAACGTTTCTCTTCTAAAGATAGCGTATCTGACTCTATAGTAAACATCAAAATATCACTTAGCGGTGTAGAAATAGGCGCAAGTCCCCCCTCCATATTTTTAGGGAGTTCTCCTCTAATATCAGAAAGACGTTCAGTGACTTGTTGTCGTGCCCAGTATATATCAGTGCCTTCTTCAAAGTCTATGGTAATGTCACAAAGCCCGTATTTAGCAATACTTCTCATCATTTTTTCATGAGGTATACCTAACATTTTCATCTCGATAGGCGTGACAATGCGTGACTCTATTTCTGCAGGTGTCATACCACTGGATTTGATGATTATCTTCACCTGAGTAGGTGAAATATCAGGAAAAGCATCAACAGGTAGTTCTTGATAAGCCTTAATACCAAAACCTAAAATAACTAAGGCAAGTAATGATAAAAACAACCTTTGTGCAAGTGCAAATTCTATAATTTTATTCATCACCTTCACCTAACATATTTTTTAAAATAGCCACTGAAGAGCTTGCAATAGTTCCAACAATCTCTGGGTTTATTTTAATGTAATAGGCTTCATCATCCTCTGAAAGTATTTCTATAGGTACATCACGATAACCTTTACTACTTTTTACAAAAACAATTTGTTTCTTGCCATCTTTTATAACAGAGGTTTTATGTATCCTCATGCTTTTTGAGACTATAAATATCTGTGCACTTTCACGTAATCCTGCCACAATATTCACTTCTTTGGGAATGACAAACCGAACTTGTCTTGTTTGATTTTCTCTATTAATCACTGGAGAAATTTGTAATATCCTACTCTGAAAAGTTGTTCCATATATTTTAATACTTACTTCTTGTCCCTCTTGGAGGTTTTTTGTACGTTTTGCTTCTATATTTGTCTCAAGCCAAAGACTACCTTGTTTTTGAATGACAAAGAGGGCATCGCCTGTAGTAGCACTTTTACCTGGTGCAGCATTTAGTACAATAATGCTGCCTTCTACATCACTTTTCACATCAAGAGTAGGGCTGAGTATAAGTTGATTAAAAAGCGTATCTATCATCGTATTACTGGCACCATAACTTTTAAGTAGTGCTTTAGATGCAACCACTCTTATCTTATCTGCTCTAAGTTCTGCATTAGCAGCGATACACTCCTTTTTAGGAATGATATCTTCTTCACACAGTAAGTTTTTACGTTCAGTAAGGTGAGAATGGTGTTTAAATTCTATCGCTTCGGAAATAGCTTGTTGTTGTATCGCTATCCACTCTGTACCAGTGACTTTTGCAAGTATGTCTCCCTTATGTACCATCTGATATTGGGCTACATTCAAGGTTTTTACATTGGCTTCAAAAGGAAGTGAAACGGTATGTAAAAGAGTTGGTGGTGTAACAACCTCTGCTACAAAGCCACCTAAAGGAAGATACTCAAAAAGCTTTGGTTTTTCCAATGTAATTTGCCAGTTTTTTTCTTGTTCTTCACTCAATATAATTTCGCTAGTATACGAAAAAGTTAAAAGTATACTGAGTATTATCATATATTTTTTCATTATTTTAGTCCTTTTTTTCACTCAAAGTATAAAGTCTAAAGAGTGTGTTGTAATATGCTTTTTTATGTGCATGGAGTTCTTGACTTAGTGTGTAAAGTTGTTGTCGATTAAGTAAGTATTCGATAACAGACGTTTCGCCTAAATTATAGCTTTTTTTGATGAGGGGCAATAACTTTTTTTTGTAATTTCTATAGTTTTTAGAAAGACTTTGTATCATCAATGCTTGGTTGAAAAGTTGCGCTTTAAATTCTTTCAATAATGACTTTTTTTCTAGCATAGCTTGTTCAAAACCATATTCAATGGCAGATGCCTTATGCATAGCTGCAACGCGTGCATGTTCATTACGTTCAGAAGTAAAACTAAGAGGTAGAGAGATACCTATAGTATATCTGTCTACATCCAACTCTTTTCCATATTGACCATTAATTGTAACCGACTCGAATGCATTGTCATAACGACTGAGACTCTTTTTAGCACTCTGGAGACGCTTTTTTTTTGCCTCTTTTGAAAGGGAAAAAGAATGTTCTAGTTTGATTTTACTGCGAATAGGATAGATATCCTTACAGGAAAGTTTTGTATTTTTATTGTATCCTGTACGGCTAAGCATCAAAATCTTCTGCTTGGAAATTTCTTGCAGCATTCTCATCTCTTGAACTTGTGCAAGAAGTCTATTCTTTTCATTTTCGAGTTGCATAAGTTCTGATTTTGAAATCTCTTGATATTTATAGGCTTTTTGTTTCTTATTATAAAGTGTAAGTAAGTCCTTGTAGCTTCGTTTTATATTTTTGTAGTTTTCTACATCCAAGCAGTGTGTATGGTAAATATTTTTTAAGCCATTTCGAAAATCAATTAAAACCTTCTCCGCCTCAATACGCGAAGCCTCTGTTTGTAAGTTTGCTATAGTACGTTCTTGATTTTGAATGTTACCAAGTTTTATATTTTTTGAAATACCTACAGCATATTCATATCCATCTGTTCCAAGTTGGGGTCTAGCTCTACTGCCTTCAAGGTAAAGTCCAAATGGATTATTGGCTGTATCCGATAGAGTTTGAGCTCTTATCGCTAAAGCTTGTTGATCAAATGATTTTGACATTACGTTATGTTCCTCTGCACAAAGCAGTATTTTTTGAAGTGTAAGTGTTGAGGCATAGGTAACAGTAAGACCCAAGCCTATTAATATCCCTAGTAGGATTTTCATATATAACCTTTATTGTAAAATTTTAAGAGTAATAGGGTGTAAAAATAAAGGTTAGGCTATAGGGGGTTTGATACTTGTTTCTTGAAAAGGAGGGGTATAAAAAGTATTTTGATGAAGAACATTACTTTTGAGAGTAGGGGTTGAAAGAAACAAATACGTCTCTTCTATAACTGCCATAAAATGAAAAATATGGTGATAATCACAAATATCACTAGATTGTGAAAAGGAAATTTGTTCTTGTACGTAGATATGTATGGAAGTATTAGCATTAATTTCTTCTGCAAGTACAGTATCATGTACTATATGAAAAAAGAGTGTAAACAATAGTAAAAACTGTAAGAGTTTCTTTTTCAACACAGTGCCTTTATACATTTTGTGTAGTATATCAAAAAATGGTTAACAAGTAAAAGAAAAAAATTATCTAGTAGAGAAGAAGAAAATCTTCTACTCTTTCTTAAAAAACAACACATACAATCCTGGTAAAACCAAAAGTGTGAGTATGGTTGAAGAGATGATACCTCCAGTGACCACTACAGAAAGTGGGTACTGTATCTCGCTTCCAACCCCTGTAGCATAGAGTAGGGGTAAGATACCAAAGAGGGTGGTAAAGGCTGTCATGAGGACAGGACGTAAACGTAATAGGGTGGCATCTTTGACTAAGTCTTCAGTTTGTACTGTTGGGAACTTTTTTCGTAACTCATCTATAAAAGACACCAAGACAATACCATTGAGTATCGCAATGGCAAAGATGGCGATAAAACCAACGATAGCAGAGACTGAAAGATAGATATCAGCCAAAAGAAGAGCAACGATACCTCCCATAAGACCAAGTGGTACCCCTAATAATATAAGGAAAGCCTTTTTAAATGAATTAAAGGCAGTGTAAAGTAACAAAGTAATGAGCAAAAGTGTAATAGGGATAATCATAGCTAAGGTCTTAGTGGCTTCTTGCATATTTTTAAAGTCACCTGCCCATGTAATATAGTAGCCATCGGGGATGTTAACAATTTGTTTTATCTTCTCATCAGCTTCTGCAACGAAAGTGGCAATATCACGCCCTTCTACTTCAAGGGAAAGTACCATGTATCTACTTAAATCTGCACGTTTGATAAAAGCAGGACCTTGCACAGTTGTAATATCACACACTTCTTCAAGTGTCACTACCTTTCCAGAATGAGAACGCAAGATAAGAGATTTAAGCATGTGGATGTCTTTTTTTGCATCTTTAAGTTTTGCTACTATCCCAAAACGTTTAATACCTTCTATCTTCTGGGTGACAGGCTCTTCACCTATACCATAACGAATAACCTGCATGATATCTTCTACATTCAACCCATAACGTGAGAGAGCCAGGTAATTTGGTTTGATATTGATTTGGGCTTGTCCCAGTTGTGTTTCTACTTCAGCATGATCTAGCCCTTCTATCGTACGTAGCACATTAGAGATATCTGAGGCAATTTTTGCCATTACTTTTTGGTCATCTCCATAGATTTTTACCGCAAGTTCAGCACTCACACCTTCTAGTAACTCTTCTATACGCATAGCAATAGGCTGTGTAGAAATGAACTGTAAGTAGTTAAACTTCTCTTTGAGTTTGGCAGTCATCTCTTTATCAAGACGAGGTATCTCTTTAAATTCAGGATTAAGTGTTAGTAATACCTCCATGTAGTTGGCTTGTGCAGTCTCACCTTTTTCACTTCTTCCTATCATAGAGAGTACTGAATTTACTTCATCAGGGTAGGTTTCTAATATAAAATTCTCTATGGCTTGAGCATTTTCAACATTTTGTGTGAGCGCCGTACCTGGTATGGCAATGACTCTGTACATAATCGTTTCTTCATTAAGCTTAGGCATAAATTCTCGTCCCTGTCCAGAAAGTAATGCTGCGAGCACAAAGAAAATAAAAAAAGTAATAATCACCAGTTTTTTAGCATGCCTCAGTGATAAAGTCAATAGAGGTGTATAAAAAGATTTAATCACATGCATTAAAGGTGAGTTTGCATGTTTCCCCTGTTTTAACATCATGTAAGAAAGCACTGGTACAAGTAACAGAGCTACAGCTAAAGAGCCAAGCATAACAAATACAATATCAAGTGCCATAGGCGTATAGAGTTTTCCTGCCAGTCCTTCAAGACTAAGTAGAGGGATGAACACTGTAGCAATAATAAGTAAAGCAAACAGAACGGGCTTTGCTACTTCAGCTGTAGCATCAGATATAACCTGAGCACGTGAAGCATCTGGATTTTCATGTAGAAGTCTAAAACTATTTTCTACAACTACAATGGTACCATCAACTATCATACCTATAGCGATGGCTAGACCTGAGAGTGACATGAGATTGGCACTTATGCCATACCATTGCATCATCAAAAAAGCTATAAGCAAAGAGATAGGCAAAGAGAGAATAACGATGAAAGCAGATCGTAACTCAAAAAGAAACAAAAAGAGTATAATAGCAACCAAAATAGAACCAGTGAGTAGGGCAGAAGTCATGGTATTAACTGCCTTTCGTGTAATCTCACTCCTATCATAGATAATATCAATACTTACACCATCAGGTAAAGCTGCTTCAACCAATGGCATTTTCTCTTTAATAAGTTGTACCACTTTTGCAGCATTGGTTCCAGAACGCTGGAGTACCATACCAAAAACACGTTCTTTTCCATCAACTGAAACTGCACCAAAACGAGGTGCTCTTCCAACTTGAACAGTAGCAACATCTTGTATGGTGACTGCCTTTGCATCTTTTGTGCGGATAACAGTATTACGTATATCATCAAGATTTTGGTAAAGCCCAGCCCCACGTATAAGATACTGTTCACGGTTAAACTCCAAGTACTGACCACCTACTGATTGGTTAGATTTTTCTAGTGCACTGAGTATCTCATTATAAGTAATATCTACATTTTGTAGACGTTTTGCATCTATAAGAACCTCATAGTGCTTTTCAAATCCACCCCATGAGATAACCTCTTCAACACCATCAACAGATTTAAACAGTGGTGTTACTGCATACTGATGCATTTGACGTAAGTCACTAGGTGTGTAAGCATTTTTTTCATCTTTGAGTGCATACCACAGTACTTGTCCAAGACCCGTAGTATTGGGGCCCATTACTGGGGTTCCCCAACCTTTTGGGATGTCTACAGTATTTAGTCTTTCTGTGACTAGTTGACGTAAAAGGTATGTATCATAGTCATCTTCAAAAAAGATTGAGACATACGATAATCCAAAAATAGAGTTAGATAGTATCATTTTCACACCCGGTAAACCAGACATGGCAGCTTCTATTGGATAAGTGATGAGCTTTTCTATGTCTTCAGCTGAATTACCTGAACTCTCTGTGTAGATAACCACTTGTTTTGGAGTGATGTCTGGAAAAGCATCTACTGGTATGTCATTATAGGCTTTATATCCAAACCCTGAAATGGCTACAAACAGAGCAAGCATAAGAAATTTGTACTGTATCAGTACTTTAAAAAAACGGTTCATACTATACTCCTAGTGACCATGTTCGCCAAGAGAAGACTTAAGTAACATAGACTTCACAAAGTAAACACCATCTGAAACATATTCTTCATCAACGTTTAAACCTTTAATGGCCACTTCATCACCAACATAAGTGATAATTTCAACCACTTTTGCTTCATATGGTGCTTCTTCCTCATGTTCATCATGGTCTTCCTCTCCTTTATCAGTATCATGGTCAGCATGTGATTCTTCTTCTTTGTGATTATCATGCTCATCATGTTCTGCTGTCTCTTCATCATGATTATGGTCTGATTTTTCATCATGGTGTTCAGCTTTTTCATGCTCTTTCTCCACAAAAACCACCCACTCACCCTTATAAAGTGTCAAGGCAGATTTTTTCACCATCACTACCTTTTGTGTAGGAGCCAAAGATATATCCATCTGCATGAATGCTCCTAGAAGAAGATTTGAAGGACTATTTTCTATGCGAAAAAGGACTTTGGCACGCTGTGTTTCTTGGTCTATATTTGGCAGAAGCTGGACAAAACTAGCATCAAAACTTTTATCTGCTATTTGTATCCATCCTTTTGTATCTTTGGAGACATGCATCGCATGACTAGCAGAAATATATGCCGTTGCATAATAGGCATTTTGACTTACTAAAGTAACCAGTTCTGTTTGTGCATTCACGTTAGTATGTAAAGGCGAAAGTATCGTACCTACTGTACCATCATCATGTGCATAGAGTATAAACTGATCTGTAGCTTCTTTCAGTATTTTTGGGTTTAACCCCAATGAACTTAACTGTGAAGCCAATGTATTTTTTTGACTACGAATATTTTCCAGGGCGATGATGGCATCACTTAACTTGTTCTGTGATGTTAATCCTTTTTTATGTAAAGTCATAGCAGTCTTTTTTTGTTTTTTTGCTGCTTCAAGTTGCTTGATAAGTGCTAAGTATTCAGCAGTCATTTTAGAGAGTTCTATTGACTCTATAAGTACTACTTTATCGCCTTTTGATACATGTTGACCTGGCTTAACATAGTAAGCTTCCAAGTGTCCCGAAAGACGGGAAACAATAGTTTGTTTTTGGTCGGAGAGTTGTGTGATCTGTGCATTGGTTTGTACTACTTTACCTAAAGGTTTAAGCTGAACGTGTTCAACCTGTATAGTTGAAGAAAAACCTATAAGAGGTAAAACTAAAAGTAAATATTTAATCATTGTATTGTCCTTGTATAAAACGAAGTTCTATTTTTTGCGTATTAATCATTTTTTGTGTTTGGAGTAGTGACTTTTGTGTTTGAATGAGTTTATTCTTGGTATTCATCATCACAAAGATGGAACCTTGAGCTATTTCATATCCCTCTTTAAGAAGTTTGTAGAGTGTATGTTGTTCTGTTTTAAGACTTTTGAGGGCATAGTATTGTGCTGAGAGTTCTTTAATAGATGCGTTAAGCATTTTTGCTTGTGTAAACAAGTCAATCTCAAGTTGTTCCTTATCAAGACTGAGTTGCTGTGCTTGAAGTTTGGCAAGTTGCTTCTCTTCAGATTTTGTGTTAAACACAGGAATAGGAATATTGATACCCACCCTCAGTATAGACTGGTCTGGTTCATTTTCTATACCACCATATATTTGATAACTGTTAATGATACTTTCATTCATACGTATTTTACTTTTCAAGAGCTTTGTTTGGGCATCAAGTATTTTCTGCTTGGTGTTTGTTTTTATTTCGTTAGTATTTTTACCAGAGACAGTATAAATAAAGTTTTTTTCCAAAGAGACACTTTTTTTAAGACCTGCGATTGATAAGAGCTGATAATAAAGTGTTTTCAATACTTGTCTCGTGGTATACATCTGTGTTTTCAAAGCAATCGTATCTGTTTTGGCTTGAAGATAAGAGACTCTGTTTTCAGAACCAGTATCATACCTCTGTTTTACAATGTCAGTCACTTGTTTTGAAAGTCTGTATTCATCTTGAAGCAGTGCTAAGAGTTTGTTTTGGTAAACATATTCTGTGTAAAGTTTTTCAAGTGTACTGATATAGCCTGCTTTACCGTCTTGCACATAAGCATTTTGTAATAAAGATTGAGCAGAAGCTTGATCTTCTTGTGCACCATAGTAGTTACCTGTACGTATACTTTGTGTGAGAAATGCAGCGTAATTGTAACTTGTACTAATTTGTTTAGGATTAAATCGTGAAACTTGAAGTCCTAGTGTTGGGTTTTGTGAACGTAATAATATGTTATTCTGTTCTTGTGTCACTTGTAATGATAATGCCTGCCTTTGTAGAAATTTGGCATTTTTAAGTGTCAATTTTTTGAATTTTTCATAACTCATACCAAACGAAAAGAGTGAAAAAGTCAAAAAAATCATGATGATTTTTTTCATAGGTATTCCTGTAATGTAATATATGTAAATTTGTTCTTAAAAGAACTAGGGTGTGGTAGTGTAGGTTAAACTATAGGAGGTCTAATGTCTCTTTGGGGAAATGGTGGACTATAAAAAGTAACTTTTTGTATGAAATCTTCTTGTCTACTTACGCTATCATCATTTAATGAATAATTATCCAAGATAGCCATAAAGTGGAAGAGGTGATGCATATCACAAAGGTCACCACATTCTGTCGAGCTACTTTGTTCTGCAACATACTCATGTGCTGACTCATGATGACATTCATCTTCTAGGGCAATGACAGTGGCATGTGCAATATTAAAAAACAAAGAGAACAATAGTAAAAACTGTATCAAATTCTTTTTCAATTTCCTGCCTTTATATTTAGGTATAGTTTATCTAAAAATTGATAATATGTAAAGAAAACACTATATCTTTGCTTTATCATGATTAAGTATACATACATAATTACCTGAAGTACTTTCTATTTGTACCGTGCTGTGTTCTATACTAAATAGATGATGCAGGTCATCTTCAATTTTTTCTAACAAATCATTATTTGTAGGCATCGTTTCACAAAGAAGATGTACGGTTAAAGCATTTTCTGTGGTACTAATGGCCCAAACATGTAGGGCATGGATCTCTCTTACTTCTGTTAAAGATAAAAAATATTTTTTAATTTCACTCACATTGACATCTGAAGGTACTGCATCCATAGAAAGATTCACAGAGTCTTTAAGTAAGCCCCAAGTACTCACCAAAATCACTGCTACAATAAGTAAACTAAGTACTGGATCTAACCATAACCATCCTGTAAACATAATGGCTATACCAGCAATGACCACACCCAAAGAAACACCTGCATCTGCAGCCATATGTAAATATGCGCCACGAATGTTCAGGTCATCCTTTTGACCGTCCATAAATAACAAAGCTGTAATCGTATTAATCACTACACCTATACCTGCAACAATAATAACTATCATCCCATCTACGGGCTGTGGGTCTGAAAATCGTCCAAAAGCCTCCCACGCTATAGCTCCAAGAGCGACAAGCAATAATATTGCAGAGATTAAAGAAGCAAGTATCGTTGCTTTTCGTAGACCATAAGTACGGGTAAGGGTAGGATTTTTTTTTGCCAGATAAAACGCACCCCAAGCCAGCAGTAAACTTACTACATCACTCAAATTATGTCCTGCATCCGCTATAAGTGCCAAAGAGTCAGCCATCACCCCATACACAGCTTCTATGATGACAAAAATGATATTAAGACTTATGCCTATAGAAAAAGCTTTGTTATAATTTTTTACTTCATGACTATGATCATGTCCCATCGTTTACCTTAAGATAGATTTTATATTGAGTTATTTCCATGATAATATCATATTATTTTGAGATCAACAAGCATTACAAAAAAGAGTTGTTTTATGCATTTCATGCCATGAGATAATGTATTCCCATGCCTCTTCAGCACTGTCACAATACGTTATAAGGTCAAGATCATCTTCTTGTATGACATCTTCTTCGAGTAAAAATTCTAAGTTAAGAACCTTTTCCCAGTATTCTTTACCCAAAAGTACAATAGGAATCTTTGGACTTTTTTTGGTTTGAATAAGTGTCAATATATCAAAAAGCTCATCCAATGTACCAAACCCACCAGGAAAGATGACCAGAGCTTTGGCCCGATGCATAAAGTGTAATTTACGTACAGCAAAATAACGAAACTGGAAACAAAGTGCAGGTGTAATGTAGGGATTGGGAAACTGTTCATGGGGCAGTTCTATATTCAGTCCTATGGACTTGGCACCAACCTCAAATGCACCACGGTTAGCAGCTTCCATAATACCAGGGCCACCACCTGTCATAAGTGTCACATAACAATCACATGGGCCGCTACCACTTTTACCTACAATCTGACCAAATTTACGTGCCTCTTCGTAGTAAAAACTTTTTCTTACCATACTTTCAGCTTTTTTAAATGAAGTAATATATTGCTTTTCACTTGGAAATTGTTTTAATTTTTTTTCCATCTTTTGCAAGACTTCTATCGCTGTATCAAATTCTACAATCCTAGCACTTCCAAAAACAACTATGGTATGTTCAATACCTTGTTCTCTCATTTTGACTTCTGCTTTTAGGTAATCAAGTTGCAGTCTTACACCTCTTGCATCATTTGAATTTAAAAAATCTTTATCTTCTTCTGCAATTTGGTAACTGGTATCATTCATAATCGTTTCAATCTGTTTGAGAGTTTTTGCATTTTTGTTTACTTCTTTTTCCATCATCTATCCTCTGTATTTATTATACATATTTTTTTAAATTTTATATAGAGTGTCCTATTTAATGCTATAATTTTTCATGAAAGAGATAAAAATGAAAAATATAGCTATAGTCTGTTCAGGTGGTGATGTCTCAGGCATGAATGCTGCACTAAAACGTTTTGTAGAATATAGTATAGTAAAAGGACTTACACCATATTTTGTCTATAATGGTTACGAAGGTCTCATTGACAATAGCATCGTTAAAGCCACCTACAGTGATGTCGCAGGCATCATTTCAAAAGGTGGAACGAAAATACAAACATCGCGTTCTACACGCTTTTTAGAACAATCTTACAGGAAAAAGGCCATTAAGAATTTAAAATCTCATAATATCACCTCTGTGATTGTTCTTGGTGGAGATGGTTCTTTTAAGGGAATGCAAAAACTTTCCCAAGAGAGTACTGATATATCGTTTTCTGGTATTCCTGCAACTATAGATAATGATATTGCAGGAACAGACTATTGTCTTGGTGTCGATACTGCATTAAATGTCATCAAATTTGCTATAGACTCTATACGAGACACTGCCTCTTCATTTAATCGTGCCTTCATTGTAGAAACGATGGGAAGGGAGTGTGGCTACTTGGCTTTGGTTTCAGCCATAACATCAGGTGCAGAACTCTGCTTGATACCTGAGGTACCCTATACATTGGATACATATAAATCATCCTTTAGAAAACAGATAAACGAGGGGAGAAACTACTTCTTGGTAGTTATATCTGAAGCATTAAATAAAGCAGAAGAGACTTCCAATTGGTTTGAAAAAGAATTAGGTATAGAATCCCGCGTGACTGTATTGGGACATATACAACGTGGAAGCAATACAACTGTTCATGACAGGCTTATGGCTTTTCATTTTGTTTCACAGTCCATTGATGGTTTATTGGCTGGAGAAAAATGTTCTGTGATATGTTACAGTAACTGTGGATTTCAACATAAACAAATAGAAGAAGTTGCTTTTAAAAAATCTCAAATTAAAGATGATATACTAATGTTAGGATTTGAATTTTGGAATAATCCTCAACAGTAAAAATACTAAAAAAAGGAGATACCCTATGCATGAAAAAAAGAAAAATAGTTCATTCTTGGAACCAGGACATGAATTAATTGATCATATAGATGATCCTTTTATAGCATTTCTCCACAAAATCATACGTATAGCAGTAAAAATATTGGCAGCACTTATGGTAATTGTTATAGTCTGGGGAATAGGGGATGTCATTTATGTTTTATATCAACGTCTTATGGAACCACCTTTTTTACTATTGAGTATCAGTGATATTTTAGCAACATTTGGTGCTTTTTTAGCAGTTCTTATCGCAATAGAAATTTTTATAAATATTACACTTTATTTAAAAACAAATGTCATTCCTGTTCGATTAGTGGTTGCCACAGCATTGATGGCGATTTCACGTAAAGTAATCATTTTTGATTTTACAGAAATCAGTGCTTTATTTGTCCTCAGTACCGCTGCTGTTGTCTTAGCCTTGGGAATAACGTATTGGCTTCTAAATAAAGAAATTGAACACACATAAGGAATGGTATGAAAAAGCCTCTAGATAAAATAGATTTATCATCAAAGTATTGGCATCATGAAGATACAAAATCCATCCTAACACTACTAGAAACTACAACAGAAGGTCTTTCTGATAAAGTAGCAAAAGATCGTTTAAAGCAATACGGGGAAAATAAACTTCCTCAAACACAGATGCAAAGTGCTTTTATGCGCTTCATCCATCAATTTCATAATATATTGATATATGTATTGATTTTTGCAGGTATCATTACTGCTGTATTGGAACAGTGGGTGGATGCAGGTGTGATTTTTGCTGTTGTCATTCTCAATGCTTTGATAGGGTTCGTTCAAGAAGGAAAAGCAGAAAATGCTTTAAAAGCTATACGACAAATGCTTTCCCAACAGGCAATAGTGATAAGGGACAAACAACAACTCACTATCAATGCAGAAAAACTAGTCCCTGGTGATATTGTACTATTACAATCAGGAGACAAGGTGCCAGCTGATTTGAGACTCTTACAGGTCAAAGGACTTCAAATTCAAGAATCAGCATTAACTGGAGAGTCAATAGCAATAGAAAAAACCATACATCCAGTCCCAAAAGAGAGTGTTATCGGTGATAGAAGGTGCATGGCCTATGCAAGTACTATTGTCACACATGGGCAAGGTACTGGCGTAGTCACAAAGACTGGTGCGTATACAGAAATTGGACAAATTAGTACACTTGTATCAGAAGTGGAGTCTGTGACAACACCTCTATTACGACAAATGACGGAATTTGGTCGTTGGCTAACATTGGCCATCATTGTTCTTGCCATTATTACCTTTGGATTCGGGGTATTTTTGAGAGATTATGCTGCTACAGATATGTTTCTTGCCGCAGTGAGTTTGGCTGTAGCTGCCATACCAGAAGGACTGCCTGCCATTATGACCATTACACTTGCTCTAGGAGTACAACGTATGGCAAATCGTAATGCCATTATCAGAAAATTACCTGCGGTTGAAACACTCGGAGCAGTGTCAGTGATTTGTTCTGATAAAACCGGAACATTAACGCGTAATGAAATGACAGTACGTACACTTGTCACGGGTACAAATATATTTGAAGTCAGTGGTACAGGGTATGATCCTCATGGAATCATTTCTTTAGTAAATAACGATCGCATAAATGAAGAAAAAACAATAGTTGAAGAGATGGGACGTGCTGCTATACTTTGTAATGATGCATCACTTGAAGAGAAGGATTCACAATGGTGTGTACATGGGGATCCTATGGAGGGGGCATTACTTGTTGCAGCATTAAAGACTGGACTAGATATAGAAACAGAAACAAAGTTATATCCACGAACGGACCTCATACCTTTTGAGTCAGAGCACCGCTTTATGGCAACACTTCACCATAACCATGATGGTGAAAGTTTTATTTTTATTAAAGGTGCTCCAGAGCAAATTTTAGAAATGTGTACCTATCAAAAATCGAAAAATACTCCTGAACCTTTAGATAAAAACTACTGGCAAGACAGTATAGAAACATTGGCATCCAAAGGACAACGTATATTGGCTATTGCCTATAAATTGGCACATGATAAACAAATGGAACTAACATTCTCCGATGTAGAAAATGATTTAATTCTCTTAGGTATATTTGGTTTAATTGACCCCCCAAGAGAAGAGGCTATTGAGTCTATACATCTGTGTCATAATGCAGGTATTAGCGTGAAAATGATTACTGGTGATCATGGTGTTACAGCACGTGCCATTGCCCAGAAATTGAAACTAAAAAATACAGATGTTGTCCTTACGGGGGTAGAACTTGAAACCATGCAGGATATTGAATTAAAACAAAAAGTACTTGACGTTGATATTTATGCCCGTGTCAATCCTGAACATAAATTACGTTTGGTAAAAATGCTACAAGGACATGGGCTTATTGTTGCCATGACAGGGGATGGCGTAAATGATGCTCCAGCGTTGAAACGTGCTGATGTGGGTACAGCTATGGGCTATAATGGTACAGAAGCTGCAAAAGAAGCTGCAGAAATGGTTTTGACAGATGACAACTTTGCCTCTATTACCCATGCGGTTGAAGAAGGTCGTACAGTTTATGATAATCTTAAAAAAGCTATTTTATTTATTCTCCCCACAAATGGTGGAGAAGCATTAATTATTCTTGCTGCAATTGCATTTGGTTTTCAACAAATGCCATTAATACCGGTGCAGATACTTTGGGTCAATATGGTAACAGCCGTAACTTTAGCACTTTCCTTAGCATTTGAACCTGCTGAAAAAAATGTCATGCATAGACCTCCGCGTAATGCGAATGAACCTATACTCACCACGTATCTTCTCTGGCGTGTTGCATATGTCTCAATCATATTGATGGGAGGTACATTTGGACTATTTATGTGGGAAATGTCCCAAGGTAGTAGTATTGAATATGCTCGAACAGTAGCAGTGAATACACTCATTATGTTTGAAATATTTTATTTATTTAATTCTCGTTATATATCAAACTCCATTTTAAACTGGGAAGGATTCAGTGGAAATCGCTATGTCTTGTTTGCTATTGGTATATTAATTATATTGCAACTTTGTTTTACTTACCTATCCCCTATGCAGCTTCTGTTTGGAACCACAGATATTTCTCTTTCAGTATGGTTACAGATAATACTGGTTGCATCCTCTGTACTTTTTCTTGTAGAACTCGAAAAGTACATCATCCGATTTAAGGAGAAGACAAAGTAACAGCTTCTGCCTACTCATTCATTTATTTTCTAAAAAAGGTATTTCTAAAATACCTTTCTTTTTAATGCCAAGTTTTTTGATACAATCAAGTAAAAGCAAATATAAGCCTTCTTCTAAAGTTGGATGATAAAAAGGAAACTTCATCATTTGATACACGGTTAAATTTTGCTCTATCGCCCATGCAATATGATGTGCTAAATGTTCAGCCCCAGGTACTGCTATTTGTGCACCCAAAATTTTCCCATCAGATTTTTGTACATAAAGATTTGCGATACCCTTATTTACATTCATAAGCATTGCTCGTGCTTGTTTACTAAAACTATAACTCCCAATAAGCACAGAATCATCATCTTTAATCTCATTATATTCTTTACCAATAAAGGCTATATTGGGATCTGTAAATACAATGGCTAAAGGTACTTTCCTCTTAAAAGGTTTCTGTGCATGTATAGCGTTGTATCCTGCAATACGACCTTCATCCGCTGCTTCATGGAGCAGGGGTCTATCTGCATTAACATCTCCCGCCATATAAATAGGTAAGTCTTCGATCTGCATGGTTTGAGGATTAAAATTAGGCATACCTTTTTTGTCTAAGCTTATCCCAATATTTTCCAATTTTAAGGCTTTAAGGTTTGGTTTTCTACCTATAGAAATCAACACTTTGTCTACAAGTACTTCTCGTTTTCCACTTCTAATCTTTACTTTATTATTTATTTTTTCCAAACTTGCACGCTCACCACCTAACCACATATCAAACTCTTCTTCACAGAGTGAGACCATCACATTATTGATATCTGGATCACTCAATCCACCTATAAATTCTTTTGAATTTATAGCAGTGACTTTGATACCTAATTTTGAAAGTGCTTGCCCAATTTCAAGTCCGATAACACCTAATCCAAGTACCCCTAATGTAGGAGGGAGATCATGTTGTTCAAAAAGTTCATCAGTTGTAAGTATGTATTCTCTAAAGTTATCCCAAGTTGTATCATACACAGGAGTAGAGCCTGTAGCGATGATAATCTTTTTAGCATGTATCTCATTATCACCCACTTTTAATGTATGTGTATCGATAAATTCTGCTTTCCCTGTAAGTGTTTTATCTCCTAAGGTAGTAATGCTATTTTTAATATTATAGTCGACAAGAATATCTCTATGTTTCCTTACTCTTTGCAGCACATCAGGTATAGATACTTCCAGCTTATCTGCATTGTGTATACCACTTTTTTCAAAATGAAGTCTATCATGGTAATATTCTGCAATTTGTATAAGAGATTTTGATGGCATACACCCAACACGTGCACAAGTTGTTCCATAAGGACCATCATTGATAATGATAAAATTATCAGTCTCTTTTTTAACCTGTGATAATGCATAAAGCCCTGCAGAACCTGCACCTATAATCGCAACATCTACTTCTTTTTTCATGTTTCATCCTTCTATAATGTACTATTTTACATTATTTGTTTAAAATTAGTATTGATACACTGTATTTATTCATTAATATTTGCAGTGTATAATTTATAAGAGCCTAATAAATATAGGATTGAATTCATAAAAAAGGTGGGGTTTATTATGAGAAAGCTAAAAAGAATTGTAGCTGCTGTAGACATTTATTCCAAATCAAATAATGTTCTAAAACGGGCATTAATGATTGCAAGAGATAATAAAGCACATTTATATATTGTACATATAGTTGAAACACCTTGGCTTTCACTACCTGATTATTTTGGTGGAGAAGAAATATCCATTGATACAAAAGCATTACAAAAGAAATTACTTAAAAAAGTAAAAGTTTTTAACAGGACTAATGAAGTACATTGTACTGTATTTGTAAAAGTTGGGAGTGTTGTAGATACATTACTCTATGAGGCCAATTTATTGAAATCAGATATGTTAATCATAGGTGCAAATACAAAAAAACAAAATAATGCCCTAGGAACATCTGCTGAAAAACTGGTTTACCAAAGTAACCTGACGGTACTTGTAGTAAGAAACACTGTCAAAAAATCATATAAAAAAATTATTGCACCTACAGACTTTCAAGTACAATCCATAAGAAGTATCAATTTTGCAAAAAATGTTTTCCCTAAAGCTTCCATAAGTATGGTTCATAGTCCTGAAATAATTTATTATATGGAAGACACCTATATGCTAACGGGCTATAGTATGGCACAACTTAATGATAATACTAAAGAAAATGCAAGAAAAAGTATGAAAACTCTTCTGAAAGAATTATCTCTGCAAAAAGGTAAGGTCATTGACAATGATTTTGATACAAAAAAAGCATTGCTAGACTATATCAAAAATGGAGCATATGACCTTACAGTAGTAGGTTTTAAAAATTTTGAAGGGTTCGCATCATTATTAGGCAGTGTAAGTTCAACTATTTTGAGAAAAGCTAAAACAGATGTTCTGATATATGTCACATAATATACATATGATTTTTGTCACACACTGTCTATCTATAAAAAGGTGATGCTAAAAAGAGAGAATATGAATAAAATTATGATATTAAGTGGTGCAGGACTCTCTGCTGAGAGTGGTATACGTACATTTAGAGACCATAATGGTCTTTGGGAAAACCACAATGTGATGGAAGTCTGCTCTACTCAAGGATGGATAACCAATAGATCAAAGGTCACCCATTTTTACAACGATCGCAGACGTGATCTTGAGTTTAAAAAACCCAATCATGCACATAAGGTACTTACTCAACTTGAACACGATTATCGAGGAAGGGTCATACACCTCACTCAAAATATCGATAATCTTATGGAGAAAGCAGGGGCTAAAGACATTATCCATCTACATGGTACTTTAACGGATTTACGTTGTGAAGCATGTACACAGATATTTAACATTGATTATGCACAGCAAGTTGGCAATGAAAAATGTCCACATTGTGGGAACACAAGAATACGTCATAATGTTGTCATGTTTGGCGAAGCTGCACCAGAATATACACGTCTTTATCAGTCTATCAAAGAATCTACTCTTTTTATTGCAATCGGCACCAGTGGTACAGTAATCGATATTATCCCTATTGCAAAAGAATTTAAGCACTCTATACTTATAGACCCTAAACGCCAAAATACTGCAAGTACATTTGATCCTCATAACTATATAGATGAATACTTTGAGCATTTCATACAAAAAAAAGCAGGTGATGCTATGGAGGATATGATGGACATTATTAAAGAACATATGAACCAATGATGATACCTATATTCCTATTTTTTCTCCATATTTTACGATATGTGATTTTTTCTGTAAACGTTTTTCTATCTCTTCTTGAAAGATTTCTTGTTTGTCACGTTCACCATGGATAAGAAAAATCTTATCTAGTTTTTTAAATGCACGCATCCATTCTATGAGACCATTTTGATCTGCATGTGCTGAAAATCCGTTTATTGTATGTACTTTTGCTTTGACAATGATTTCTTCACCATAAATATTGATTTGTTTTGCTCCATCTACAAGCTTACGTCCTAATGTACCCTGTACCTGATAGCCTACAAATACAATAGCATTTTTTTCATTCCAAAGACGATGTTTAAAATGTTGAAGTATACGTCCACCATTACACATGCCAGCACCAGCGATGATAATACAGTGTGAATCTTCGGCATTTATTTTCATTGAGTCTTGAATTCTCAATGTATAATGTAAATAGGGAAAATCAAAGATAGTACCATCTCGTTCTAAAAATCTATTACAACACTCATTTAACTCTTCATGATATTTTTTATAAATCTCTGTAGCACGTATAGCCATAGGTGAATCAAGAAAAACCTGACACACAGGTAACTCTCCTCTTTCATACATTTGTTTAAGCAAACAAAGTATCTCTTGTGTGCGTTCTATAGCAAAAGAGGGTATGAGGACATTGCCTCCATTTTTAAATGTTTCTAAAATTACTTCTTGTAGCTCAACATCACTTTGAGCCACACTCCTATGATTCCTATCTCCATATGTAGACTCAATAAAAAGTGCATTGGCTTCTTCAATCGTATCAGGTAGTGGCATAACCAACTCATCGTCATTGCCAAGGTCACCTGAAAAAACAAGCATTTTTTTTGTACCATCTTCTTCAAATATAACTTCAATAATAGAAGAACCTAAAATATGTCCCGCATTTTTAAAATTTACAAATATACCATTTCCCAAGTCTATCTGTTCATCATACGAAGCAAATATCATATCACGATGAAACACTGCACGTACATCACTCTCAGCATAAAGTGGTTTTTCAACTTCCTTTTCTTTTCCTTTTCTCTGGGCTTTTCTATAACGTGTTTTATAACTTTCATTCATCAAATGTGCCGAGTCCAACATCACTACTTCTGCCAAGTCCATAGTCGCAGGATGTGTAACAATAGTACCTTTAAAACCTTCCTTAACAAGTTTTGGCGTTCTCCCTACATGGTCTAAGTGTCCATGGGTGAGAAGTAGAAAATCTATTTCTTCAGGATTGAAACCAAAAGGATTAGCATTACGCTCTTCAACAGTACCTTGATACATACCACAATCAATTAATAGATTTGTACCATTTTGAAACTGGAGTAAATGACAAGAACCTGTTACCACTTCTGCTGCACCGTATGATTGTAAAATTGCCATAAGAATTCCTTTACGTTATCTTTAGTTTACAACCTTTCATTTAATAAAATGATTAATTTTGACTTTTGAATAGTTATATGATATTATTAAATAAAGTTTAGTCTATTTATATAAAGGTTTAGACTAAAGGAGTTAAAAATATGACTTATCATAAAAATATGAAGTACTATAAAAAAGTAGAAGGTAAAGATAGTATCATCTGTTTACTATGCCGTCATTCATGTAAATTAAAAAAAGGGCAGATAGGGATATGTGGCGTCAATAAAAACGTAGATGGTGAACTTAAAACACTAGTCTATGGTCACCCCATTGCACTCAATGTGGATCCGGTTGAGAAAAAACCACTGAATCACTTTTTACCAGGTACTAAAGTACTATCGTTTGGAACAGTAGGCTGTAACTTTAAATGTCCTTTTTGTCAAAATTGGGATATTTCTCAAGAACATACAATCAATGAAGAAATCAAAGTAAGTCCTGAACAAATGGTAGAATTAGCCCTTGAACATGGAGCCAAATCTATCGCATATACCTATAATGAACCTACAATTTTTTATCCTTATGCAAAAGATATTGGGGTGATTGCCAAGGAAAAGGGCTTAAAAAATATCTTTGTCAGTAATGGATTTGAATCCAAAGAAATGATAGAAGACATGGTGACATGGGTAGATGCAGCCAATATAGACTTAAAAAGCTGGGATAACAGCTACTACAAAAAAATTCTAAAAGGTGGACTTGAAGGAGTCAAAGAGACACTCAAAAGAATGATAGAACTTGGTATATGGGTAGAAGTAACTACACTCCTAATAGAAGGTGACAATGACAGTGATGAGACGTTAAAAGAAATGGCTGCATTTATTGCAAATGATTTAGGTACCACTGTGCCTTGGCATTTAAGTGCATTCAGCCCAAATTATAAAATGTTAGACCATGACAGTACAAGGTTAGCGACACTTGAACGTGCAGAATCAATAGGGAAGAAAGCGGGCTTAAGTTATATTTATTTAGGAAATGTTCCCGTACATGCACATACCTATTGTCCTACATGTAGTCACTTACTTATAGATAGAAGTGGGTATACAGTAACAATGAATCATCTTAATGATGGACAGTGTCCCAACTGTCAAGAAATTATAAAAGGAGTATGGTCATGAGTACTAGAGAAACATCCGTAGCAGGTCAATTTTATCCTTCAAATGCTACTGAAATTCGTTCTATGATTCAAACATATAATACACTATTAGATGCATATTTTGAAAGCAATAATGAGATACAAAATCTTAACCCAAGAGCCGTAATTGTACCACATGCAGGATATATCTACAGTGGTTTTACAGCCAATATTGCACTGCGACTTTTAGAAAATAGTGATGTTAAACGTATTGTTGTGATTGGTCCTAGTCATCGTGTGTACTTAAAAGGCACCAGTATCTCTCAATATGACAGTTATGCTACGCCATTAGGGTCTTTACCTATAGACAAGTTTTTGGTAGATACACTAAAAGAGAAATTCTCTTTTACATGTATCCCTGAAGCACATCATGAACACAGTACAGAAGTACAATTGCCTTTGATCAAAGCTTATAAACCAGACGTTAGCGTTGTTGAACTGGTCTATGGAGATGAGGATCCAAATAAACTTGCAGATGTCATTAATTATTTGCTTGAGGATACGGAAACTGCTGTAGTTATTAGCACAGATCTTAGCCATTATTATGATATTAACAAAGCAAATAAACTAGATACTATCTGCTTAAATGCTATAAAACATATGGAGGTTAAAAAACTATATGATGGATGTGAAGCTTGTGGTAAAATAGGACTAGCTGCAATGCTTTTGAGTGCAAAAGAGAGAGCATTAAAGCCTGTACTGCTTGATTACCGTACCAGTGCAGATACAAGTGGTGACAATTCCCAGGTCGTAGGCTATATGAGTGCTGCATTTGTACAAAATCACACTGTTACAAAGAAAAAAGAAATTTTATTACAGTTAGCAAGGTTTGCAATCTCTGAAGTGATAGGAAAACCCGAAAATTTGAATGTAGATACACTTATCAAAGACAATCCATGGCTAGAGGAAGAGAGAGCGTCTTTTGTCACCATTACTATTGATGGAGACAAATTAAGAGGATGTATAGGTTCCCTTATAGCACATCGTAAACTTTATCTTGATGTGATACATAATGCTAAGAGTGCGGCAATGCATGATCCTAGATTTCCCCCTTTAACGCTTAAAGAATTTGAACACATTAAAATTGAAATATCTCTCTTAACACATCCAGAAAGTATTAGTTATGACTCACCCCAAACTTTAAAATCAAAAATTCGTGTGGGAATAGATGGTGTCATCATAAAAAATGGTACCCATCAGGCTACTTTTTTACCACAAGTATGGGAAGAGCTTCCAAACTTTGAAGTTTTCTTCTCTCATTTGTGTCAAAAAGCTGGTATGAGCTCTGATTGTTTAAAGAATATGCCAGAAATTTTGGTCTATCAAGTGGAGAAATACAAGGAAGCGTAAATGAAAGTCTTAACCATTTCGATGTAAAATAGACTAAAGGATATAGCATGTCTCAGTATATTAAATGGTTTAATGAATTGAATATAGGTGATGTTGAACTCGTTGGTGGTAAAAATGCTTCTTTGGGTGAAATGTACCAAAATCTTACCCAAAAAGGTATACGTATACCTAACGGATTTGCTATTACTGCAAGTGCTTATCGTTACGTGTTAGAGAGTAATGATGCTTGGGGGAAACTACATGCACAGCTTGATACCCTCGATCCAAATGATGTTGCATCATTGCAGACAAAAGGTAAAAAGTGTCGAAAAATCATACAAAACTGTGAGATCCCAGATAACCTCATATCTGAAATCAAAATTGCCTATGAGACATTAAAAGCTGAATATGGTGCAGAAGTGACATTTGCAGTAAGAAGTTCGGCTACAGCAGAGGACTCTCCTGAAGCCTCTTTTGCAGGGCAAAATGACAGTTACCTTAATGTCTCAGGTTTAGATGCGCTACTCCATACATATAAACGTTGTTTGGCATCTAATTTTACGAATCGTTCATTACATTACAAATTTGATCATGGATTTGATTATTTAAAAGTACATATCAGTGTTGTGGTAATGAAAATGGTAAGATCTGATATTGGTGAAAGCGGTGTCATGTTTTCTATAGATTCTGAAACAGGATTTAAGGATGTGGTTTTCATTAATGCAGCCTATGGATTAGGTGAAAATATTGTACAGGGTAACATATCTCCAGACAGTTTTTACGTACATAAACCCACCTATAATAAAGGTTTTCGTAGCGTTCTAAAGCGAAAATTAGGTGACAAAGCATTAACCATGATCTTTACTGATATTATCCATGAAAAAGATATCTCCAACCCCTATACAAAAAATATACCTACTCCCATGAAAAAACAAAAAAAATTCTCAATAACTGATGAAGATGTGCTTCTTTTGGCTGACTATGCTATACAAATAGAAACACATTATTCAAAACAAGCTGGGTATACAAAACCTATGGATATCGAATGGGCTAAAGATGGTCTAGATGGACAACTCTATATAGTCCAAGCACGCCCCGAAACAGTTGAATCTCGTAAAGTAGAAAATACTTTAGATATATACACTTTACAGCAAGATGGTAAAATATTGGTAGAGGGGCAAGCCGTTGGAACAAAAATAGGTTCTGGAAAAGTACGTAAGATTACGGACATGAGTAAATTACATGAATTTCAAGAAGGAGATGTACTGGTCGCTCAAAATACAAGTCCAGACTGGGAACCTATTATGAAAATAGCTTCTGCCATTGTAACTGACAGTGGAGGAAGAACATGTCATGCTGCCATTGTTTCTAGAGAATTAGGGATTCCTGCTATCGTTGGTTCAAAAAATGCGACAAAAGTATTAAACGATTTAGAAGCAATAACTGTAAGCTGTGCTGAGGGTGAAACGGGTGTAGTATATGAGGGATTACTTGACTTTAAAGTCACTCAAACAAATCTTAATGATATTCCAAATACCAAAACAAATATTATGATGAACCTTGGTAATCCCGACCTTGCTTTTTCACTTGCTTCACTTCCTGTAGATGGTATCGGTCTAGCACGTATGGAGTTTATCATTAACTCATCCATAAAAGCGCACCCCATGGCACTTTTACATCCTGAAAAACTAGATACTCACACACAAGATAAAATAAATGAATTAATCTGCGGATATAAAAGTGGTAAAAACTTTTTTATTCAGACACTTTCAGAAGGTGTAGCAAGTATAGCATCGGCAGTTTATCCCAAACCATGCGTGGTACGAATGAGTGATTTTAAAAGCAATGAATATGCTACACTTATTGGTGGAAAATATTTTGAAGAAAATGAAGCAAATCCAATGATAGGTTTTAGAGGCGCATCCCGGTACACTCATCCTGCTTATGAAGAAGCATTTGCATTAGAATGTGCTGCGATGAAACGAGTCAGAAATGAAATGGGTTTTAAGAATGTCATACTTATGATTCCTTTTTGCCGTAGTATAGAAGAGGGGAGGAAGGTACTCAATGCAATGGCGAAATATGGTCTCAAGCAAGGCATAAATGGGCTAAAAGTCTATGTTATGTGTGAAATACCCAATAATGTAATACTTATAGATGACTTTTGTCAATATTTTGATGGTATAAGTATTGGTTCAAATGACTTAACTCAACTTGTTCTAGGTGTAGACAGAGATTCCGAAATTGTATCTTTTGATTATAATGAACGTGACCCTGGAGTGATGAAGATGATAAAAATGGCCGTTGAAGGTGCAAAAAGAAACCATCGCCATAGCGGTATTTGTGGTCAAGGGCCATCTGATTATCCAGAAATGGCTAAAGCCCTTGTAGACTTAGGGATAGACTCAATAAGTCTCAACCCAGACAGTGTTTTAAATACTATACAGCTTATCAGTAAACTAGAATTAAAACAGAATAAATAATCACTATATATTTTTTATCTGCAGATTGCCTGCTTTGTCTTTTCTTGATTGAGTTTTTTAATCAATTTACTTGAAAGTTCAGTGTACCGTTCTTCATCAAGACTTAATTTTGATTTTATTGTTTCTATCTCTGTCCCTTCTGCCCATGCTTTAAGCAATTTTAACTCTTTTTTGGTAAGTTTTAATTTTAATGCTTCATTTAAAGCATCTTCCTCTTTCAGTGGATTTACCAACTTATTAATATGTTTTTCTATTTCTATACTAAGTGTTAACAATATTTCTCCTATTTTGTAAAATGTAATATCATAATGTATCCCATTCCTGCAAAAAGAATGGTTCCCAAAAGATTAAGTGCCATATTGGCAAATGCTTGTGTATACTGTCCTGCTTCAAGTAAAAAGAAACTTTCTATAGCAAATGTAGAATACGTTGTGAATGCCCCCAAAATACCTGTCACCATAAACGTTTTAAAGTAAGGGGAAAGCGTAGTATTAATATGGAAATATGCAAACAACATACCAATAAGTAAAGAACCTATGAGGTTTACTGCCAATGTTCCTAAAGGTAGCGCATGAATAAATGTTTTGTTAACTGAAGCATTAAGCAACAGTCTCATTGTAGCCCCTATAGCACCACCACTAGCGACTGCGAGAAAAGTTAGAGAGTTCATTATCTATCTCCTTCTGCATTTCATCACGCAATACTTCAAACCAATTTTCATCTGCATTTTGTACATCAATAGTAGGTAAAAACTTATAATGAACTGTACCGGAATGTCCTGTTTTATTATGTTCGTTCAGCACCCATTTACTGCCAGTTATTACAATAGGTTGAACTTTTAGACCTAGTTTATTTGCTATGAGTTTTGTACCTTGCTTAAAAGGAAGGAGGGTTTGTTTATCTGTTCTTGTGCCTTCTGGGAAAATAGCTACAGGTCTGTGTAAAACTTCTTTAGATACCTTTACATCTTTTATAAGCTTTATAAGTCCTACCTTGTTTCCCCTATCTAAAGAAATCATCTCACCATATCGTAAGAGATTTCCAAACCATAATGCATCAAAAAGTTCTTTTTTTGCTACCCAGCGTAAGTGATTATTTTGTAACGCTTCAAGAGCGATGATATCTACAATACCTTGATGATTCATCACATACATATCTGCATCTAAATCCATAGTCCCTGTCTGTGCTAGCTTTCCACCCATCATAAACAGTGTCAATCTGTTAATGTAATGAACAATCGTACTTTTATATTTTCCAAAAAGCATCAATGCAGGTATCATGAAAACTGCGGTATTAAATGAGATGATAAAAGCACCCCAATAAAATCTAATGGTTGCAAAGATCTTCATTTTTGATCCATCCTATGATTCCTTTTTTGTATTCTACTTTTTTGTATTCTCCTCGCTCAGCCAACAACATTGTATCTAATTCTTTTTCTACTCTTGTACCTATAGTACTTGTCTCAGTAGGGATAATATACAACGGTGCACCTTGTTTTACACAAATTTTTTTATGTGGTATGTAAAATGTCAAAAGTGTGATAATGGACACAACCCCTAAGACAAGGTATAAAAAATCTCTTCTCCATATAAACATAAGTAGAAAAAAAATTGAAAAAGTCACAAGTGTATAACGCTTAAGTCTTTTAAATGCATCTACTTTTGGATTAAGATCCGACTGTGTTGTCACAGAAGCATCTGCGACATTGACTGATATATTCATAGGGATATAACGTTGCTTAATGGTATTAAAATAAGTAAAAGCCAACTCTTTTTGTGCACGTGGAAGTACCGCGTAAAATTCAGCTGTTACTTTTGCATAATCTCTTTTAAGATTTTCTATACCATATTCGGAGACACTTGATAAAATCATATCTTCAATGTTTGCTTCATAGGCTTCAATGGAAAGTGTAACCATGTGGTTACTTCCATCAAAATTTGAAACTTGATAATTTTTTATTTTCATATCTGCTGCCAATACACCTGAAAAATCTTTTTGTGGCTTTAGCGTCTCAATAGAAATATAATGCTTTTCTAAAGTTACATCTTGTATATCTGATGAGATGAAAAGCATAGGAATACGAACATCTGTTTTACCTGCTTTAAAATAAAAAGTATAAAAAGTATTATGCCCATTTTTCACTTCCAAAGGAGTATCAAATAATGGTTGAATAGGACTTGCACTGTCATAGGTTAATGTAGCGCTCTCTTGAGAAGTTCCTATCCCTACAACCGTTACAGGAAACAGTTGATTTTCATATACCTTTTTTGGGATATAACTGTAATGGTATTCACCCTGTGCATTTATGTAGCTGGTAAAAGAAAGCACCATTATTACATAAAGATATACAGAATGAAAGAATGACATTAGGCACTTAAGCCTTTAAGCATACGTATGCCATCTTCAGAACCTAAAAGAGCTTCCAATGCACGTTCAGGATGCGGCATAAGTCCAAAAACATTCTTATTTTCATTACAAACACCTGCAATGGAAGTAACAGACCCATTCACAACTACCGGATTACCTTCTTCATCAGAGTAGCGAAGAAGGATCTGACCATTTTCTTCTATCTTTTTAAATCCTTCTTCATCAATATAATAATTTCCATCCGCATGTGCAATAGGGATATTAAGTACTTCACCTTCATTACATTGATTTAAAAATGCATTATTATTGTTAATTACACAAAGGTGTTGATGTTTTGAAATAAAGTGTAGATTATTGTTACGTTTTAATGCACCTGGAAGGAGTCCTGCTTCCGTAAGTATTTGAAATCCATTACAAATACCAAGTACTTTTCCTCCCTTATTTGCAAATTTCGTCACTGCTTTCATAATAGGAGAAAATCTTGCTATTGAACCAGAACGTAGATAATCTCCATAAGAGAAACCACCAGGCACTACGACCAAGTCAATATCTGAAGGGAGTGTCTCATTCTCATGCCATAACAGTTCTGTAGTATGACCTAATTTTTCAAATGCATACTGTGTATCAAACTCACAGTTTGTACCAGGGAATCGTAATACAGCTACTTTCATATTAGCTAATCTCTATCGTATAATCTTCGATAACCGTGTTTGCCAATAGAGTTTCACACATTTCTTTTACTTCAACTTCAGCTTTGATTTTGTCATCTGTGTCAAGTTTTATCACAATCTGTTTACCTATGCGTACATCATCTACTCCTGCAAATCCCAAAGAATCAAGTGCATGATGTGCTGCTTTTCCCTGAGGGTCCAAAACCCCTTCTTTTAAAAATACGTTTACTATTGCTGTCATTATCATCCCTTATCTGTTTTTAATTCTCTCAAGTACTTGTCTGTAAGCTTCTGTAAGTCCACCTAGACCTTGTCTAAATCTATCTTTATCCAGTTTTTCATCCGTGTTTGCATCCCATAATCTAAAATTGTCAGGACTCAGTTCATCAATAAGTATAATATTCCCATCTTTGTCTCTACCAAATTCCAACTTGAAATCTACCAATTTAATATCTAAACTTGCGTAAAAATCAGAAAGCAGGGTATTAATACGTCTCGCCATAAATCTTATATAATCAAGTTCATCTGTATTCTTCACAAGGTTCAATATAAGACAATGCTGATCATTAAGCTTTGGATCACCCAGTGCATCATTTTTATAGTCAAATTCTACCAATGTAAAGGGAAGTACTGTTTTATCTGCAATCCCAAGATTTCTACTTAAAGAACCTGTAGCGATATTCCTTACAATCACCTCTAAAGAAATAACATCTGCTGCTTTATGTAACATATTGTTGTCATCTATCGTATCTACATAATGGGTAGGGATACCTTTTTCATTCAGGTATTTGAAGAGCTCTGTGGAAATTTGATTATTCAGTGCACCTTTACCTTCTTCACTTGATTTTTTTTCTCCATTAAATGCAGTTAAAGAATCTTTGAATTCGGAAATAAGTAGATACTCATCTTCTGTTTTCCAAATTTTTTTTGCTTTCCCTTCATACAAGAGCTCTCTTTTGGTCATACTTATTTTCCTTTGTTTGTAATGATAAGTGCTTTTAAAATGTCTACTGCCGATTTAAGCTGGGCATCTTTGTAAAGTTGTTGTTCCGTGATAATACTGTCATCAATTTCTGTTTCATTATTTTCAGAAGTCGCATTTACTTCCACTGGTTTGACGGTCTCTTTCTCTATGTTTGAAAGTTCTTCTTCCAAATGTTTTTTAAGATCTCTTTCTTTTAAAAGTACAGGATCTTCCTGATATTCAATTTTTCCTAAATGTACTATAATATCTGGCGTGACACCTACTGCTTGAATTGTACGACCGCTTGGCAAATAATATCTTGCTACAGTCAGTTTTAATGCCTCTTTTTCACCTATAGGCATAACTACTTGTACAGAACCTTTACCAAATGTTTTTTCACCAATGACAATAGAACGATTAAAATCCTGTAGTGCTCCAGCAACAATCTCAGAAGCAGAAGCAGAACCACCATCCACAAGAACTATCATAGGCGTTTGCGTATCTGTTCCCTTTTGATGTGCACTATATTGCGTATTTTCACTTTTCAACTTACCTTTTTGGCTAACAATGACACCTTTTTCTACAAAAAGATCTACCAGACCAACAGCTTGATCCAACAAACCTCCCGGGTTACTTCTAAGGTCAAGTATAATACCTTGGGTATTGTTATGTTCTTTCATTGCTTTTTTCACATTCTTGACCACTTTTTGATCAAAAGAAGTGACGAGTAGATATAGTAACTTGTCTTCTATCGTTTTGGCATAAACAGATTGTATCTTGATAATATCTCTAACAATTTTTATTTTAAGTGGTTTGAGTTCTTTTTTTCTAATAATGGTAAGCACAACAGAAGTCTTAGGTTTTCCTCTCATCAGTTTAACTGACTCATCAATGTTCATACCAATAGTGGCAGTATCATCTATTTTCAAAATAATATCACCAGACTTAACACCTGCTCTATACGCAGGTGTGTCTTTAATAGGAGCAATAACAGTTAATGCTCCTTCTTTCATGCCTATAGAAATACCAAGCCCACCAAACTCACCTTTAGTTTGCACAGTAAGATCTTTAAATGCTTTGGTATCCATATACGTAGAGTGCGCATCAAGGTTCGTCATCAAACCTTTTAATGCTTTTTCTACAAGAGACGTTGTATTGATGTCATCTACATACTGACTCTCTATGAGATTGAGTATTTGAGTAAACTTAATATATGCAGCCATTTTTTCTTTGGCTGTAGAAGGGGTATACTTTTTTACACTTGCATCTTTAGCCAGTGCAGAAGAACTAAATAGATAGGATACAGCCAGAGCTGATACTAACCCTGCCACAATCACTTTTTTACTTTTTTTAATCATATGATAGTCTCTCCATGAGAATTGGTTTATAATTTTATTTAAAAACGTATAAGAGGTTGCTTTTATAGTTTATTATAGTTCTTATAAGTTAATGGATATTAATAATGCTAGAGAAGGTAATACTCTAGTAATACTTTATACATATACTTTATATGTGAATATAGTGGGATGTGAAAATTGAAGTTTCATAATGAAGTTTCAATGTTATTATGATGGGGAGACTGGATGAAGCCAAAGTTTAAAGAATTGATATTAGCATCCTATGAATTTGAAGTATATAACCCTATACAAACAAAAATAGTAATCTTACATACCATGTTCTTTATTAGTATTTTTATGAATATATTATTTATTTTTTTTCATCTATTCGTCACATCTTCATACACAATATTATATATAAATATTTTTATTTTATCTTTATCTTTGTATGCACTTTACTTACTTAGAGAAAAAGGGCACTATAATCTTGCTGTGTATATAGGAAACGGTGTCTTTTTTATAGCTTTTATTGCTTTACCACTATTAAAAAATGGTGAAGGATATACACTTATTTGGACATATTTTTTTGCACCTTTTGCTATATCCACATTGGGCGCGAAGCGTGGTCTGATAGTTTCAATATTTTTTATAACCATTGTACTTTTACTGACATACTATGGTATGTCTCTTGGAGTAAATGAATCTTTTGGTATAGAATCTTATGTAAGATTCGCACTAGCGCATTTTGTAATGCTTTATATCATTTATGCAATTCAAAATAATAGTGAATATGCAGAGAGAAAAATTGAACAACTTAGAGAAAAAGAGAAGTCAGAAATAGAAGTACTTACTAAACTCTCTATCACAGATACTTTGACCCCACTCTATAATAAACGGTTTTTTGAAGAGATATTCCCAAAACAAATAAAAAAAGCTCAAGAAAACAAAGCTTTACTTACATTTTTTATACTTGATATAGATTATTTTAAACAATACAACGATACTTACGGACACCAAAAGGGTGACTATACGCTCATACAAATAGCAAAAATATTACAAAAGGTTTTTTATCATAACAATACCTACCTTTTTCGTATTGGAGGAGAGGAGTTTGCAGGAATATTCCTCCATAAGAACATAACTGAAACATATATCCTCAGTAAAAATATACTTGAAACTATAAGAGAAGAAAAAATTGAACATCAGGGTAACCCAGATACTAAGGTACTTACAGCATCTATTGGCATATATGTAAAACACTTTGATGATGATTTAGATTTTAAAGCTATATATCGACTAGCAGATGAGGCACTTTATATCGCCAAGAATAATGGTCGGAACCAAATAAAATATGCTTAAAAAATTTATATTTTATGAAACTCCTTAATTAGTTTCTTTAATCTTTGCACTAATTCTTTAGTATAAAGATTTCTATAGACAATCAATTCATAGATTTTGTCTATTTCTTTTATATGTATTCTAAGGTCTTTTTTTTCTTGATTATCTTCAATATAACGCATAAAATATTGATGTAAGCTTTCATCTTTCTTACGCACAAAACCTTTTTTCTTCAATGACCGTAATAAAGGTTGTAAAATAGACAATGCTTCTGAACTATATCGTGGACGCTTCAAATAAGTAATTATCAAGAAAGTGATTATCAGTAATGCAATCAAGCTTATCACAAAAATAAAGATAAATCTAGGATTATTTTTTGCATATTGTAATAACTGTTTTTGACGTATATTTGAGTAATAGAGTATCCATGTTTCTACCTGATATTTAGCATACATAAGATAGAGATTTATTTTTTTTGCCAAAGGACTCTGCGTTGGGCTGTTTGTTTGCTCATTTTCACTACCCACCGTGTTAATTTCTATATGTGATGCGGTACTTGTGGTTTCATATCTCACCCAGTGTTCATTCATATAAAGTTCTACCCATGCATGGGCATCCTTTTCTTTAACAGCTAGATAATTATTTAAAGCATTACTGCTGTCTCCTTTATATCCTGTTACTATACGTGCAGGTATTCCTGCCATACGTGCCATTGTAGTAAAAGAAGATGCAAAATGTACACAATACCCACGTTTCTTATCAAACAAAAAGCTGTCTGTTGTGTGGTTGATATCCAATGGTTCAGGTTTGAGCGTATAGGTTAAAGACTTAGTGTGGAAAAACGTTACAATTGCTTTGGCTCTTTCTTTTTTTGAAACATATAGATTTTTAATTTTAAGTGCTTCTTCATAGGTTTTTGGGTTTTGTTTTGGATCGAAACGTGAGGAAACTTTTAAAGTATACCTGTCAACTTTATCATAGAATTTAGAATTTAAGGTAGATCTTGCAGTATAGTGTATAGGTTCTTTAATAAAATGTTTGACTGTACTGATAAGATCTCTATCTAGTACACTCTCTTTTACAGGACTTTGTGGTATATCGAGGAGATAAATCCAGCGTTTCTGGGTAGGGTATAGTGTTACTTTGTATGCTATTTTTATACCATCTTTCTTATAAGAGACATGGTTCTTTCTTTTCACAAATGGGGGGATAGGCTCCCAATGGTCTTTTTTATCGATATACAAGATACTACCTCTAAAATAAAGATAATGTGATGGAGGTACTTGCTTCTCAAACCCAACCTCCATCACAATACGATTACTAGGTACAAGTAAAGCTTTATTATCCAAATACATTGTACCATCATGTCCCATACGCTGCACCGTCTCACCTTTAAAACCATAATTGGCATGTTCAAAAGAGATACGAGGGAAAAAGATAAAGAGTACGACCACCCATGGTAATGAATACATAAACATCACCATAGCAGAGCGAAAACTTTCGACTAAATCACTCTGCATACGGTGAGTAAGTATCATCCAAAGCAAGAAAAAAACTTCAAAAATTACATAAGTGAGCATCACGATACTATGATAAAAAAACAAAGAAAGTGCTAAAAATAAAAAAGGTGAGATGAGCAAATAGAAGTTTATTTTTCGGGTTAATCTTTGCATCGCTACTACCACAAGTAAAACATAGACCAATAATTCTAAAAACAACTTAAGCCGTGAGAGTCCCCTAAAGCTAAAAGCTCCATACATGGATAGATAGACCGACAATACACCTAAAATAAATACAAACAATATCAATCCATTACCCGCAGGAGTACGCTTAAAATAAAGAAGAGACAAAACTATAATACTAAATAATATCATAGGCACTTTTAGCATCAATATAAGAGGCAAAAGCACTACTATATAAGCTAAATCCAAAAGAACAAGATCGTCTAGTTTAGTAGGTAGCGAGGGTAGTGAGAATCTCATCTATGCTCTCCTTATGGCTACCAAGTTGCACTTTAGGTAGTTTTACACTAAAGGGTAAATGCTTTTTTTCACAAGCCAGTACCCATAGGCAAAGTTGAGAAAGACGTGCTTCATCATCACTGCCTGCTTTATAAAAGTCAAAGACAAGGTCCGCTGTCTGCATCTCTTTGGTAAAAGTCTTTACCAGGAGTTCTCCTTTTGCCACAGATGCCCAGTGGATATGGGAGAGCTTTTGAGAACCATCATAAACACGTAAGCCATCAAACTCTTTTTCTTCTCCATAATGTGTCTCAGTTTCATTAAGAAAAGTTTCTAGGCTTTTACCATTGGGTTCAGGATATGCAATACCTCTATAAATATCTTCTATGGCTAAAGTAAGCCTCGCAGTTGAAAGTGGGTATTTACTCTCTAAGTAACACTCAGCATACTGAAATATACCTCGTTTTGTTGGAGTAAAAGGAAGTGACAGTGTAGCACGAGACTCCCCTTTGAGTTGTGCCAACTCTATAGAAGAGCCTTTAGCATGTAGCGTGACTGACCATGAAGGAGTGGTACTAATATTGGTTACTTCCACTAATATGTTACCTTCTTGTCCTGCAAAAAATCGTCCAGAGGGTACAAATGTTGCTTTAAGATGCCCTAAATTAAGAACACCTAAGGGACCTGCAGAAAAAGCAAAAGAAAAAACAAAAAAAAGCGTAATATAGACTAGATTAAAGTCATGCATATAGGCTTCTAAAAAAAGCCCAAAAAGCATCACTACAATGACAATCGAAAAAACGGTGGCATGTTGTTTAATACGTTTATGTATCTGGATGAATGTGCGTAAAGATTTCAACATCTATTCTCTTTGTGCTTGTAGTACCTTCCCTAAAAACAAGTCTGTGGGCACAGACAAAAGGGGTGACCATCTGTACATCATCAGGTATAGCGTAGTCTCTACCTTGTAACATAGCCCATGACTTTACCATAGCCACCAGTGACAAGGCACCACGAGTTGAAAGTCCATATTCAAACTTGCCAGATTCCCGTGTAAAAGCTATAATCTCTTGTAAAAAATCTAAAAGTACCTTTGAAAGTTTTACTTCTGAAGCTTTGTGCATAAGAGCTTCTATTTGTGCAGGACTAAACATGATTTGGGTTTTAGTATCAATCTTCTTCCCCAGAAGGATGTCACGTTCTGAACTTTTGTCAGGGTAGCCGATGCCAAAAGAACACATAAAACGGTCTAATTGCGAGTTGGGCAGAGGAAAAGTCCCCACTTCTTCATGTGGATTTTGTGTCCCAATGACAAAAAAGGGCTTAGGAAGTATATATGCTACAGCGTCTATAGTTACTACCCCTTCCTCCATAGCTTGGAGCAGGGCAGACTGTGTTTTTGGCATGGAACGGTTTATCTCATCTGCGAGCAAAAAAGAGCTGAATATTGGTCCTTTCCTAAAAACAAATGCACCATCTTTTTGGTTATAGTAGTTAATTCCTAGTATATCCGAGGGTAGCATATCTGAAGTAAATTGTATTCGACCAAAATCTAAGCCAAGTACTTGTGATAGGTGTTTAGCCAAAGTTGTTTTACCTACCCCTGGAATATCTTCTAAAAGTAGGTGACCACCTGCAAAAAAAGTAGCCAACGAGAGAGCTATCGTTTCTCTTTTACCTATAAGGTATTTTTCTAACATATCTATGATGGGTGTAAATTCTGGGGATATTATGTAAATCATATGTTAGTGTATCGAAAGTTTTATGTAATGTTTATCATAAATGAAATAAATTTTTCTTTCTCTTATGTGCTTTCTTCAGGCATAATACATACTACTATAAATAATCAAATTTTAAATATATTCATGATTTTACTAAACTAACTTGACACAAAGTGACTCAATGTTGTATAATATCCCTAGAAATTGACAAAAGAAGGAGATATACCATGAATATCTTAGAAAAATTAACCAACCAAATGCAAGGCACCATCGAATCTGGGGTATCTTTAGCATTACATAATAAAAACCAAGAAGTAGAACCAGTACATTTACTCTGGGCATTACTGACTAACAGTGGAAGTATACTACACCAAGCACTTAACAAAATGAATGTAGACAAAGCTGCTATAGAGCTAGAGACTAAGAGTATAGCAAATAAACTACCTACTGTATCTACCGTAACAAAAGAGAGCATCAAGCTTGGGCAAAACTTAGTAAGAACGCTTCAAAATGCTGAAGGTGTCATGACAACCAACGGGGACCAATACTTAGCAGTAGATGCATGGCTATTAGCCAATGCTGATGAAAGTTTCATCAAAGATACCATTGGTAAATATGTGGATATCTCTGAATTTAAGAAAACCCTTGAAAGTATAAGAGGTGGAAAGCAGATAGACTCTCAATCTGGAGATGAAACACTCGAAGCCTTAGCACAGTATGCCGACGACTTAAACCAAAAAGCACTTGATGGCAAACTGGATCCTGTCATAGGACGTGACGAAGAGGTGCAGCGTATGATGCAAATACTCATTCGCAAAACCAAAAATAACCCTATACTCATAGGTGAACCTGGAACGGGTAAAACAGCGATTGTTGAAGGGCTTGCACAGCGTATCGTAAACAAAGAAGTACCATTGAGTCTTCAAAATATGCGTGTGATGAGCCTCGATATGAACAGACTCATCGCTGGAGCTAAGTATAGAGGTGAGTTTGAAGATAGACTCAAAGCAGTCATAGATGAAGTCAAAGAGTCTGCCAATATCATCTTGTTTATCG